>OLRE01001931.1_pt1 | contig 18409 bp, 16 predicted proteins | sample 1672461 | NCBI WGS metagenome assembly OLRE01 (sample SAMEA3136688, study PRJEB25190) | human gut metagenome | biome: human gut; feature: human-associated habitat; material: faeces | place: Austria | collected 2013
CTCCTCCAGCACCGGGTTCTCCAACGCCAGTTCTTTGAGATACGCCCCCAGCTCCAGCGTATTCATCTGCAGCATCTCCATGGACTGCAGCAGCCCAGGCGACAGCTTCAAAACCTGCGCCAGCTCCATACCCTGGGTCAGTTCCATTGCGATCCCCCTCCCTGCGCACGGGTCTCATTCTGCCGTGACTTCCCACGTTTGCCGGCGGCTGTCGTACCCGGCCTCGTTCTCCGCAAAAAACAGCACTTCCACCTGGTAACGCTCCCCGGGCCGGCCCTGGTAGGAAATCTCTCCTCCATATTCCATCGTCCCTTCCGTCCAGAGTTCGTCGGTCTTCCGATCATATCGGACCGTCTCCATCCAAACACCCCCCACTTTATGCCGGATCACAATTTCCTCGGCCCCCAGTGCCTCTACCTGCCCCTTTCCCGCAATGAAATAGCGAATGGTCATCCTCCCCGCCTCTTCCACCTGGACTTCCAGGGTCTCCCCTGCTATCTGCGGGCTGTCCTCCGTCTGCCATGGGCTGTGGACCTGGAACATCCCCTCGTGCCCCGCCGCGGGCAGAACCGCAGCGGCCAGCAGCGCCGCCAGAACCGCTGCCGCCATCCATCCCCTTTTCCTCCGCCGTCGTGGGCGCGTTGTTCCCGCCGCGCCCCGCTCTCCTTCATAGCGTTTCCAAAAGGCTTCCAAAGACGCCGATGTCCGGGCCCTCCGTACTGCTTCCGACTGCCCCTCCCGGGCCATGAGTTCCTCCACCACCTGAACAACCTGCTCCGCGTCACAGGACGACGCCATGAGAAAGTCATTCTGAAGCATCTGCTCCAATTCCTCCCGGGACAATGCCCGCATGGTCTCCTCCGGTCGCTTCATGGTGTCCCCCCTTCCAGCTTTCTCCTCTGGGCCCGCAGCTTTTTTCGAATACGCTGCATTCGTTTCTGGCAGGACCACAGCGAGAGCCCCAATCGCTCTGCCGCCGCCTGGTGCCCCAGCTTTTCCAGTGCCACCATCCGAAGCAGCGCCACCTCCTCCGGGGACAAAAGCGCCGCCGCCTTTTCCCAGAGCTGCCCCGCGTACTCCCGGTCCTCCCACTGCCCCAGCTGATCGGGTGCAGCCAGGGATTCCTCCAGCACCGTGTTCTTTGCTCGCTGCCTGGCCTGCTCCCGCAGGACATGGAGCGCCTTGTATTTTGCCGTCTGGATCAGCCACCGCTCCGGATGTTCCCCCGCCGCCAGTTCCTCTATTTTGGGAACCGCCGCCAAAAAAGTTTCCTGAACAATTTCTTCTGCCAAAAGGGCGTCCCCCACCGCCCATTGAGCATAGCGATGCAGAACGCCATACCAGCGTTCGTAAAGGGTGCTTAACAGTGCACGCTGTGTCTGATCCATTCTTGCCCATCCCCTCCCGTGTTTTTCCCCCATTATACCGGGATTTTCCACCCGGGTAAATACAGGGGCGTCAACTTCTCCCGTTTCCACAAACTTGAAAAATCGTCCCTCTTTTTTCGCAAATTCTGTCCGTTTTTCCCGCCCTGTGGGAATAAAAAAATAGCAGCATTTTCCCCGCGCCATAGAAAGGAGCTTTTATATGAGACATTGTTTTCGTTTTTTCCCGGCCGCCGTCCTTCTCTCCCTGCTTGTCACCGCCTGTGCCCCAGCCTCTTCTCCGGACGCACCCTCGCTTCAGGCCACGGAGCTTGGTCACGGCACCTCCCGCACCTCCGTGGAGACCCAGATTCAGAGCGGCAGTCTTTCCTCTGACAACGGGGCCTGGCTGACCCTCCAGGTAAAAAACCTGGGCGGCACAGCCATCCTCGTCACCCTGGACAAAGACCCGGAGACCTGCATCACCATAGAGCCCGGTGCCTCCGGCACCCTTACAACAGAGCTGAGCGCGGTCCCCAGCGACCACCTGTTCCAGCTCCGCGCCGCCCAAGCCGGGGCTGAACTGTATGCCGCCCACACCCTCATCCAGTCCACGAAAAAACCCGCGGAATCCGTTCTCCCGGATTCCGCGGGTTTTCCCATTCGGCCTCAGGTTCCAGCCTGACCGCCGTTGTTGCTGTTTCCAGCGCCGCCGATGAGGCTGCTCTTGTCGCTCACCTGCTGCTGGCTGCGGGCCTTCTTCTGCTTGCCCTGGCCCTGTTCAAACTGGTTGCAGGGCTTATTTTCCTTTTTCTGGCTCATCTTGCATCTCCTTTCTCATTAAGAGTTCCCTCCTAATATGCCCCGCCATCCGAGACTTATTCCTTGACGAACCTTCCCGTCCATGCAATAATATTTTTATCTCCCCCGCAGCAGCCGACCGGTGCTCTCTCGGGCTGCGGCGCGGGTTCTTCATGATTTATTCAAAATGATCTGATATGCTATCCCTCGACATGATTTTTACGGAAAGCGGGTGACCCCCATGGCAAGAAAGGTACTGATCGTGGAGGATGAGAGCAACATCGCTGAGCTCATCAACCTCTACCTAAAAAAAGAAGGCTATGAAACCATGGTCGCCGGAGATGGCGGCAAAGCACTGGAGCTCTATCGCCTCTTTCGCCCTGACCTGGTCCTCCTGGACATTATGCTTCCTGTGATGGATGGCTGGGCGGTCTGCGCCAAAATTCGGGAGACCGACAAAACCCCTATCATCATGCTCACCGCCAAGGGCGAGACCATTGACAAGGTGGCCGGCTTGGAGATGGGGGCCGACGACTATATTGTCAAACCCTTTGAAATGAAAGAACTGCTGGCCCGGGTCCACGCGGTTCTCCGCCGCCTGGGCGGGGACGAGGCCAAAGCCCGCCGTCTCACCTTTGATGGACTGGTCATCAACCTGGATTCCTACGAGCTGGAGGTCCGGGGCAAGCGGGTGGACACCCCGCCCAAGGAGCTGGAGCTCCTCTTCCATCTGGCCTCCTCCCCCAACCGGGTGTTTACCCGGAACCAACTGCTGGACGAGGTCTGGGGATTTGACTACTTTGGTGACTCCCGCACAGTGGATGTACACATCAAGCGGCTGCGGGAAAAGCTGGAGGGGGTCAGCGACCAGTGGTCCCTGAAAACGGTCTGGGGCGTGGGCTATAAGTTCGAGCTACACAACGGCTGATATGAATATGAAGCGGACGAAAAGCATGTACCTGCGCCAGGTCACCGTGATGCTGGGCCTGATCATCCTCTGCATGGTCCTGTTGGGCGCGGGCTTTTTCTCCCTGTCCTACCGGCACCAGCTGGAGGAAATCCAAACCACCCTGGACCGAAACGCCGGATTTATTTCCAGCTACGCCAACGCCGCCATCACCAAGGGCGACTCTCTGTCCGGGGAGGACTTTATCAACTACATCTACTCCGCTGTGCGCCTGACGGATACCACGGTTCTGGTCTGCAACACCAAGGGCCAGATTCTCTGTGCCGCCGGGGTCAACCTGAACGAGGACCTGCTCAACTCCTCCACCATTGCGGACCTCAGCGTCCCCTCCTGGGCAGTGAATCAGCTGCTCAACGGCAAGCCATACAGCGGGGTCACCACCTTTGGTCAGCTCCTGTCCAGCAAATGCTACCTGACCAGCGAAGTTCTCTCCCCCCTGGTGCAGGACCGGGTTTCCGGGGAGCTCATCTCCTCCGGCATCCCCACAGGTTTTCTCTTCGTGGCCGCAGACGCCACCTCTGTGCTGGATTTTCTGGAGAATACCTTCCAGCTCTTCTTTATCACCGCCGTGGCGGTGCTGCTGATCTCCCTGGTGATCTGCTCCATCACCGTGCAGCGCATGGTGGACCCCCTGAAGGGCATGTGCGCCTTCGCCCACAAATTCGCCCACGGCGAGGTGGACACTCGGATCACCGAATACACCAACCGCAAGGACGAGATTGGAGAGCTGGCCATCGCCTTCAACGCCATGGCCGACTCCCTGGCCCAGGCAGAGCAAAAGCGCAGCGAGTTTGTGGCCAACGTCTCCCACGAGCTGAAAACTCCCATGACCACCATCGCCGGCTTTGCCGACGGCATTCTGGACGGTACCATCCCCCCGGAAAAGGAGCGGGAATCCTTACAGGTTATCTCTTCAGAGACCCGCCGCCTGTCCCGGCTGGTCCGCCGGATGCTGGAGCTCTCCCGGCTCCAGTCCTCCGAACGGGTGGCCGCCCAGGAGCAGTTTGACGTGGCGGAGGTCCTTCTCCGGGTGTTGGTGAGCTTAGAGTCCAAGATTACGGAAAAGGATTTGGACGTGCAGACCCAGCTCCCCGACGGCCCTGTGATGGTTTGGGGCGACCCGGACGCGGTCACCCAGGTCTGCTACAACCTGCTGGACAACGCCGTGAAGTTCTCCTCTCCCCAGGGGCGTCTCACTCTCCGGATTACCACCAAGGCCGGCAAAGCCTATATCGCCATCGGCAACCAGGGCGAGACCATCCCCCCCCAGCAGCTCACCCATATCTTTGACCGGTTCCACAAGGCCGACTCCTCCCGCTCCACCCACAAGGACGGGGTGGGTCTGGGGCTCTACATTGTCAAAACCATCCTCAACACCTACAAAGAGGACATCACCGTCACCAGCCAGGACGGTTTTACCGAATTTACTTTCACCCTTTCCGAGGTGTGATCCCTCCCCCACGGACCCTCCGTGGGGGACTTTTTCGGCGTGTTCCCCGCCCAAACGAAAAGACGAGAGACCTGCAAAGTCTCTCGTCTTTTTGATTCATTGGTTCGTCTCTCCGGCCCTTACCGCAGCACCATGCCGACCTTTCTCTCGTTCCAAATCTTCTCAAAGGTCTGGGCATTCTCCCAATATTGGTGGACCTGCCCCCGGTTGTAATAGTTATAGGGGTCGGAAATGAAGTATCCCTTGTTGGGATCATAGCCGCACACCAGCACCGCGTGGTTGTTGCTCACCAGCCGCTGGGTGGTGCCTTCGATATTGTAGTAACGATAGTATGGCGCCTCCCACCAGAGGGTCATATAGGCCACCACACAGTTGCCCGCCAGCAGTTCCCGCTGCAGGTCGGTGATGGAGGTCCCCCGGAAATCCGCGCACACAGTATCTCCACCACAATAGCTGTTGGAATACTCCGCCAGCTTTGCCGGATAGATGGTGGTCCGGGTCCGCTTGGAGGTATCCGGCACATAGGGGGAGCCCACAAATCCCTTCTCCGGGTTGGAGCTGTGCCGGGGCAGATTGTCCAGGAAATATTTCACCGATACCTCTTTGGCATACCCCTTGGCCTGCAGGCCCATCAGGGTGGCCACCGCCTCACAGCCCACCCAAGCATAGATGTTGTCAATCTGGCTGATGTAGGGCACGTTGGCCATCTGGTAGGACGCGGCGGTCTGGGTCAGCGCCCCGACGCTGTTGGCCGTGTACGCTCCCACCGTCTGGTTCACAGCCAGCTTGCCGTCACGGTCCACGTAGTACAGCTGACCGCCCACCTGATGGAACCCGGTCTGAAAGGTCATCTTTGTCAGGTCCACACCGCTCCAGTTCTCTCCGCCGCTGCCCGCTGCCGGGGTATGGGACACCGATGCCTCGGCCACAGCCACAGCCGCCCAGTGGGCAGCGGTCATGTCCGAGAACAGCCCCAGGGTCAGCAGCTTGTTGGCCTGGGCCGCGTCTCCCGTCCGGCCCAGCATCCGGTTGACCACCGTGCAGGCCTCGGCCCGGGTCAACCCCTTTTCCGGGCGGAAGGTTCCATCGGGGTAGCCGGCGATCCACCCTTGGGCGGCGGCTACCCCGATCTGCTTGGCTGCCCAGTGGGTAGCCGGCACGTCGGGAAAAACAGCCGTTCCCTCCGCCTGGGGTTTCAGGCGGACCAGCAGATCCACAAACTCCGCCCGGGTGATGACCGCCTCCGGCCGGAAGGTGGTCCCGTTGTCAAACAGCCCCAGCGCGCACAGCGCCCGCACCGGCTGGGCGTACCACTGGCTGCTGGGCACATCGGTGTAGGAGCAGTCGCCCGTCCCGCTCTCCGGCTGGGCCAGCAGGCGATAGACCAGCTGGGCGGCCTGGGCCCGGGTCAGCTGTTTCTCCGGCTGGAAGGTCCCCTGGGGAAAGCCCTCCATGTACCGCACATGATCCTGGCGCAGCGCCGGTCCGGCAGGCACCTCACTGGGGGTCTCCGGCACCGATTCCTCCGGCGGCGCAGGCTCCTCCGGCTGTTCCGGCGCCGGGTCGGCCGGTTCCTCTGCCGGCGGTTCCTGGGATTCCACCGGCGGCTCTCCCGGTGTGGTCGTCTCTTCCGTCTCCGGCACGGCGGGTTCCGTCTCCACCGCCGCCGGCATTTCCCCATCAGACACTGCCTCCGCCGCCAGGGCGGGGGAGGCCAGCACCATCAGGGACATGACCAGGGCCAGCGCCCCGGACAGCATTCGTCTTTTTTTCATCCCCTCATCTCCTGCCTTTCCTTCCACGGGCCTTCCAGCGTCGGCCCGGCTCTTTCCAGATTTCTCTCATTATATCGCCTCTCCCCTCCATCCGTCAACCCAAAGGCGCCATTTCCCGGCGCGCCCTGTCTGCACCTCCTAAAACAAAAATGCCGGACGGATCATCTCTTCCGTCCGGCATCCGTGCTTTCATTCCGCCGCTTTCAGCAGCTGCTTGGTGTAGGGATGCACAGGATGGTCAAAAATCCCATCCACCGTGTTCTCCTCCACAATCTTCCCCTTCTGCATGACAATCACCCGGTCACAGCACTGGTAGATTACATTCAGGTCATGGGAGATAAACAGATAGCTCAGGTCATACGTCCGCCGCAGCTTCATCAGCAGGTCCAAAATCTGGTCTTGGATGGTCACATCCAGGGCCGACACCGCCTCATCCAGGATCACCAGCCGGGGTTGGACAATCATCGCCGCCGCGATGGACACCCGCTGCCGCTGACCGCCTGAGAGCTGAGCGGGCTTTCGATTGTGAAATTCCGGTCCCAGCCCCACGGCCTCCAGCATTTCTTCCGCCCGCCGCTTCCGCTCGGCGGCGGAGTACTTGCCATAGATCCGCAGGGGTTCCTCCACAATCCGCCGGATGGAGAAGGCGGGATTCAAGGAGGAATAGGGGTCCTGAAACACCATCTGCGGCCGGCGGGAGTGATGGACAATCTCCCCCTGGTACTCCGTCATGCCCAGAATGGACTTGGCCAGGGTAGACTTGCCGCTCCCTGACTCCCCCACCAGCCCCAGGACCTCTCCCCGGCCGATGGTCACATTGATGTCTTGGAGCACCTGGACGGTCCGCCCCCGGGAAAAGGCACTGCCGCCCTGGCGGTAAAAACTGTTGAGCTGGCGAATCTCCAAAATGGGTTCCATGGTCTTACCCCCGTTTCCGTCTGGTGGGAATGGCCGCGATGAGGCCCTTGGTGTAGTCCGCCTGAGGGTGGTAAAACACCTGGTCCACCGGCCCTTCCTCCAGCAGTTCTCCCTTGCACATCACCGCCACCCGGGTGCACAGCTTCCGCACCACATGGAGGTTGTGAGAGATAAAAAGGATGCCCGTCCCCTTCTCCCGGTTGATCTTTTTCAGCAGATTCAAAATGCCCTCCTGGATCGTCACGTCCAGGGCCGTGGTGGGCTCGTCGCAGATCAGGAGCTTGGGCTCTGAAATGATGGCCGCCGCCACCATGGCCCGCTGGAGCATTCCCCCGGAGAGCTCGTGGGGGTATTTGCGATACAGCGTCCCCGGCTCCGGCAGTTCCGCGTCCGCCATGGCCTGTAAGGCCCGGGCCCGGCGCTCCTCGGCGCTCAGCTTGGTGTGGACCACCAGGGCCTCCTCCACCTGGGGCCCGATCCGCATCACCGGGTCCATGGAGGTCATGGGCTCTTGAAAGACCACAGCGATCTCCTTGCCCCGCAGCGCCCGGACCGTCTCCCGGGAGGCCTGGAGCAGGTCCAGCCCCTGAAAGAAAATGGCGCCGGAGAGCTCCGTCTTGGCGTGGCTCAGCAGCCCCGCCAGGGCCATGGCGGTCACCGTCTTTCCGCTGCCGGACTCGCCCACCAGGCCCAGAATCTCCCCTTCATCCATGTGCAGGGAGATTCCCTTCACCGCCTCCCGCCCTTCCGGCGCGTTGCGGAAGCGAATGTGGAGGTCTTGAATGTCTAACATGCCCGTCCCTCCCTCTCAGCTTCTCCGGCGCTGCTGGAGCCCTTCCGTCAGCAGGCTCAGCCCCAGAATCATCAGTACAATGGCCAGGCCCACAAACAGGGCATACCAGGGCGCCCGGCCCAGATAGGTCTGGGCCTCCGACAGCATTCGCCCCAAGGAGGCGTCCGGGGGCTGCACCCCCACCCCCAGATAGCTCATGCTGGCCTCCGCCAGCACCGCGTTGTTAAAGCCGATGGCTACAATGGGCAGCAGCACCTGCACCGTGTTGGGGAGGATATGCCGGAAGATAATCCGCAGGTGGCTGGCCCCCATGAGCCGGGCCGAGGCCACATAATTCAGGTTCCGCTCCTTGGCCACCTCACCCCGCACCACCCGGGCAAAGGAGGGGATGAACAGAATGCCCAAAATTAAGATGATCTGATACTTGCCCATCCCAAACACATTGATGAGCACCAGTGCCAGCAGAATGCTGGGAAAGGCCGTGATGGCGTCGCACACCCGCATGAGCACCAGGTCCGCCGCCCCGCCAAAATATCCGGTGAGGCAGCCGATCACCGTCCCGATGATCCCGCCAATGAGCACGACACACAGGGCAATAAGGAACGTACTCCCCGCCCCCTCCATGACCCGTGAGAGAATATCCCGGCCAAAATTGTCCGTGCCCAAGGGATGGGCCAGACAGGGGGCCAAAAACTTGTCCGCGCCGGACATTCCCGTGGTGTCATAGGGGGTCCAGACATAGCCCACTAAAATGAGCACCGCCATGACGCCCACAATCACGCCGCCGATGAGCAAAAAGAAATTGGGATGGGGCTTTCTTCCCCCCACCGGATTCCGCTGGGCTTTCTTCGGCGCTTTTCCGTCTCTTGCCAGAAGCACATTCCTTCCCTCCCCTCTGTGTCTTGTCTCTTTTGGGGCAGGCCCCGGGGGTTATTGGATTCTGACCCGTGGGTCCATATACTGGTACAGGATGTCCGCGATAAAGTTGACCACCACCACCCACACGGCCAGCAGTACCACCACCGCCTGGGCCACCGGGAAGTCCCGGCTGCCAATGGAGGCCAACAGGAGCCGGCCAATGCCCGGCACCGCAAACACCTGCTCCACCACAATGCTCCCCGCCACCAGTTCCGCCGCGGTCACCGCCAAAAAGGCAATGACGGGGATCATGGCGTTGCGCAGGGCATGCTTTTTCAGGGCATCCACCCGGGTCCGCCCCCGGCTGAAGGCGGTACGGATGTAATCCTTGTTCATCTCATCCAGGATGGAGGAGCGCAGCATTTTAACGGTCATCGCCATCCGGGACAGGGCCACCGCCAGGGCCGGGAAGAGCATGTAGAGGAAAAATTGCCCCGGGCTGTCTGCAAAGGACACAAAATTTCCCGGTACAAACACCCGCAGGGTGATCCCGAAGACAAAGCACAGCAGGATGCCCACAAACACCGGCGGAATGGACATACAGATCTGATTGACCCCCGTGATGATCCGGTCCAGCCTGCTCCCCTCCCGCCGGGCCGTGGCAATCCCCAGGGGGAAGGAGGCTGCCACCGTGATGGCGAAGGCCAGCAGCACCAGGGCCGCCGTGGCCGGCAGCTTCTCCAGCACCATGTCCTTGACCGGCAGGTTGTAGCTGTAAGACTCCCCCCAGTCTCCCTGGACGAAATCTGCCACCCACCGGCCATACCGGACCAGCACCGGGTCGTCCAGTCCCAGCTCCGCCTCCAACTGTGCCACCTTTTCCGGCGTGGCGTTGGTCCCCAGCATACTGGTGGCCGGGGACCCGGGAATCACCTGAAAGGCCAGGAAGGCGAGAAGGGAAACAATGAACAATGTAATAATGAGAGTGAGGAGCTTGCGCAAAATATATTTCATCCTCTCGCCCTCCTTTCTCTTTCAGGCATGGCCCAGGGGGCCGGATTCGTTAAACGGACTGGACATAGTGGACGGTAGACAGGTCCATCACGTACAGGGGATAGAACTGATACCCGTCCAGGTCAGACTTAATGAGCACAAAGTCCGCCAGGTCCTGGATATAGACATTGGCCGCGGTCTCCGTGAGCAGTTTGGCCGCCTGCTTGTACAGTTCGGTCTGCTCCGCGTCGTCGGTGGTGGTATTGGCCTTTTCCATGATCGCATCGTACTCGGGGTTGTCGTAGTTGATCATGTTGTTCTCATTGTCGCTCATCCAGCGGTTGAGCAGAGCGCCGGCGCTGAGGGTAGCGGCGTCAAAGCCCACCACGGTGCTCTCAAAGTCCCGTCCCATGTAGGTCTCCGAGAGCCAGGTCTCCCATTCCACCGGGTTGATGGTGGCAGTGATCCCCACCTGGGCCAACTGCTCCACCAGCACCTCCGCCACATTCATGTGGGGGGTGTAGTTGGAGGGCACGGTGATGGTCATGGAGAACCCGTCCTCGTACCCGGCCTCCTTCAGCAGCTGTTTTGCCTTCTCCACATCATAGGTGTAGTAATCAGACAAGCTCTCATCGAAGTACTTGGTAAAGGCCGGATAGATGGAGGAACCCAGCTTCTTGCCATGGCCCTCCCCGGTGAGGTTCAGGATTTCATCCACATTCACCGCGTAGCACATGGCCTGCCGGACCTTCTCATTGTCAAAGGGCTCCACATCATTGTTCAGGTACAGGGCCTGGACCAGGTTCATGGTACCCTCCAGCGTCTTGTAGGCGCCGCCGCTGACCGTGTTCACCTGGTCAATGGTCAGGTGGAAGGCCATGTCCACCGACTCCGCGCTCAGGGCGGACATAAGGGCGTTGGCGTCCTCGTAGATCTTGAAGGTCACCTGGTCCAGATAGGCCTTCTCGCCCCAGTAGTCGCCGAACTTCTCCAGAACCAGGTTCTCCTGCACAGAGCGGGAGACAAACTGGAAGGGGCCCGTCCCCACCGGCGCGGTATCCTGCTGGTCATACGCCGCCGGGACAATGTACACCATGCCCACATAGCTCAGGAAGTCCGGGTTGGCTTCCGACAGGGTGATGGTGACGGTGCTCCCCTCGGCGGAGATGTCCTCCACAGAAGAAAGCGCCGCGGCCAGGGCGGTGTCCACCGTGGTCTCGGCGCAGGTTTCAAAGGAATAAATCACGTCCTCGGTGGTCACAGCTTCCCCATTGTGGAAAAGCACCCCTTCCCGCAGGGGGAAGGTATAGGTCAGGCCATCCTCCGACACAGTACTGTCGGATGCCACCGCCGGCACATACTCGCCGCTGACATTGGGCTTGACCAGGCCCTCGTAGACGTTGAATAAGACCTCTCTGGTTCCTGCTGCCGTCATCTGATACGGGTCAAGACTGTCTCCCAGGTCTTGAGAAATTCCGACCACCAGCTCACCGCCGGTGACCGGCTCTCCGGAAGAGCTCGTTCCATTGCTGCCGATCCCGCCTGCTTCCTCAGACTTCTCGTCTCCGCAGGCGCAGAGTACAGTGGTCAGAAGCAGGGCCGACAGGAAAAGTGCGAAAATACGTTTTTTCATGAACTTCTCCTTCCGCCGCGTTTTCCCCGCGGCGTTACAACAAAAATAGCATCTCCCATTATTAAATTGTCGGTTGCAGTGTACCACCCTTTGCCCCAAATTACAAGAAAAACTTTTTTCCGCGGGCCATTTTTTTGCGGCTCTCCCTGCTCAGACCCTATTTTTGTCTTGCGGACGCCGGCATCGTGCAAAAGCTGCGCACCCGGAAGCTTGAAAATCTATTGTTTCTAATCTCATCATTCCATCGACACATCGTTTTCTCCCTCCAATCTAATTCCCCTACTTTCTTAATCTATCGCACAGCGGCAGCAATTCTTCGATTTTGGCAACGATGCGCTTTTGCTCAGCGAGAGGTGGAAGTGGAATTAACGAGGTTAAGATATCTTCTCTTGCAATACCTGGAATTATACTCTTGGCTGCGGCTTTTAAGGAGGATACCAAAGTATCAAGTACAACCTGAATATAATAAACACTTATTGAACCAATCGGACGAATAGCCATGATTTGTCTTGCTATATGAACCTTTGGTTCTTGCAAAACAGCCATGGTTCCAACTGTGCCTTTGCAGGTAAATAAAACATCACCTTTATATGCAAATGCTTTTCCACACTCTGTCCACCGATTTATCAGTACATCGCCGTTTGTAATATTTGAAGCCCCTGTAATATAAGGAATACCTACATGATTAGCGTTGTATTTGTCCGGTGTCATATCTTGTCCAGATTGTAATTCTATTACGGAAGAAAACCTCGCCCACTTCCAGCTTTCCGGAATATCAAAAGGAATTTCATCTTCGGAAATCTCCGCCAATGGTTTTTCCTTTTTGATTTTCTTTTCCTGTATCAGCCGTTGCTTCTCTGCCTGAATCTGCTGATAGAGCTCCTCACCGGTTCCTTCCTCGGCTCTCTGCTCCACCAGCTTACCCTGTATGGCATATCGCAGGATGGACTTCTTCATGTTCTCCGGGAACTTGGTGTTAAACTGCTCCAGCTTCTCATAGGCAACAGCATAGCGGTCAACATACGGAAGAAGTTCTTCAATCTTAGCAACAATACGATGCTGTTCTTCAAGCGGTGGCAATGCAATCCAAATTGCATTCATGTTTTCTTGGTTCATTTTAGGTTGAGCAGTACCAGTCACATACGGTGCTAACGATATGGCATTTATATGATAGCAAATGTAATTCAAGTTCAAGTTGCAACAGGCATCCAATACATGAGCATGATTATTAACCCAATATTTTCCTTTTGCAATAAATGCAATTGGAGTGCTTCTTGACAACAGATTTGCACCATCTTCGCCTATCAAAAGCAATTCATCATCAAATAGATAATCGTCAATTTTATCTATGATGCCGGTTGCTCCATAATAATCATATATTTTAGCTCTCTTGTTTCTATCGGAAACCGAAACAGGAACTCTTTCGGAGTCTCTTGTGATTAGTAATTCTCCGAATCTCACAAACTTCCATGTATCAGGAATATCGAACGGATAATCTTGATATGCTGGATTTTTTGAAAAAGGTTTTTCTTTTTTTACTTTTCCTTCTTTAATTAGTGTTTGCTTTTTAACTTGAATTTGTTGATATAGTTCTTCGCCAGTTCCTTCTTCTGGTCTCTGCTCCACCAGCTTGCCTTGTATGGCATACTGCAAAATGCTCGCTTTCAACTGTTCCGGTGTCATTCAATTACACCTCCCGGCAGCAGGGCTTCCAGCTCCGCCAGCACCTTGTCGATTTCCGCATTGAGGGTGGTTCGTCTCTCCTGATACTCCCGGATGGTGTCCAGCGGGTCAAGAATTTCTTCCTCCTCATGGGGATAGCCGCACAGGTCGATGTTACAGCCCTGTTCGTTCAGCAGATACTCTGCGGTAAACTTCTGTGCCTTGAAGTTTTCGCCATCTGGAATTTCCTTTCGGTCATTCCACCAGGCAATGCAATCATCAAAATGTTTCAGCTCCATGGGCTTCGTCTTGGAGAAATGCTTTCTGTCAGACGGAATATCCACCCGATAAAACCATGTCTCTTTGGTCGGCTTGGTGTTGTCAAAAAACAGCAGATTGGTGGTGATTGCGGTATAAGGGCTGAACACAGAGCCGGGCAGCCGGACAACCGTGTGCAGATTGAACTGGGAAATGAGCTTCTTCTTGATGTTCACCTTGGCGTTGTCCAGACCGAACAGGAAACCGTCCGGCACGACAACAGCAGCCCTGCCTTTCTTCTTCAAGCGGTACATGATAACCGAAAGAAAGAGGTCCGCGGTCTCGGCGCTTGCCAAATCGTCAGGGAAGAAGCCCTGAATGGACTTGTCCTCATGCCCGCCGTAGGGCGGATTCATCAGGATCACATCAAACTTGTCCTCGTCCGTGTAGTCCAGCAGATTGTGTTTCAGCGAGTTCATGTGGTAGATATTCGGAACCTCAATGTCATGCAGCAGCATATTGGTCACGCACAGCAGATAGGGAAAGGGCTTCTTCTCAACGCCATAAATGCTGTCATCAAGCTGCTTCTGCGCGGTGGTGTCCGTTACCTGCCCCGAGAGCTGCCCCAGCCACGAAGTGATAAATCCACCGGTGCCACAGGCGAAGTCTGCCATCTTTTCGCCCAGCTGCGGCTTTATCATCAATGCCATAAACTCGGTGACTGCTCTCGGCGTGTAAAACTCACCGGAAGAACCGGCAGATTGCAGCTCCCGCAAAATCTCCTCATAGACAAAGCCAAAAGCGTGGCTTTCCTTCACATCGTCAAATGCGATCTCGTCAATGACATCAATGACCTGACGAAGATAAACGCCGTCCTTCATATAGTTGTTGGCGTCCTCAAAGGCGGATTTGACAATGGCTTTCTTAATTGGCGTATCGGGTGTCACCTTGATCCCCTCATAGAGAACCACATCCCCGTCCTTCACATCATTGCCTTTCAGCACCGGGAACAGAATGTTGTTGACGAAGTTCAGCAGCTTGTCCCCCGTCATGGCGTGACCGTTGCTGTCGGCTTTCGCCCAATTTCTCCATCGCAATGCTTCGGGAATGATGGATTCGTAGTTGTCCTCGTTCAGCTCCCAATCATCTTCCTTTGCGTCATAGACTTTCAGAAAGAGCATCCACACCATCTGCTCAATTCTCTGGGCGTCACCATTGATCCCTGCGTCCATACGCATAATATCTCTGATGCGTTTTATAAATCCTGACTGCATCGCCATATTAAACTACCTCAAATTCATAGATACTTTCTTCCAGCTCCCTGATGGCTGCTTCGTACTGCGCCTTGCCGCCAAACAGCTTGACGATCTTTGCGGGCTTCCCAAAGTTCGCAAAATCGGCAAGGGACAGAACCTTAATATTTTCAACCTCGGTAATACCCTGATTCATGTACTTATCCAAAAGGATACCCAGAACCGCCTGCGCTTCGGCAGAATACTTGCTGAAGAAGTCTTTTTTCTTCACCTTGCTGGCCCGTTCTTTGCGGGTCAGCGGCTTCTTGCCGTATGCCACATAGCAGATGAAATCGAAATCGTCCACATCTTCCATCCCTTGGTCTGCCTTCAACGCTTTGAGGTCAATGCCCATCGCCGTGAAAGATTCCTCAATGGTTTTCTTCTTGTCCGACGCTTTCCACTTGCGGATAAAATCGGACAGGGAAGCGTATTCACCCTTGATATTGGTTCTGGTGTAGTCGATAATATCCTCCTGCTTAAGCAGCTTGCCATTCGCATCATAGACAGAAACGGTCTTATTGATAATCTTTACCTTGCAGCCGTCCCTGTCCACGATGGGCGTTTCCACAGGATCATCGGGAGGATTCTTCCCACCACCGCCGTGACCGCCGCCCTTTGGCTTGGCGCCGCCATGCTCAAAACCCTCGTGCTGCTCAACCGGACCGTCCCATTCAGGGTCGGTGAACAGCCTTGTCACATTCCGAAAGTCCATCACGACAAAGTGTGTCTTGCCCTCCTTTTCTCGGATACGGGTTCCTCGTCCGATCATCTGTTTGAACGTGGTCATGCTCTCCACAGTCTTATCAAGAACAATGAGCTTGGTCATCTTGCAGTCTGCGCCGGTGGAAAGCAGTTCCGATGTGGTTGCAATCACGGGATATGGTTCGGATACAGAGATGAAATAGTTAAGTTTGGACTTGCCGTACACATCTGAGCCGGTAATTCTCACGCAATAGTCCGGATTCTCCTTCACCATATCCTGATTGTCGTTGACAAGGGCAACTCTCATGCGCTCTGCATGGTCTTCGGAAGCGCAGAACACGATGGTTTTCTGCATTCTGTCGGTGCTTTTCAGATATTCCGTGATCTCTCTGGCGACCTCATCAATACGGTCTTGGAGAATGATGGTGTAATCATAATCCCGGTTGTTGTAAATTCGGTCTTCAATGACATTGCCAAAAATATCGGTCTGTCCCTGGTATGGTCTCCAGCCGTCTCCGATGTTGGTTGTAATATTGATGACCTTAAACGGGGCAAGGAAGCCGTCCTCAATCCCCTGTTTTAAGCTGTAAATATAAACCGGCTCTCCAAAGTAGTCGATATTGGATACCTTTTCACTCTCCTTCGGGGTGGCGGTCATTCCGATCTGCGTTGCCGAAGTAAAATACTCCAAAACCCTACGCCAGTTGCTGTCCTCCTTGGCACTGCCGCGGTGACACTCGTCTACAATAATAAGGTCGAAATATTCTACCGGTATCTGCCTGAAATGTTCTTCGTCATTCTGCCCTACCATCTGATGGTAGAGGGCAAAATTCACTTCATGGGAAGCAATCTTGCTCAGGCATTCCTTATCGGAGAAGTCCACCTTGTAGATGGTCTTTTCAAGGGGGGCGAAGTCCTGCAAAATGCTTTGGTCAACCAGAATGTTCCGGTCTGCCAGATATAAAACCCTCTTTTTTAGGTCAGAACGGAGCAGCCGATAGACAATCTGAAACGCTGTATAGGTCTTGCCGGTTCCGGTAGCCATAACAAGCAGCAATCTCTGCTGTCCTCTTGCGATTGCTTCCACCGTTCTGTTCACAGCGTTTCGCTGATAATATCTTGGCGGATACGTGCTTTGAGATGAATAATACGGCTGGGTAACAATTTTCTTTTCCAAGGCAGAAATGCCCTTGCCGCCATTCAACTCCGCATAGTAGCGTGCAATCAGCTCGTCCTGTGTCGGAAATTTTTCCAATGCAATCTGCTGTTCCTGCCCGGTCAGGAAATCATGCTCATAGAACGCGTCGCCGTTTGACGAATATGCAAACGGCAAGTCCATCATCTGAGCGTATGTCATCGCTTGCTGCAATCCATGAGATACAGAGTGGTTGTTGTCCTTTGCTTCCACAACGGCAATCGGCTTACCATCGTTTAAGTACAGCAAATAATCGGCAAACTTGGGTTTGCTGCGAACCACGATATTGCCCCTGATGTTGATGCGGCCATCTGTGATTCTGGTCTCCATCGTGATATGACCTTTCCAACCTCTCTGAATGGCCGGAGTTATGAAGTTTAACTTGATGTCTTCTTCGGACATCTGTTTTTTGCCCAATATCGTCATAGCAAAACCTCCCAATTCATTCTTCGTGCTGGCTATTCTCCGGTCGTTTCGAGAATATTTTCTATATGGCAGTCCATTACCTCCCAGATACGAAGCAGAACATCTGTGGTAATGTTGTCCCCTTTGCCGAGCTTTGCAAGGGAAGCAGAGCGAATGCCGGCTTTTTTCTCTCTTGATCTATAAGCCTCTTCCAGAGCTTATTGCAACTGATACGCGCCATCGGAAGCTTCCCAACCAATTCCGTTAATATTTCTTATATTATACCAAAAATCCACAAATTCCTCCACTGGTTTCGCAAATTAAATATTTTGTGATAGAGACAATAAAAATCATATTCTGTTTTCCTGATCGCAAAAGAAGCGGCCACCGACTATTGAACAATCGGTGGTCGCTTCTACGGACTCCGTTCATCGTTTTGCTAATACTCCAGAATTCCTTAAAGCATGCCAAAATGCTTCAGTGCGTCCATAATGGCCGCTTCCTTTTCCGACGGGCACTGTGGCACTTTGGCATTTTCCTTCTTCGACAGATGATAGTCTTGGCCAACCTCCAACCCGCACTTCCGCTTAACCTGGGAGATATGCAGGGACGATACCTTCAAGCCAGTATGCTCCAGTACATACGCTTTGATCTCGTCATAGATGACTTTGCTCTCCGCCGCAGTCAAATCCAGCTCATCTCAATTCAACTCCACCTCGATATGCTACTTAGTATTGAGTTTGGACAACAGGCACACCGTCTCCACATGCGCCGTCCGCGGAAACAAATCCACCGCCTCCGCCCTCTGCAGCACATACCCCTGCTCCTCCATGCGCTTGACGTCCCGGGCCAGTGTCGCCGGGTCGCAGGAGACATAGACCAGACGCTGCGGGGCCATCTGAACGATGGCGTCGATCACCGCCGGGGCCAGTCCCTTTCGCGGCGGGTCCACGCAGATCACATCGGGGCGCAGGCCGCGGTCGGCCAGGGTCTGGGCGGCCTGCGCCGCGTCGGCGCAGAGAAACTCCGCGTTGGTCACCTCGTTGCGGGCCGCGTTGGCCTTGGCGTCCTCCACTGCGGCGGGGATCACCTCCGCCCCAATGGCCCGCTTCGCCTGCCGGGCCATGACCAGGGTAATGGTTCCAATGCCGCAGTAGAGGTCCAGCACCGTCTCCCGCCCTGTCAGCCCCGCAAAGGCCAGCGCCCGGCCATACAAAACCTCCGCCTGCTCCCGGTTCACCTGGTAAAAGGAGGGTACGGAGAGCCGGAAGGTCAGGCCGCACAGGGTGTCCTCCAGGTAGTCCCGCCCCCAGAGGCACCGGTGGGTCTTTCCCAAAATA
>OLRE01001941.1_pt1 | contig 18357 bp, 13 predicted proteins | sample 1672461 | NCBI WGS metagenome assembly OLRE01 (sample SAMEA3136688, study PRJEB25190) | human gut metagenome | biome: human gut; feature: human-associated habitat; material: faeces | place: Austria | collected 2013
AGGAGCAGATCCGTCAGCTTTCGGGTATGCGCGGTCTGATGGCCAAGCCGCAGAAGTCTGGTGTCGAGGGCGGTCAGCAGGTCATCGAAAACCCGATTCTCTCGAACTTCAAGGAGGGGCTTTCGGTGCTCGAATACTTCATCTCTACGCACGGTGCCCGTAAGGGTTTGGCCGATACGGCGCTGAAAACGGCCGATGCCGGTTACCTGACGCGCCGTCTGGTGGATGTTGCGCAGGATGTAATCATCAACGAGGAGGATTGCGGTACGCTGCGCGGTTTGACGGCTACGGCCATCAAGCGCAACGACGACGTGGTGCAGACGCTCTACGATCGCATCCTGGGCCGCACGGCTCTGAACGATGTGATTCACCCGCTCACGGGCGAGGTGCTCTGCAAGGCCGGTGAGGAGATCACGGAGTCGATTGCCGAGGCCATCGAGAAGTCGCCGCTGGAGTCCGTCGAAATCCGTTCGGTGCTTACCTGCGAATCGCGTCGCGGCGTTTGTGCGAAGTGTTACGGACGCAACCTGGCTACGGCCCGCATGGTACAGCGCGGCGAAGTGGTCGGCGTCATCGCGGCACAGTCCATCGGTGAGCCGGGTACGCAGCTGACCCTCCGTACGTTCCACGTCGGCGGTGTGGCGGCCGGTACGGCTGTCGAGACCAATGTGGTTTCGAAATACGAAGGCCGTCTGGAGATCGACGAGCTTCGCACCGTGAAGGGCAAGAACCCGCAGGGCGAAGCCGTGGACATCGTCATTTCGCGTCAGTCGGAGTTCCGCATCGTGGATCCCAAGACCGAAATCGTACTCTATACGCACAACCTGCCTTACGGCTCGATGCTCTATATGAGCGACGGCGCCGAAGTCAAGAAGGGCGACATGATCTGCGAGTGGGATCCGTACAACGCGGTAATCATCTCCGAGCATGAGGGTAAAGCTGTTTATGACAGTGTTATCGAGGGTGTTACTTACCGTGACGAGCGCGATGAGCAGACCGGTCTTTCGGAGAAGGTAATCATCGAATCCAAGGATAAGACCAAGAACCCCGTGATCAAGGTGATCAACAAGGAGGGCGAAGAGGTCAAATCCTACAACTTGCCGGTGTCGGCCCACGTGGTTGTCAAGGACAATGCAAAGATCAAGGCCGGCGATATCCTGATCAAGATCCCGCGTGCCGTCGGCAAGTCGGGCGGCGATATCACCGGTGGTCTGCCGCGTGTTACGGAGCTGTTCGAGGCCCGCAACCCGTCCAATCCGGCCATCGTTTCGGAGATCGACGGCGAGGTGACCTTCGGCAAGATCAAGCGCGGTAACCGTGAGATCATCATCACGTCAAAAGAAGGTGACGTACGCCGTTACCTGGTGCCGCTGTCGCGTCAGATCATCGTTCAGGAGAACGACTATGTGAAGGCCGGCGGTGCGCTTTCGGACGGTGCCATTACCCCGAGCGATATTCTCAATATCCTGGGTCTGACGAAGGTGCAGGAGTACATCGTCAATGAGGTGCAGGAGGTGTACCGTATGCAGGGCGTGAAGATCAACGACAAGCATTTCGAGGTGATCGTACGCCAGATGATGTCGAAAGTCAAGATCGAAGATCCGGGCGATACCCGCTTCTTCGAGGATCAGATCGTCGATAAATGGGAGTTTATGGACGTGAACGACGAGCTTTATGACAAGGTGGTCGTAACGGATGCCGGCGACTCTACGGCCGTACAGCCGGGGCAGATTATCTCGATGCGCAAGTTGCGTGACGAGAATTCGAGCCTCAAGCGTCGTGACCTGAATCTCGTTAAGGTGCGTGATATCGTTCCTGCGACTTCCACGCAGATTCTGCAGGGTATTACCCGTGCCGCATTGCAGACTTCGAGCTTCATTTCGGCCGCTTCCTTCCAGGAGACGACCAAGGTGCTGAACGAAGCTGCGATCCAGGGCAAGGTCGATCCGTTGGAGAACCTGAAGGAGAACGTGATTTGCGGCCACCTGATTCCCGGCGGTACCGGTATGCGGGAGTACGACAATCTGGTCGTAGGATTGAAGGAGGATCTGGAGGCGATTCAGGCTGCCAAGTAATAGATAATTTTTATCATAATCGAACGGGGGCGGACGGAAAGTCTGCTCCCGTTTTTTATGGGGTTTTGTCACCTGCTTCCGGAAGATGGCGGACTTCGTTGCGGAGTTTTTTGGTCGTTTCGCAGTTCAAGCTATGCCGGGCGAATAACCGGGACACCGAATTGTTTCGGTTCGTTTTTGTGGCCGCAATGGAAGAAACCGGATCGAACGGAACTATTTCGGATGTCGATATAATCGGCGGTATGCCGTTGAAAGCTGGCTTTCGATCGGATTATATGGAGAGCAATATGCGAACAGGACGACCGGGTAGGTCGTCCTGAAGAGAAGATAGTAGCTCCACCGCGACTCGAACGCGAATTTGAAGTTTAGGAAACTTCCGTTCTATCCCTTGAACTATGGAGCCTTGTAAAGCTGTCCGGCTTCCTCCCGAAGTCGTTTCGGCCGGGAGGAATCGTTGGCTTTCGGTCGGGAAGCGTGTGTCGTGCCGGAGATCCCGATAAACAGAAACAGTGCGTACCGGGAAGGTACGCACTGCAAATATAGTGATTTTTACGGGAAATCGGGACGGTTTTAGAATTTCAGGTTCACTCCGATAGCGAAAGTGTGCGCCGACAGGGAATAGTTGCCCGAAAAAGGCTGGATCGCCTTGTCGTTTGCCGTGGTATGAGCCTGGATTTTCGCTTGCTCCGGGGCCATTCCGCCTGCGATGAGCTGCCCGTATGTCTGTGCATAGACCGCTTTGTAAGTGAGTGAATTGTAGTAGTCGCACGATCCCGTCCGCTCCGGGTCTGCCGAGGTGATATATCCGTATGCCAGATCGATCGATACGTTTTTGCAGGGGTTGATCGTCACGCCGGCCGTGTAGGATACTTTGGTCATCGAAGGGGTTTCAGGGTTGAGGAAATCGCTCCGTACGGGGCTTTCATCTACGTACATACCCAGGCGTGCCGTGACGAATTTGCAGGCGTGGTATTGGACGCCGATACGGGTGGCCACCGTGTTCTTATAGTTCTTGATGCTCGTCGGCAGATCGTAAACCGATGCCCCGGTCGTCGGGTCGGTAATATCTACGTGGAGCGATTTATAGGCGCTCCACAGGACGTATTGGATGTCGAAAGCCATTTCCCACTTCGGGGTCGGTCGGAAGCTCACGCCCCAAGCGAGGTTGGCCGGCAGCGGGAGTTCCGTTTCGACGCAAGCGCTGCTCAAGTCGGGAATCATTCCCGTTGCCTGAAGGACCTGCCCGATTTCGGGAGAGGCATACAGGAGGTTAGCCGTGCCGCTTGCGACTTTCATCTTCACTTTCGAACGATAGGAGAAACCGAGGGTCCATTCCGGGGTAATGTCCCACAGGATACCTACGTTTACGCCGATCGCAGTTTTGGCGTCGCCTTTGAGCCGGGCGGATACCAGGGAGCGATCTCCGGCCTGGGTGAATAGTTCGGCGTATTGTCCCTGCCCTGCGGCGGTCAGCAATCCGGCGATCGTATTGTTCGTCGCTTCGCCGACGGGGAACATGGAGCGCGACAGGTCGAACGTACCCCAGGTGATCGTCATGCCGACACCTACCGAGAGTTTATCCCAGAATTTGTAGGAGATCGTCGGCTGCAACGTATAGGCTTGCAGGTCGATGCTTTGGATCAGATGTGCTCCGACCCAGTTGTCGCCCCAGTTCATAGACGAGCCGTAAGGGGTATAAAATCCCAGGCCGACGGCCAGATTTTTGGTGGCTTTGTAGTTGAAATAGGCGTAGAGCGGCGTCGAAATCTTGTTGTCCGAGTGGGCTTGGATCTGCGGATTGCCCCGGTAGTCGTTGTTCGACAGGTACGTTGCATTGGATTTGATACCCGTGATGCCGACCGAGAAGGAGAATCGGGAGGTTTGGAAGGCGGTTCCCGCCGGGTTGAAATAGATCGACTCGGAATTGAGTTTCATACCTGTTCCCACGTGTCCCATTCCCAACTGTTTTGCACTCAAGGTATTGACCTGGTAGCCTTCGGCGCAGACCGCCGTTGCGAACAGCAGGGCCGAGATCGTTAGTAGCAGTTGCTTCATAATCAAAGTTTTAGTTGATAATTTGAAAAATATATTGATTTCTGTGGTAAGTTTATGCGCTCGGACGAGTTTCGAAGCGATTCTCATCCATGCTTTCAAAAATGCTTGTCTTAAAACGGGGCAAAAGTACGAAAACAAACTCAGGTAGGAAAATATTTTGTTCGTAATTTCTTAAAAAATGGACTAAAGTGGATATAATTGGTCAGAATTGGATTCGATTCAGGATTTGAAGGAGAGGCGAAATATCATGCTTCGGGATCGGATGCTGTTTTTCAGGAGAGTTTTTTTGACCGGGCAACTTGGAATTACCCGGAGGAAAGATTTGGCAGAATCGAAAATCCGTTATACTTTTGCACCCGGAGAGATGGCAGAGTGGTCGATTGCGGCGGTCTTGAAAACCGTTGAGCTGCGAGGCTCCGGGGGTTCGAATCCCTCTCTCTCCGCAAACGACCGGAAGGTCGGCTGGGTTGCAAACGATATTCGTTTGCAACTTTTTTGTTTTTCGGAGGCAACGAATTTATTCGGAGCGTTTTGGGATCGTCCGTAGTGCGGACGGCCGACGGCCGGGTATTGGCAGGGATGTGCAGCTCTTCGGTCGGTTGCGGGAAGGCGGGCCGCAACTCGATCTTTGTCTTGTCTGTCAGAAGTTGGGAAAAGTTATTATCCGGGGTTTCGAAATCGACTACCCGGTGACGGACGAGATGTTTGCCCGGCCGGAATAGCGTTTTTTTAGCTGGTGCGGGTATCGGCGTTGTGAAGATTCGTGTTAAAGAAAAAAGCCTCCGCTCGAACGGAGGCTTTTTTCTTGCAGGCGGAAGGATCTACTTCGTAGAAGCGGCTCTCTTCTCCTTGATACGGGCTTTCTTACCCGTCAGGTTACGCAGGTAATAGATGCGTGCGCGACGAACCACGCCCTGCTTGTTTACCTCGATGCTCTCGATGTGGGGCGAATAGAGGGGGAAGATACGCTCGACGCCCACACCGTTGGAAATCTTGCGGATCGTGAACATCTTGGTCTTGCCCGTACCCTTGATCTGGATAACTACGCCGCGGAAGCTCTGCAGGCGCTCCTTGTTACCCTCGACGATCTTGTACGTAACGGTGATCGTATCACCGGCCTGGAACGACGGAACATCCGTCTTGGTCCACATCTGCTCGTTGACGAGCCGGATTACTGCATCCTTGTTCATTGTTGCAACAATTTTTTTGATGATTTCTGCGTTCAACATTATCGCTGTGTTTGCCTACCATGCAGGGACCTTGCTCTGCAATCCTCCGGAAATCAACGGATGATGTTTCCGGTCGTGGCCTCGCACCCAATATAAGAGGTTGATACGGTCCGCAAATATAGAAACTTTTTCCCAAACGGGCAATCGGCTGTCTAAAAAATAGATGACTCCGCAGCCGGACCGGTTGTGCGGCGATGTCGGCTGCGGCGGGTGTGGGAGGTGAACGGGTTTCATCTTGAATCGTGTCGGGAGGTGCGGATTGCTTCGACGGACGGTGCGTATGGATGGCTCTCGAACTTTGAGGCACATGGTTTGCGGTTAGTCTGCAACTCCCTGCCCCGATCCTTTTTGTTTACAATGGAATTTTCCGACGGGATCGGCATGCGGGGAATTTCCCGGGTGCAGGGAAGGAAGTATGTATGTTGTATGGAATATGGGAGGCGGTTCGGACATTCTTTTCGAACGAGTTCGATGAATGTCGCCCGCCTTTTCGTATATTTGTCACTAAAATCGGAGAAAATATGATGAAAGAGAAGTTGGTATTCGTCACCAACGACGACGGTTACAATTCAAGAGGTATTCAGGCGCTCCTCGAGGTCGCACGCAAGTTCGGTCGGGTGGTCGCCATTGCGCCCGAAACGCCGCAGAGCGGTATGAGTCAGGCGATAACGATCAACAATCCGCTTTTCCTGCGCGAAGTGTCGAAAGGCGACGGCGTGGAGGTTTATGCTTTTTCGGGAACCCCGGTCGATTGCGTGAAGATCGCTTTCGACTACTTTCTCAAGGGCCGCAAGGTCGATCTGGCGCTTTCGGGGATCAATCACGGCTCGAATTCGGCGGCCAATATCCTCTATTCGGGTACGATGGGCGGTGCGATCGAGAGCAGTTTCTACGGTTGTCCTGCCATCGGGCTTTCGCTGGACGATCACAGCCTGGAGGCGGATTTCGAAGCCGCGAAGATTTACAGCGAGCGCATCGTGCGTGCGGTGGTCGAGGCCAATCCCCCCACGCCGTTCTGTCTGAATGTCAATATACCCAAGGGACGGCCCGAAGCGGTGAAGGGTATTCGGGTGTGCCGCCAGAACAAAGGGTATTGGCGCGAGGAGTTTTTCCGTCGCCACGATCCTCGGGGCCGGGAGTATTTCTGGCTGACGGGTGCGTTCGTCAATAGCGAACCCGAATCGACCGATACGGACGAGTGGGCATTGGCGAACGGCTATGTTTCGGTGGTTCCCGTGCAGACGGATATGACCGACTATGCGCAGATGGCTCCGCTGGAGCGGATACTCGGATAGGATTCATCGGACCGGAGGCTGGTGCCGGAGATTGGGCGATTCTGTTTTGCGGCGGAAGCTGCCCGGGGCGTAATTCCGGATTTCGGTCCGAAGTCGGAATTGCCGGAGTCGCAGGAATGTGCCGAGGCGATTTTCGTTCGTTTTAGGGTGAATAGAGGGTGTTTGAACAGGCGGTCCGAAAATAAATTTTCAATTACTCCCGTCTTTTCCTATATTTGTATTCGTGAAGACGGGAAGCGGTTCGGGCCGGTGCGTCGGAGCGGAAGAATTCGAATTTTAGCGGAATATTCAATATGCTGATCAAAATTTTACTCATCGTGGCCATCGTCATCCAGACGATCGCGACTCTGTTCGCCATCCGTTTGATCCGTACGACCAAGTACAATTCGATCTGGATTCTGTTCACCATCGGATTCACGCTTCTTTCCGTCGAACGGGTTGTGCAGTTCCTGCGTGCCAACGGTCAGACGCTGCCTTATGAGGTGTTCGTCTGGTTGGGACTGGTCATTTCGATCAGTATGTCGATCGGCGTGATGTACGCCCACAAGCTTTTCAAGTACATCGCCCGACTCAACCGCCAGCGGCAGTTGCTCAACAAGCGCATCCTGACGGCCGTGCTGCGCACCGAGGAGAAATCGCGGTCGCGTTTCGCGAAGGATTTGCACGACGGGCTGGGGCCGTTGCTCTCGTCGGCCCGTATGTCGCTGTCGGCCCTGCAACGGGAGTCGCTGCCGGCCGATCAGCAGGAGATCATCGGTAATACGACTTATGTGATCGACGAGGCGATCCGCTCGCTGCGGGAGATTTCGAACAACCTTTCGCCGCATGTGCTCAACGATTTCGGCCTGGCGCGGGGCATCCAGAACTTCGTGGGAAAGAGTTCGGCGATGCACGACGTGAAAATCCGCTTCACGACCAACCTTCGCTCGGAGCGCTATGATACCGACGTCGAGGTGATTCTCTATCGTGTCGTTTGCGAACTGGTGAATAATTCGCTCAAACATTCGGGGTGTACGGAGATCAACCTTTCGCTCTCCAAGAGCGGCGATACGCTCGCGCTCGACTATACGGATAACGGACGCGGGTTCAACCCTGCCGCCGTGACCGATTGCGGTATGGGGTTGTCGAACATCGCTTCGCGTATCAACTCCCTGAACGGGCGGTTCGACATCACGAGCGCCAAAGGCGTCGGTATGCAGGCGAAAATCCGGGTCAGTACCCAGGCTGAGTCGGCGGAAAAACTGTAACGATGGAACTTTGCAGAATTATATTGGTGGACGATCACTCGCTGTTCCGCAGCGGGATGCGGGGGCTGCTCGACCGGTACGACGGAATTCGGGTCGTGGGGGAGGCTTCGACCGGAGAGGAGTTTCTGGCGATGCTGCCCGCGACGGAGGCCGACGTGGTCTTCATGGACTTCGCCATGCCCGGTATGAACGGGGCGGAAACGACGGAGAAAGCGTTGGCTCTGGAGCCCGGACTCAAGGTCATTACCCTTTCGATGTTCGGGGATGAGAATTACTACTCGCGGATGGTTCAGGCCGGGGCCAAGGGGTTTCTGATGAAGGATTCCCCGATGGACGAAGTGTTGCGGGCGATCGAAACGGTGGCGGCCGGAGGCACCTATTTCTGCGAGGAGGTGCTGCGGTCGCTCGCCAGCCGGATGCAGACCGCAGTGTCCGGGTACGAAGGATCCGACGAGCGCCTTTCGACCCGGGAGATCGAGATTCTGGTCTGCGTGTGCCGCGGGCTGTCGAACCAGGAGATCGCCGACGAACTGTTCATTTCGAAGCGCACGGTGGACAAGCACCGGGCCAATATTCTGGAGAAGACCGGATGTAAAAATACGGCGAGCCTGGTGGTTTATGCCGTCAGACACGGCCTGGTGGACGTGCTGTAAGTCCGATGTCGGGCGGAGCGCTGCGATAATTTCGATGAAAACGGGCCTCCTTTCCGGCTTTTTTCGGATTTCCGACGTGAAAATTTTGGAAATAGCGTTCGATTGATTATATTTGCGTGTTGTGAAATTGATTCTGTCCGGTTTCGGACGGGTATAACCTGATAATTGAAATATGAAAAGATTGATTAGTTTATTGGCAGTGGCGCTTTTCGGAGTGGCGCTGGTCGGTTGCAGTGACAACGAGGAAACTACTCCTCCTACTCCTCCTGATCCCGAGCCTGTCGATGTTTACGGCTGGCATATGACCAAATGGGAGGTAGGTGGCGACGATACGAATTTCCCGAAGGAGGTTTATATCGTTTTCGACGAGGAGAAGAATTTCGAAATGTATCAGGACGTCAGCTCGAACGGTTTCGTGAAGATGACGGGTACCTATACTTTCGACGAAACTTCCAAGAAACTTACCGGTAAATATTCCGATGACGAGAATTGGGCATACGACTATACCGTATCCGGTGTGGACTGGCTTTTCGGTCAGTTCAATCAGGAAACCGGGGAGATGAGCGGTGTCGGCGAAACGATGGTAATGACGGCTGCGGACGACAGCACCTACAAGCTGACATTCGTTTACGGTATCATTCCGGATGAGGTCATCAACTCTGTGATGGTACGCAGCGCCGAAGGCGTACGGATTCTGTAAGTCATACGGGATTCATATTCGACAAAATAAGGACTGTGCAATGCAGTCCTTATTTTATTTTATTATAACAAGCGATTTGAATCGGAAAATCAGCACGATGATTTTTTCTTGTATCCTTTTTGGAATCATGTTTTTTTTGATGTTCTATTCTCAATATAGATATTATAAAAAACATGGAGATTGGGCCCAAGAGTTGTGTGCCCCGCATCCGTACTGTTATGCAATACTTATATGGAAGCGGACGGCAGCAAAATGTTGTCCGTGACACTCGGACAGTTCGTGACGGTGTTAGGCGGAGAAAAGGCGATGACGCAGGCTCTGAGAGACTCCATCGCTTCGGAAATGAGCGGCATCCGTTCACGGGTGGAGTAGTTTTCTTCGGAAGAGAGCCATTTGGATACAGGTTGGCCCCTGCATCTTTTTCTTGAGCGCACGATTTCTATCGACAGAGATTCGGAACCGATGGTTACGGCCATAGTGCGGCGTACGCTGGACATTGTTGTCGAAGAAGAGCAAGAGGAAGAAAAACGATAATTTGATTGTCATGAAACAGTTTCCGCAGTTGCCGATCCTGCTCGCTGCAGTAGCATCCGTACGGAGAGCATCGCTTGTCGAGGGCCGCATTTATCTGAAAAACGGCTCCGTCGTCGAATGTGTCGGGGACGACCGGCTGTAATTACCGAAAAGATTCGGGAAATTGACCGTCCTCCGCGATGCTTCCCGGAAGACAAAAGCCAAAGAAGTTTTCCTGTCCGGAGAAATCGACTCCGTAGTCTGCTGGCATGCACAGTCGCCGGAACATATCTGCAAGTTCATTCCGGCGGGGAGTCCGGGGTGGATGTGGGTCTATCTCGAAACACCGCACATTTGCGTATGCATCTATTTGGAAAAAGGGTATGGCATCGATTCGAACGGAGGTATTCAGGTCTGGTAGAGACAGGGAACTTTCAGCCAGTCGCGCACGGCTACTACCTGAAAAAAACAGGCGAAAAGGAGTTCCTGACCGTTGGTGCCGCGAATCGGAATGCAAAAGACGTCTTCCGGGAACGCATCGCCCGTTACGTCGGCGATGATCCCGAACTTGCCGAGCGTATACAGTTGTCGAGTGCCATTCGCAGCAAAACCATACAGTTGCTGCGCGATTACGTTCCGCAACAGGAGTAGGAATAGTGATCGAATAGCATTGAATTGCCATGAATAAGTTCCCAATACTCCTCCTTTTACGGCATGCAGTCCGGAAGGAGAACATGCTCCGTCACTGTCGGAACCGGATGCCATAACCCTTGCGCCCGGTACGTTGTCCGTTAAGGAATTTCCGGCAATGGGCGGCTTGTGGGTGCTGCGATTCTCCGCGACAAAAGCATGGCGTGCTGTGCCGGCCGATCCGGTCCATGCGGAATGGTACCGGATCGAACCGGCGGGGCGTAGCGTTCCGGGCTTCCGGCGAAGAGATCTATTGGTTGTCCGGACTGCGTCCGAAACCGATGCTGGAATCGACGGCCCGAAGATTACTTCCGGCACCCGAACCCAAACGCAGGGGCCGGAAACCGTCGGCCAAGCCGGTGAAAACAACCGATCCCAACTGGTGCAGACGCAAGCGCGACCCGAGGGTAATGAAAGTGCGGGTCTTCGACGCCGACGGGTCTCTGGTTGCCGTATGTCCCACGACGGAGAAAGCGGCCCGGCTCACCAACATTCTCCCTGAGTCCGTCGTCAGGATGTGCAAGACCAAACGTCCGTCTGTCGAGACCGGACTGTCGTTCCGACATGGGTGGCGCAAAATACAGGAGGTGGATATGACCGATGTCACATTGACTGTTGCGCAGTACGATGAATCGTGTAAGCGGAAGCCCTCTTCGGAAGAAACTCCTGCACATAGGCACAAAAAAAGAAATAGCTACTCCGCCCACACCAAGTGACAACGCTACGATAGGGGCGAAAGCTACCAATATAATTAAATCATTCACAGCTACCTGTACCAGCGTATAGGCAGCGTCTCCTTTCGTCAGATAACTCCATACGAATACCATGCCGTGCAAGGAGCAGCTCCAAGCAACACAGCTCCCGCCAGATATTGATCTGCGAGGCCGGCAGGTATCCAGTTTTTAAAAAAGACGAAAAAGATACTCAAGCAATAGCGAACATCGTGAAAGGTTTTATTAACCAATTCGTGACGTATGTCACGAGGATGCCTTTGGGACGTTTACCTACATTCTTTACACTCTGAAAATCCACTTTCAACATCATAGGGTAAATCATCAACCAAATCAACAAGGCGATGGGAATGGAAACATTGGCATATTCCCAGCGTCCTAATACATTGGGAAGAGCGGGGGACCATTGTCCTACTGCAATACCTGCTATAATGCACAACGCTACCCAAAGTGTCAGATAACGTTGGTTTACAAGTACAAAAAATCGAAACACTGTACGGATGGCAGGATTCTGCTGGTTGGTGCTGTTTTCCTATTGTTGTGTCAAATTTTTTTCAGCTGTTTGTTCCGCTGGGAAAACTTGTTTATCCTGTCTTCGTTGTCCATTCCCCTGCCCGGCAAAGCCGGAAAGACAAAGAGTACAGAGCCTGCCCGGATGTCGTGAAGCGGCTCTGTATTCTCCGGAAATTGTTTGGCATGGCTGAGCGTATCATTGTCGCAACCGATGCCGGTCGCGATTATCCGAATCAATGTTATTATTTACACTAAAAACTATTTTGATTGATAATTTTTGAACGAAATAAATAAACTGTTGCTTTGTTGCTGTTTTTAAGAGTTGTTGAGAAATCATGCCGGAGTGTATCATTTACTGCGGAAATAGATAGTTGGTGAAATTTTCTGTTTTTTGTTTTTAATAAAATAATTCTTATATTTACATTCGTATTTTGTGAAAAGGTCATGTAAATGGTTTGCCTTAACCGCAGCTGAATGGTGATATGATAATATTGTAAACGAAGAAACCTTTAATTACCCTATTAAAATTTTTATTTTTATGAAGTATTTATTTGTTAATTTATTTTCTCTTGTATGCATGCTGCTTGCAGGAGTAGGATTGACGGGGTGTACCGACGACAAGACAGAACCAGACCCTGGTACTTTACCTTCATTGGAAGTGAAGTTCCTTGAAGCACAGTATTCGACAGTCAAATTGGAGGTGACCGCCGCTAATTTGACCGAAATCGCTTACCTGGCGACGCCCAAGGCCGATGCCAAGGAAACACCGACGGCAACGATCGTCTTTGCGACCGGCGTCAAATCTGCGATTGCGGACGGCGTTTCTTCGCTGACCGTAAGTAAACTGGACCCCGATACGGAGTATGTGATCTATGTGGCTGCCACCACTGCGAACGAAGAGTTCTTTGAGAAGGTTCTCGAGGTTGAGGCCAAGACCGCTTCGTTCGGCGATAACGCGTACGACGTGTTTGACGTGGACTACATGAGTTTTAGCATGAACGTGAAATTCCAGCCGACCGATCCCGAGAATGTGATCAAATATCTGCTGATAGACATGTTGACGTATAATTATCAGAGTATGATGGGCAATACCGACGCCGACATAATGAATCTCTCCGACGATATATATCACAACTATATTACCGAGAATACTGTTTTTGTATTCAACGAGGAGAATTCGATTTTACGCGACGAGAATGGCGAGCCTATGACCGATGAGTACGGCTCGATAATGACGCGCTGGAACCCGATGGTGCCTGGACAGCTCAATTATGTGCTGCTCGGCGAGTTCGCATACGGCGAGCACCCTTGGGGCTTCGGTCAGGGATACTATTTGCCCCTTTGGGATCAGGACGCATACTACGAAGCTGTCGGCGGTGGCGGTGGTATCTTGGGAGAAGCCGGTTCCCGTGCCGACGATGTAGAGCAGGGCGATTTCTGGACCGGCTACTACCAGAAGATAGAGGTTACCAACAAGAAGCCCGAAAAACTCGGTGAGATCAAGATCAATACCGATAAATTGAAACCCAACGGCGGTCTGCTCACTTTCGAGTTGTGCGAGGGGGTATCCTTCCTGTGTCTTGGTATTTTCGAGGAGTATGATATGGAGATAATTAAGACGTCAATGCTGAAAGGCGACCTGTCGAATATGCAGTGGGCGCTGACCTCTTACAACGGACCTTACATCATCAATGCCCAGACTTATGAGATAGCCAAAGGGCAGACCGACTTCTCTTTCAACCTGACGGAGTATTTCAAAAAGTTCACGCCGGGTACGAAGTATTACGTCTATGCGGTGGGTATCAACGATAATACCGGTTCGAAGCAGGCTTTCGCCAAACTCGAGGGCTTCACGTTGCCCGAACCTACGAAACCGGCTCCCGAGGTAACCGTTACCGGTATCGATGCTCCTGCCGGTCATGAGGCTTCGCCCTACGAAGTTTGGTTCAATATCAAATGCACTACGGGTGATGCTGTGACTGCCAAGTACGCTGCCAACTACGAGCGTGAGTGGGAGACCGAACTCAACGCCGGCAAGACTAACACCGACCTGATCGAAAACGGTAACGCGTTTACTCCGGATGAGATCGAGAAGATCAACTCGGCCGAGGGTTACAACGTAATGTTCTCGACCCGTCCCGACGCCAACACCTATCTGGGTGTAATCGCTTACAATGACGAGGGTACCGGTAACGATCCCGACGAAGATGGTTCTGCCATCGGCAAGAAGCGTTCTATGCCTGTACCTGATAAAACGCCGGTAGAGTCGGAGTATTTCGAAAGTCTGCAGGGTGAGTGGACGCTGTCGGCTGAATACGAGGGCGGTGAGGCGCCGATGACCTGCAAGGTGGAGATCGTTTCTGAGCTGACGTGTCCGGAGAGTCTGTCCCAGGAGGTTATTGACTACTATCTGGCTAACACAAGCTACACGCCAGAGCAGGTAAAGGAGTTGTACGAGGGCTTCAAGAAGCAGCTTAAGCTCTACAATGAGCGTCTGCGCGGCCAGAACCGCCTGCTTTGCCTGGGACTCGATATCGACCGTCCGAAGTACGAGAACAGTACCAACTACCTGGCCGGCTGGAAGACGCCATACGACCTTTTCATCGCAACTACGGAAGAGTACAACGGCTACGATACGGAGTCTATGTTCTTCGATTTCGGTCCGAAGTGGTATCTCGAGATGAAATCCGACGGTTCCGTTGTCGCTCCGTTCGACGTAACCAACCTGCCGCCGCTTACGTTCCGGAACCAGGGGGCCGAGTACTATTTCATTGGTATCAGCGAAATGGCGATTACGCAGGGTGAGTTCCCCGTAACGATTAGCAGCGATAACTCTACGATCACTGTAGAGGGATATGAGCACCAAGGTGATACTTACTACCCGAATGCAGCGAAGGTAATGTTCGGAGGACAGTATTCGACCGACACCCGGGTATGCGGCGCACTGACGCTGACCAAGGGATGGAATGCTGGGTCCGAGAAGTCGGTTGTTAAGGGCGGCAAGTCCGTGACGACGAACGATGTGCTGGGGGCCGAGCGTGCTGTTCGCCCGTTGAGCCGCACGAACGTATCTGCAGTGAAGGGCTACAAGTCGCTTAAGGTCGTTCCTCTTGCCGAGGGGTCGCTCCGCGAGCGTTGGAAGCAGCAGGCGGCAGGTAAATATATCCGTCGCTAACAGACTCTTTTGAAATAAGGCAGGGGGGCACCCGGAATGGGGATTTCCCCCCCCCTGCTTTATGCTTTTATAAAATAACCGGATGCGCAAATCCGCTGGAGGTGCGGAGACGTATTTTATGGAAGCAGAAGAGAGTTACTCTTTAAATCGAAAAAAGATTCCGATATGTTGAAAAAACTGTTTGGCTTGGCGCTTGCACTCTTGGCGACGCTTGCCGTTTCGGCGCAGGTTCGCGTGGGGGAGGGCCAGCTCTCCGGTAGTTTCGAGAGCAACTCGATCTACTACCAGGACGACTCGGGATTGGGTGCAGCAGGCACTGCTCCCGACGATCGTTTCGGTTCGAACAACTACATGAAACTCGACTACATGAACGGTCGTTTTTCTGCGGGACTCCAGATTGACGCTTATCTCCCTGCATTGCAGGGATACGAGATCGGCCAGCAGCCCGGAGCCTATCACTTCTATCTCTCCTCGAAGTATATCCAGTGGCAGGATCACAACTATTCCGTGCGGGTGGGTGATATTTTCGACCAGTTCGGCAGCGGACTTATTTTTCGTTCGTTCGAAGACCGTCAGCTGGGATTCAACAATTCGATCGAGGGTGTGCAGGGTATCTACCGCTTCGGCGACTACGTCGAGGTGAAAGGTCTGTACGGGCGTCCCCGGCTCTACACCGACTATGCGGATTCGTGGGTGCGCGGTGTCGATCTGCACATTTCATTGAACGATATTTTCGGTTGGAACGCTGCGCAGTTCTCGGTCGAGGGCAGCTACGTCAACCGCTACGAGTCGCTCGACAAGGATCAGACGATCGACTTCGCCTCTCGCGGACTTACCTCGCCCAACCTGAACATGTATTCGGGTCGCCTGAATTTCGACTGGAAGGGGCTTTCGCTCAAAGGCGAATACGTATATAAGGGGAAAGACATCTACTCGACTGTTGCGGACGTAGCCGCAGCCGGCAACGCCATCTTGGTCGAGGCCGGTTATAACTACGGACCTTTCAGCATCTCGGGCAGTTTCCGCCGATTAGACCGTATGGGGACGATGCTTTCGCTTTACGGCTCTGGTACGGGCAATGTACTCAACTACCTGCCCTCTCTGACGCGCCAGTACACTTACCTGTTGGCCAATTTGGAACCGTATATCGTTAATACCGACGGCGAAATTGGCGGTCAGGTGGATCTCTACTATACGTATCGCAGCAAGTCGAACCGTCATCGCTACTGGAATTTCCACGCCAACTTATCCACCTTCTATACGCTGCGTTCGGAGCAGAGCGAATCGGGCGAGCGGGAGTTGATGTGGCGTGATATTAACATCGATGTAGAGCGCCAGTGGAACAAGAAACTCAAAACCTCGCTGCTTGTTTCGATCCAGGAGCGTAACCCGAGTCATGGTTTCCAGCGTCAGACCTACGTATCCAACATTTTCATAGGCGATGTCACCTACAAATTCGACTCGAAAAAGTCGTTGCGCGTCGAGGCGCAATACCTTTATTCGACCGACTACGAGGGTGACTGGGTCGCGGCTTTGGTGGAGTTCAACATGGTGCCGCATTGGAGTTTCTTCGTGAGCGATATGTATAACCTCGACGAGACCGAGGCTAACTCCTTTACTAAAACGAATTATTACAGTGCAGGATTCAGTTACCTGAAAAATCGTACGCGTATTCAACTCAGCTACGGCCGCAATCGTGCAGGCTATGTTTGTTCGGGAGGGGCGTGTCGTTATATGCCGGCTTACACGGGTCTGAACCTTGTGATCACTTCATCCTTTTAATTAAAAAAACAGATTATGAAATTCAAGAAATTCATTATCCCTGCGCTTTGTATGGCTATGTTGAGCGCGGGATGTTCGGGACAGGATCCGGTGACCCCCGATGACGGTCATAACGACGATGGGGGTACGAATGAAAACATCGAAAACGGTTTGCAGGTGACGGCATCGACGACGGTAATCAATGCCGACGGGCAGGATGCTGCCCGCATCAACGTCTATTACGACAAAGTGAAATTGTCGCTCGACGCAGTCGCTTTCTACGATGCCAAGAGCAACGACGTGCTCGACCTTTCGAAATTCACCATCGAGGACAACACGCTCGTGTACACCGTTACCGAGCCGGGTGAATTTTCGTTCTGGGTTGCTTATAAGACCCACAATACCAAAGATCGTCCGACAACCATTTCTGCTGTAGAGTTCTCGGTGCCTGACGCTCCGGAAGATCCCCAGCCGGACAACACCTCGTTCGTCCGCCGGACGCTCATCACGCAGTTCACGGGCTTGGGTTGCGGCTACTGTCCTTTTATGATCGCTGCGCTGGAAGACGTCCGCAAATCGGACGAGTATGCAGACAAGTTCGTACTTGCAGCCTGCCACACTTATAATGGCGACCCCTTCCAACCCGATGTGAAATTGGACGCTGCCATGGGTGTCAATTCGTATCCTTATGTAAATTTCGATTTCCAAACAGGGTTTGGTAATTTTGGTTACAACAGCAACGTATCTAACATCAAGAAAAATATCGACAAATCGCTTTCTGCGGATGCTGGGGCAGGTATTTCGGTCGGTATGGAAGTTGCTGGAAACAAATTGGTCGCTCGTGTTACGGTGAAAGCAGCTCGCTCCGGTTCGTTCCGCGTAGGCGCTTGGGTGCTGGAAGATGGTCTGACAGGTACTCAATTGAACAATGGTATGAAGGGGGATTACGATTTCAACACGCATAATAATGTTATCCGCCACGTGAACAGCCGTTACTCTGGTTCGGATTATTCCGGTCATGAGGTCGGTGCGCTGGCTGCCGGCGGTATCGGTGAGCATCTCTTTACGATGACCTTGGATGAAAGTTGGGTCGTGAAGAATTGTCATGTGATATTCTTCGTAACGGAGCTTGTCGATAAGGGTTACGCCGTAACCAATGCTATCGACGTTCCCGTTAAGTCGTCTACTATACCGTTCGAGTACAGATAGTGTATTCGAACGTAGCAGCATACTGCTGTAAAATTTGCGGGGCGCCTCCATCGGAGTCGTCCCGTCTTTTTGACGCACGGCCGATCCGTGATGCTGGCCGCAACGCAGTGGAGGAGCGGTCGGGTAATGCTCTGCCGTCCTTTTGGCGGCATTTTACGGAGTTGGACGAAGATATGATGCAGCGTAACAGGAGTTGCCGCTCCGTTGTGCGATGCCAAGACCAATGTTGCCTTCACGACCCTTACCTTGGTTGCCATGAGCCTACAGCCGCTTAGCCTGGGTTTGTCGGCGAAGTCGTTCGTGAAGTCGTGCTTCGCTGACAAACCCGGCTATGAAAGGTTTTATACTGAACTTACGGGAACCGTCCAAATATTTCTCGAAGCATTCGATAAGTAAGGGGATCAAAACGAAGTGTATCAATAGAAAAAACAACATTAAGTAGGCAAAGTTGGTGTAATATAGTGAGATAGGTGTAAAACTACCTAGAACGATCAAGCGATCGAAATGTAAC
>OLRE01001957.1_pt1 | contig 18241 bp, 15 predicted proteins | sample 1672461 | NCBI WGS metagenome assembly OLRE01 (sample SAMEA3136688, study PRJEB25190) | human gut metagenome | biome: human gut; feature: human-associated habitat; material: faeces | place: Austria | collected 2013
CTGGCCCGTTTCCGTGCTGCTACCAGGGCGGCAGGCTGGCGCGTCGCCGCCAGGGCGCAGGCATCCTCCAGGTGTTTGGTGATGAAGCTGCCGCGCCAGCGCTTGCAGAGATACGCCAGGGCGTCCGCGCGTTCGTCGAAGTAGTGACCGCTGCCCGCGAACTGTACGCAAAAGCTGCCCCGCCGGGCAGGCTCCACGGTGCCAGCGTCGAGCATTCGGCGCAGGTCGTTCAAGTCGGCGGGCAGTCGCGCGGGGTTAATTTCGCGTTGCAGTTCGACGTCGCCGCGCGGTGTGTGCCACACGGCCACGGGGATGAACAGTCGGTTTTGAGTGTTGCGCATATAGGCAAACACCTCCAATTGCAGATTTTTAAATTTGACGATATATCGTTAATGGTGTAGGGTGGTGTAGGCCTAGACAAACTTTTAAAAATCGAAAAAAGCTATAGAGAAAAGTTTGGCAGACCCTACACTACCCTACACTCTCGCGGCAGGGTCAGACATCCGGGGCGGCGGCTGATTTCAAACCGAGGCCGTAAAACCGTACGCCTTTATTCTGCCGCCTACTCTCGTACCCGGCGGCTGTCAGTGCCTGTCGAAACTCGCGGGCGTCCCGTTTGTAGCCCGCCCCTGTAGCTTGGCAGTGCATGGCGTACATCGTGTACAGCTCCTGACTTCCCGCTGTGTGGCTCGGGCCTATACAGCAACAATCTTCGATGAAGTCCTGGAGCCAATCATTTTCGCGGGAGTATTCTGCCAGCGCGGCCCGTGCGGCCTCCGGCGGCTCGATTTTGAAGCCGTTGGCAATGAAGCGTTGCGCGCCCTCAATAATCCAGGACAGCACCGCGCCGCCTGCATTATCATAGAGGTAACTTGCAAAGTCCTTGACTTCGCCCTTTGCACCGCGCAGCTTTGCCTTGAAGGGCGCAATTTTCAAGCGGCTCCACGTGCCGTCGTCGCGGCTGCCGACCTTGGGTAAAAAGTTGGTAAATAGCACAAGTGTATGCGAGGGCCAGAACGCAATCGGCTTACCGTACAGTGGGCGAGCGCTGATTTTGTCTTGGCTGCCCAGTTGTTTGACGGCAGCACTGTCCAGCCGGGCGCCTTCCTCGGTCTCGGCGGCAATCGCCAGGCGCAGGCCGCGCAGCTCGACGGTTTCTGCGTCGTAAGACTTGCCACGGGAAGCAAGCAAAATTTTCGGGTTGATGCTTCCCGCATAATCGCCCAGGACGCGGGCCAGCACATTGAACAGAGTGCTTTTTCCGTTGCCTCCATCGCCCACAGCCATTACAATGCCCTCGTTGACCTGCTTGCCATAGGCTGCCATGCCTGCCAGTTCTTGCAAGTAGCGGGCCATGTCAGCATCACCGCAAGTAATCTGGGCCAGGAAATCCTGCCAGATGTCGGCCCCGGTATCACTGGGGGCCACGCTGGTGATTTTGGTGCAGCGCTCCGCCGGGTCGCTGGGCTGAATCACGCCTGTGCGTAGGTCGATAACCCCGGCGGGGGTGTTCAGCTTGGCCGGGTCGGCGTCCAGCGCGTCCGCGTCAACTTCCAGGTGGACAGCGGCTTCTTTTAACAGGTGGTCGATGCCGGTAGTTTCGCGGCAGTGGGCGACGAACGCTAAAAATTTCTTGGCCTTTAAAAACTGTTCTTGCAGGGGTGCGTCGTTCAGGTCTTTGGCGGCTCCAGCACTGGCCTTTTGAAAAGCCGCCTGCGCGGCCTCCAGCTGTAGTGCGGTGAACTTGTGGGCCAGTTTGCGGGCCTGTCCGTCGCTCTGCTTGAAGCGTGCGCCGTCCCAAACCAACCAGGAAAGACCCTTATTATAAAGGACGGTGCCCTTGAAATTCTTTGCAAAGAGCACACCCTCCGCGACGTCGGACAGATCGGATAGCTTGTACAGGATTTCGCCTTGCAGCGCGGGGGCAACGTCCTGGAAGCCCTGGACGGCGTATTCCGCCGGGGTTAAGTAGCCGGGCTGGCTCCAGATGTTCGCTTGTGTAAAAGCAAGCTGGTCTGCCCAGATGCGTTCCAGTTCTGTCTGTGGAAAGCCGCTCTCCAGGTGTTCAGCCTCCCGGTCGTAAGCCTCGCGGGCCTGTTCTACGCCGTCAGGGCCGCACCGCGTCAACACCTGGGTTGCTACCTTGACCATATGGCTGTGACGCTCCCCGGCGGGGATTATGCGCTCCATGCCAGACGATACAGGCAGCACCGCCGGGGAAGTCGCCACGGGTGCGGCCTGCTGTGCTAGAAAGTCGTCGAGCGTCAGAGCGCCGGGCACCGTCTCGCCTTGCGGATTTTCGACACCAAAGATAAAGCGGGCGCGGCCATCACAGCAGGGGTCAAAATAGGGCTGTGATGCAATGGCCTTTTTTATAAAGGCGTCAATTTTGGCACCCGTAAATTGTGAGTTGATAGGAAAGTAGACGTGAAAGCGTGGGGCCGCTGGATACTCGCCTTTGCCATCGTCTTTGACTTTCGGCTTGTTGTGGTGCCTGCTGTAAATGATGTAGTGCCCTACCCCGGGGAAGTCTCGCGCAATGTCGGCGGGGTTGGTGACTTTGCCGCCGTCGGTGTTGTCGACATCGAGAACGATGCACTCCTGCCAGTACCAACTTAGTTTTCCCCGGTGAGCATCTTTGAAAAATCCCGGCGTGTGGTCAAGCTGCGCAATTTTTAGTAAATCGTCCAGCGTGTGGACGGGCCGTTCGTCTGGGTAAAAGGCGTTTTGCTTTTTTCCGCGCACCTTGGCGCAGCACAGCGAAAACGCCTGCACTTCCTGTCCAGTGCTCATGCTTGACCCTCCAAAAACGACATACTATCGGCGAGAAAATATAAATAGTAGTCATCCGGCTGTAAGCCTAGGGCCTGCCCGATCTTGAGCATTTCCCCGGCGGTAAACTCCGCGCGGCCCTGTAGACGGGCAGAAATGGAGCTGTCTCCAAGGCCTGCAATTCGGGCCAGGTCTTTCTGCTTCATGCCGTGCGCCAACATGGCTTGACGCAGTAAAATAAATCGCTTCATCGTTTAAAACCTCCGCTTAAATTTCTTAGTCTGATTCAATCATAACACGATTTCAGAGAAAAAACGGGACAGCTTTTGGGTTTTTCTCATCCCTCTACTAATATTCTAAACCCGTTCCGAGAAAAAATGTGACAAGTTTCGATTCTGCCCTTGTTTTTCTGAAATTCGTGCTTGACAACTAGAATTGTAGAACTAAAGTGCAAAAAAATCACGGTTGATTTTAGCAGAATAAGGCAGGTTATTGCGGCGTATTTTGCAGTTGCGGCTTGACTTTGCTGCCCGTTCGAGGCAGACTAAAATCACGCTTTGGTGGGGTGCGGCCAAGCTGCAAAATAGCTCCTGCCGGGGGTGCGGTTTGACCACACTTTTGACCGCACTTCTGATTCACGCCCCGCAAATTAAAATCCCCCATCCAGTAAAAAAATACGTGGATAGGGGATTTTTTAAACCGTATTAGTCAGGATTTTGGCAGGATAGGGCGGCATGAAGTCGTTCGAATCCACCAGCTCCCACCAACAAAGCGATACCTGATAATGGGTATCGCTTTTGTTTTTGTCTTTATTTTCCGGGGGTACGCTGGCGGATTCGAACAGCCCGGGCACGGAGCTTTGCGTCCCCCGCCGGGCAAAAACAGCCCTGCAGGCTGTCTTTAGGGCGCGGCTCGCGAATCTACCAGCTCCCACCAAGAAATGCTCTGCATCGTGTGATGCAGAGCAAAAGATGACTTATTCGGCGTAGTGGATGCGCGCAGGGTCGAAGCGGTCCTGCTGGGGTTTGCTCTCGGCGGGGTAGCCCAATGCGAAGATGGCAAAGGCGTGATGCCCGGCGGGCATTTGCAGTACGGATTCGACCTCGTGCATGCGCTCCTCGATGGGGGCAATGCCCAGCCAGACGCCGCCAAGGCCTAGTGCATCGGTTTCCAGCCAAAGATTTTCGTTGGCGATGCTCAGGTCGATCTGCGCGTACATCGGGAAGATAACGTCCTCGCGGTAGGCAGAGACGATCAGCGCGGGAGCATTTTTGGCGCAGCCTGTATAGGGGCTGGTGGCGGCCAGCTTTTGGATCAAGTCGCGGTTCATCACCACATAAAATTCCCACGGCTGCTGATTTCCGGCAGAAGGAGCCGCCATAGCGGCGCGAAGCAATTTCTCGATTTTCTCCGGTTCCACGGGCTTGTCCTGAAATTTACGGATACTTACGCGGTGAAAAATGCTGTCCATCGTAAAAACTCCCTTCTAAAATAAAAATGTGCAGGCCCAAAGGCTTGCACAATTACTTTCGTAAACGGTCGCGTCCATGTAGGTATCATAACGGAAAATGCAAAATTTTGCAAGAGGAAGCTGTAGCATAAATAAAAACATGAAATCTCGCTGCATCCGGTGATGCAGCGAGATTTTTTAATAGATGGCGTACAAGAATCCGCCGCCGCCGAGAAAGTAGCCCATGAACAGAAAGAGGAAGAGCGCCCCCTCGTAGACGGCCCAGCGCAGGATGCGGGGAGCGGCGGCAAGGCGGTCACGGAAGTGGATGCCCCGCTCGTGGGCGAGGTCGACGGCAATGACCAGCGCCAACCCGAAGAAAAGCAGCAGCTGTTCCTGGCGGCTGGTCAAGCCCAGCTCCCAATAGTTGCTGAACGCCTTGTGGCCGCCGTTGTGCAGGATGCCTCCAAAATAGGCCGCGGCATTGGCCAGGCTGCTGGCGCGGAACACCGTAAAGGTGGCCAGAAGCAGTGTGAATGTGCCCGCCAAACCAACAAGCCGCGCCCAGCCCCGGGTGATGGCCTTGCGCCAGGGCAGGTGATTTTCTAACGCCTGCAAAGCGCCGTGGGCAAAGCCCCACACGAGATAGGTCAGCCCGGCGCCGTGCCACAGGCCGCTGACGAGGAACGTGGCAATAATATTGCCGTCGCGCCGCGCGGCGCTGCATCGGCTGCCGCCCAGCGGGATGTAAACGTAATCTTTCAGCCAGCGGGACAGGCTGATGTGCCAGCGGTCCCACAGTTCGCGGATGGTGGCAGCCAAAAACGGCTGGCGGAAGTTTTCCGGCAGGGGCAGGCCCAGCATCTCCCCCGCCCCCAGCACGATGTCGGTGTAGCCGGAGAAATCGGCGTAAAGCTGGAACACATACAGCACTGCGCACAGAAACAGCTGGCTGCGGTCGTAGGCGGAAGGGTCAGCAAAGGCGGCGTTGACGGCCAGCGCAGCGCGGTCGGCCACGGCCAGCTTTTTAAAGTAGCCCCAAAAGCACCGCTGTGCCCCCCGCTGCCATTGGCCGGGCTGTGGGGCGGCAGCGTCCAGTTGGGGCATCAGCTCGCCATAGCGGTTGAACGGCCCCTGGGTGATGGACAGAAAAAACGACGCAAAGCAGAGCAGCCGGGCGTACTGCGATTCCGGCTCCTGCTTGCCCCGGCGGACGTCCACCAGGTAGCTGGTCAATTGCAGGCTGAAATACCCGATGCCCAGCACTTGCGGCACGCTCACGTCCCAGATGCGCAGCGAGAACGCCTGCCCCAGCAGCAAGGCGGCGGGGCGCAGTTTGAGCAGCGTCAGTGGGGCCAATGCCCCGGCCAGGCCTACATAGAACCAACGGGGGCTGCCGCGCAGGTGCAGCGCGGCCTGCCAGACCAGCAGAGTCATAAGGCAGAGCAGCAGGCAGCCCTGCCAATCCAGCGAGAGGTAGAACACGAGGCTGGCCGCCAGCATCAGCTGCCAGCGGCGTGGCTGCGGGGTGACGCGCCAAAGGCCCGCCAATAATGCTGCGAACAGGATGAAACCGAAGGAACCAACGGTGAGCATGGCGGAGCCTCCTTTGCTTTGATTTTTGTGGGTGGGTGGCTGGCGAGCGCCGCCACCCTGCGGCGGCACTCTTTTATACAGTATGCCGCTTTTAGGACCTTCCTTTTTGTGACCAAAAAGGAAGCAAAAAAGCTAAAAAACGCAGGAGCGCTGCGTTTTTCTTAACGCTTTTTCGCTTCTCTCCATATTGACCCCTTCGGGGCTAAAATTACAGGTGCGCCATCGCAATCGACTGATCCGGGGTCAGCTCAAGCTTCTCCTCGACCGTATCATAAAACAACGTCGAAACATCTTCCCCGGCATTTTCCCGGGCAATCGTATCGCACAAAACGGCAGTAAACTTTTCGGCGCCCTGGCCGTTGAGGTGGTGGGCGTCGGAAAAATCCCCTACCAGCAGGTTCAGGGTGTCCACATCTTTGTACAGCGAAAAATCCCAGTACACTGTGTTATTCTCGGCGGCAAAATCCCGCAGGGCGTCCACGTAGGCCTGGTAGTTGGTCGTATTGTACAGGTAGGCGCTGGGAAGCGGCGCGGTGAAAAGCACCAGGTTAATGCCGTTCTCCTGGCAAAATTCAGCGGTCTTGCGCAGATATTCCCATCCAAAGTCTGACAGCGGCGCTTCTGGGTCCACATCCAGCAGCGTGTGGAACGCGTTTTCCGGCGCACCGCTGGTGTAGACGAACCCACGCCCGCGGTAGCTTTCGCCCTCGTCGGCGTAGGTCAGGTAGCTGTAGTTGCCCAGGGTGTAGCCGTCGGTCAGCTTGGCGCGCCAGAGCGCGGGCATTTCCTGTGGCTTGGCCACACCGTGACGGGCTGGCAGCAGCAGATCGGCAAAGGCGGCTATGCCGCCCATCTCGGCCTGGTAGGCGTAGCGGTTGGGCGAATTCCACCGCATGTGGTCGGTCAGCAGGTAGCAGGCCAGCGGCACGTTCTTGGAGGCGCTCTGGTTGTAGCCGGTGTAGAACATCTCCAAATAGACGGTCTTTAGTTGATTTTGCGCGGCGGCTTCCCGCAGCATGTAGTAACTGCCGTCGGGCAGTTGTTGGGACGACCCTGCGTTAAAGCTGTAAGTCCCCAGCGCGGCGTCCACGGCATTGGGGTCGACACTGCGGTAACAGTGGGACGACCCCAAAAACAGCGTGTCGATCTTGCCCGCGTCGGCGTACAACTCCTGCAGCATCGCGCGGGAGTAGGAGTGCACATCGTCCACCAGCAAAAAGTTGGCAGCAGCCAGCACAGCCAGCGTCAGTGCGGCAAACAGCAGTACGGCACTCAGTTTACGTAGCATTTTCATGGCGCGTTATCGCTCAATTTTCATGTGGGGGTGTTTCGGCTGGTAGGCGGCTACGTCCAGCTGCCAGGTGGTGGAGCCGTCCGCGGTCTCCTCCACTTTCTCAAAGCCAAAACTTGCATAAAAATCGCGCACAATCGCGTTTTTGGCGGTGGGATAATAGTACCCGCGGATGGTCTTTACCCCGCGCGCGGCGGCGTTGGCCACCATGATGTCCATCATGGCATCCTCCATGCCGCGCTTGAGTACACGGCAGCTCATCAGCCACAGGCGCAGGTGCAGGGTCTCCCCTTCCTGTTCGCCTGCGGTAACGGTGACGATGCCGTTATCGCCGAACTTGTCCACCAGCTTGCCGCAGCGGCAGAGCCAGGCCGGGTTCTCGGCCATGGCGCGGATGTCATCCTCGCTGCAGCGCAGAGTGGTCAGGTTGAACTGGTTAGATTTGTTGGTCAGCTGAGCGATGCGCTGGATGTACAGCGGCTCAAAATCTTTGATGGTAGCCGTCATCTCCAGGCTGTCCAGGTACTCGCCGTAATCGCTGAAAGACGCCTGTGCCTTGGCGCGCTGGGCGTTTTGGTGGTACAGTTCGGTCTTTTTCAGGTCCTCTTTCGAGAGGGCAGTGACCTCAAAGTAGCCGCCGTGATCCAGCATCTTGATGTAGTTCTCGGCACCGTCCAGCGCAGGCACGGCCACGCCGGGCACCTGGGCGGCCACGATGGCACGCTCGGCGGGGTTGTCATCGGCAAAGACAAAGCTGTCCGCGCCCAGGTTCAGTTCGGCGGCGATGTTGGTCAGGTTGCGGTCCTTCGGCTCCCAGTTGGCCTTGATAGAGACAAAATCGTCAGGCCGCAGCACGCCGTCCGGGTGGTTCAGACCCGCCAGCGCGTTGGCTTCGTCATTTTTGGAGTCCACGGCCAAGATCACGCCGATGGATTTCAGCGCCTTGCAGTAGCTCTGGAACTCGGCGTAGACCTGGCCCTCCGGCACCTCGGGACCGATGGCCAGCCCGTCGACGCCGTCGTCGCCCACGATGCCGCCCCAGAGCGTATTGTCCAGGTCCAGCACAAGGGCTTTTTTGTTACGGCCGTACAAAGACTTGATGATATTGGCCACACTGTTGGCCAGCGACGGGATGGCATCCAGACACATGGCATATTTGTACATGTGCCAGAAGAAGGCGTCGCCCCAGGCGGTCAGGCCGTAATCGGCGGAGAGGTAGTCAATATCGTTGATGTAAAAATGCTCGTGCGCGGCGGCATAGGCATAGAACTTCTGGTTCATCCGGCTGATGAAGTTGGAGCGGCCGTGGGGGTCCCAGATGTCGCGGTTGCCCATCAGGCGGAAGTTGGGGCGGTCAAAGTTGTTTTGAATGACCGGGCAGCCGAACTTGGCCTCCAATGCCTGCCACATCGTCTCAAAATGAGTGTACTGGTCGGCCAGCATCGCGTCGATATCGGCTTCGCTGTCGGCGGTGGTGGGCAGGGCGGTCAGGTTGCGCCAGCTGGTGTGGATGTAGATGATGTCGGGGTGGAACTCGTCCAGCTCCGGCGTGCCGAACATGGCGTCCTGCCAATACTGGGCGTACTCGCTCTGGTAGAACTCGGCCTCGATGCCGTACTGCAGCAGAAACAGCCCCAGCTGGTCGGCCACTTCGTTCGTGGTGGACCCGCCGAGGATGGCGATTTTTTTGCGCAGGGGGTGCGGGTTTTGGGCCAGCAGCTCCCGCCGCAGCCGCCGCTTTTTGCGCAGCAGCGTTTCAGTATCCAGCGGATAGTGGAAACAATCCATGGGTGGCTCCTTTTTAACCTAACTCTGCCAAGGCGCCTTTCAGGGCCTGGCTGATCTGGTCGGGGCAGCTGGTGGCCTTGCGGCCGCAGCGGATGCCCTCCATGCGGGTGATGGCGTCCTCGGCCTTCATGCCGGGCAGCAAGCTGGCAATGCCTTTCAGGTTGCCATCGCAGCCGCCCAGGACCTTGACGCTTTTAATGGTGTGGTCGGGGTTCAGTTCAACTTCGGTCTGCACCGAGCAGGTGCCTTTGTTTTTGTAGATGTATGCCATGGTGATGTTGCTCCTTTTATAATGGTAGTCCGTTTGGTATTTGTCGCGCATTTGTAAGGGTCGATGCGAGCATCCGCCCTACAGAATCAGGTGGTTCTCTTAAACGTGGATTTTCTTGCCTTGGCCAAATCGTTCAACCTGGCGATCTGCTCATCGTGGGTAGCGAACGCGCCGACCGGGCGCGGGGTGACGGTGTGGATGCCGTGGTAGTCTGTGCCGCCGGTGATGAGCAGTCCATTCTCCTTGGCCAGACGCAACAGCTCGGTTTTGTCCTCGGGGGTGTTGCGGGGGTGGTCGATCTCCACGCCGTCCAGCCGCCCGGCGGCGATCAGCTCCCGGGCCAGTTCCATGCTGTGATACACGCTGGGGTGCGCCAGCACCACCACGCCGCGGCAGGCTTTAATAAGGTCCAGCACGGTGTCCACCGGCTCATACCGGGGCGTGTGCAGGATGCGCCCGCGCACAGGCTTCAGCCCGAACAGCGAGCGGTAGACCTCGTTATACAGCCCGTCGGCCAGGCCGTACTGCCACAGCACCCGCATGATGTGGGCCTTGTACAAGGTGCCGCTGTCCCTGGCAAATTCCAGCGCCTCCTGGGTGGAGTACTGCGGGCAGATCTCCTCCAGCTCCTTGCTGCTTTGCATCATGGCGGTGTAGCGGCGCTCGGCCATCATGCGGGAAAAATCCTCCAGCGCGGGGCAATCATCGGGCCAGTAGCACAAAAGGTGCACGCGGTGGGCGCGCTCGTAGTCGTAGGCGGTCAACTCCGTGGCGGGGATCAGATGCACGCCGTCCTGCACCGGGTGGGCGCAGGCGTAGCGAACGCTCTGGATCGAATCATGATCCGAGATAGCCAGATGCGTCATCCCGGCGCACCGCGCCAGAAACGGCAGCTTGGCAACCGGTGTGGAACCATCGGAATAAGTCGTATGCGTATGCAGATCGCCCGGCATGGTGGGTAGACCTCCTTTACCTTTTCCGGAATATACTATTATACAATGTTTTTTGTGGTTTGGGAAGACCCTTGATTTTTGGTTGCTTTGAGTTGCTTTGAGTTGCGGCTTGCGCCCCAGCCCTGCCTACCCTGCGGCAGGGCCTAGTATAACGGGTTGCATCCGTTAGGCCTTCCTTTTTTGTGACCAAAAAAGGAAGCGAAAAAAGTCCCGCTGTTGCGAGGCAGCGCGCTTGGTGGCGCGAAACGAAAGCCGCCCGAAAAAATCATTTTAAAGTCGTAGCATACTCCTGTGCAGAAGCTACAAACTGCTTCGCCGCAGGCGATAGCCCCCCACGGGATAGACACGCCAACCCAATGCTGCGCTTGGCGGCAGGTTCCAGCCGCAGCACCTGGCACCCGCTGTGGTCGGTGCCGCGGCGGAACATCAGCTCTGGCATGATAGCCAGCCCCTGCCCGCAGGACACCATCGCGATCATGCTCTGGTCGTCCACGATGTAGCATCGGCTGTTCACGTGCAGATCATTCTTTTTAAAATAGCTTTGGATGTCGGCGTCCACGTCGGATTGCTGGCTGACGAACGCCCTGCCCTGCAATTCCTCGGCCCGCACGCAGCCGGGGCGGTGGGGCTGGTAGTCGGCAGGGGCGATGCAGACCAGCGGATCATCGTAGAGCGGTTCAAAATCCAGGTCACGCGCGCTGGAATTGGAGAGGAATCCAAGCTCCACTGTGCCGCCCTTGAGCCAATCCACGATGTCGGCGTAGGACCCCTGATACAGCTGCACGTCGATGCCGGGAAACTGCTTTTGAAACGGCGGCACCAATTGTGGCACCCAGGTGACGCAGGCCGAGTTGAACACCCCCAGCCGCAGCACGCCCTTGTGCATGCCGTTGACCTGGGCGATGGATTGGCTGAGCAGCTCACTGCTGTTGAGCATCTGGCGGATGGACGGCAGCAGGCTTTCGGCGGCAGCGGTCATGGTTACGCCGCTTTTGGTGCGGGTGAACAGCAGAAACCCGCACTCCGACTCCATGCCGGAGACCGCGTGGCTGATGGCCGAGGGCGTTAAGTGCATCTGCTCCGCCGCCGCGGCAAAGGTGCCCAGCTGGGACACCGTCATAAAAATCTGGCAGTCTGTCAGGGTCATAAACGACTTCTCCTAACGTGAACGAATTTCACTTTATATATGAAAAAGTTAAGCTTTACTTCATGTCTATACTGTACTATTATATTAGCAGAAAGTCAATGCCCGTAACGCACATTGCGGGCTGTACAAGACTCCTCTCCCTCCTAAGCCTTGCCGTCCGCACACCGGCAGGGCCTTTTTTATTGCCTTTTTTCGGCAGAGCGTGTATGATAGAGAAAGTATATACAAATGTAAGAGGTTTCAACCATGTCCAAAACAAGAGGTGTACGTGGAGCGGCCGGGTGGTGCGCCATCGCAGCGATCCTGTATTTATTGGCCCGCAGCCTGCTGTATGCAGGCATCAGTGCGCTGGTGGGGGTGGTGCACCCCGGCGCCAGCCTGGCCAAACCCATCGGCGTAAGCGAGGTCGGTCTCGGCCTGCTGCAGATCGTCATTGCCGTTGGCGCTGCCCTGGTCCCGCTGCTGTGGATGCTGCGCGGCACCCGCCTGCAAACCGACGACCTGCGCATCACCGTGCCTGCGCCATGGAGCCCGGCATTCTGCCTGCCGGTGTTTTTGGGCGTGGCCAGCACGGCTAACCTGTGCGGCGGGCTGCTGGTGCGCCTGGCCGGGGCAGAGGACGCCGCCACCCTGCTGCCCAGCGGCGGCGCAGAGCTGTTCGTGCAGTTTTTGGCGCTTTGCGCCGTGCCCGCTGTGGTGGAGGAACTGCTTTTCCGCGGCGCACTGCAAGGGCTGATGCGCCCCAGCGGCAGTGCGGCGGCGATTTTCGGCCCGGCGCTGCTGTTCGGGCTGCTGCATCTCGACCTGGCCCAGGGGCTGACGGCCTTCGCTTGCGGCGTTTTTCTGGGCTGGCTGGCCGAGCGGTCAGGCAGCATTTTGCCCGGGATGCTACTGCATTTTTGCAATAACACGCTGGCTTTTTTAAATCTGTACCTGCGTTTTTACGCACCGCAGCCGGTATCTTTTGGCGTTGAACTGTTTATTTTGTTCTTCTTTCCGGTGTTTGGCGTGTGGCTCATCTGGCACGCCCGGCAGCAGGGGTTCCGCTTCTCGGCGGGTCTGCGTCCCGGTGTGGACGTGACCGAAATTTTCACCAGCCCCGTCTATGACCTGGCCGTTGTGTTCCTGGTTTGCTACACGATTTTTGTTTGAGGTGCCCTTATGACCGACGAAGAACTGATGCGCGCCGCCTTGGACGAGGCCCGCGAGGCCGCCGCCCTGGGTGAGGTACCCGTGGGTGCCGTGGTGGCCAAGGACGGGGAAATCATTGCCCGGGCGCATAATTTGCGCGAGAGCGGCAAAAATGCTACCTACCACGCTGAGCTGATGGCCATCGATGCGGCCTGCAAGGCGCTGGGCGGCTGGCGGCTGTGGGAGTGCGAGCTGTTCGTCACCTTAGAGCCCTGCCCCATGTGTGCGGGCGGCATCATCAACAGCCGTCTGCGCCGGGTGGTGTACGGCGCTGCCGATACCAAAGCCGGGTGCTGCGGCTCGGTGACCGACCTGTTTGCGCTGCCCTTCAACCACCATCCGGTGGTGGAAAAGGGGCTGCGGGAGGCCGAAGCGCAGCAGCTTTTGCAGGCATTTTTTGTTTCCCTGCGGGAAAAGCGGGCGGGCAGACCCCGCTGGAAGCCCCCGGTGCCCGAAAACAGGGGAAAATAAGGAAAAATAGTGGGAACTGCGTAAAAAATTGCAGTTCCCACTTTCTTTTTGGGCTGGATTGTGGTATATTATTCAATGGAATCTTGTCGAAACCCATCGCAACTGCAGGCAGGCACGCCAAAGCACCGGACCTTTGCCGGACACATAAACGGAACGCTGCACTGTCTGGGGATGGGCACAGGGTTTTTTCCGGTTTGGGCACTGCGCCCGGCCGAGAATACCGAACAGGAGGGATACACTCTTGTACGAGGACGAGTTTGAACTGACCTTTCAGGTGCCGGAGGAAGAGAGCGCGCCGGAGCCCCTTGCCGCACCGGCTGCAAAGCCGGCTGCGCCGATGGAGCCGGTGGCGGACGAGCCTACCCGCATCATGACGCTGGGAAAAACGGCAGCGCCTGCGGTGGACGAGCCCACCCGGGTGATCACGCTGGAAAAGCCCGCAGAGCCGCCTGCGGTGGAGCTGCCCGAAGCGCCTGCGCCGCAGCCTGTAAAAGAGCGGCCTGCCCCTGCCGCACCCGCTGCGGCGCGCCGGGTGCTGATCTCCGGCGGCGACCGGGGCATCGGTGCTGCCGCTGCCCGCGCCTTTGCGGCAGCAGGGTATCAGGTGGCGGTGCTCTACCACCAGAACGCAGCTGCTGCCGCTGCGCTGGAACAGCAGCTGCCCGGGTGCATCGCCATCCAGTGCGATGTAGCCAGCCGCGCCAGCTGTGAGCTGGCGTTCCATGCAGTGGAGCAGGCCATGGGCAGGGTGGATGTGCTGGTGTGCAACGCCGGCATCGCGCAGCAGTATTTATTCCACTATGTGCGCATGCACCCCGAGCTTTTCAAATAAATAATTCGTCCGGGACCGGCGGCAGGTCATCGGGTATCGCCGCCATACTTCTTTTTATGATCTTCGCCATTTCTTCCGGCGTTTCCGGGCAGCCGTACAAAAGCCACTTGCGCGTCACGGCAAAGTACCCCGCTTTCACAAATTCAAAATGATATTCCATGCAGTGCTCGCTCTCGATGCCGAGCCGCCGAAAAAAAGGCTTGAAGACGTTTTCAAACAGCGTCTGATAGCCTTTTTCCAGTTCTGCCGTGCCGAATTTCTCAAAATACGCCCGGTAAAACGCTCTGTCGCGCTTTGCCTCGCGCAGCGTCGCCGCCACATATGCTTCGGAGAAGATATTCGGGTCGCCGTGCATCTCTTCGTGTATCCGCTCTACGGACTCCGTCCATTTCTCCCCTACGATCGCTGTTATCAGCGCGGGTATGTCCGCATAGTGCAGGTAAAACGATGAGCGGTTGATGCCCGTCGCCTCACAAATTTCCCGCACGGAAATTTGATTTGTTTTTTTATTGAGCACCATTTTCGTAAACGCCTTGCGGATGCGCCGGTCGGTCTCCGCAAAGCGCTCGTTTTTCTTTGTATTCATTTTGCCCTCCATTAACACAACACTCATCGTGTTTTAGCGGTTGTTTTCCAAATCTCCACGTGTTATGCTTGTATTAACAGAACAAGTGTTGATTTTATAGTAGCGCATCGCAAACATAAAATCAAGGAGGAATTTTTCGTGAAAACCGAAGAACTTTTTGAACGCGCACCCGTGTGGAAATCCATTTTCAAGATGTGCCTGCCCACCGTTGTCATTATGCTCGTCATGACCGTCTACAACATGGCCGATATGGTGTTCGTCGGGCAAACCGGCATCGCGGCACAGGTCGCCGCCGTTTCGCTCGCGTCGCCGTTCTTTTTATTGCTGATGACGCTCAGCACGTGGATCGGCGGAGGCGGCTGCACGGTCATCTCCGCCGCACTCGGCGCAAAAAACACAGAAAAAGCCAAAGCAGCCGGCGCAGCATGCATACTTTTGAGCCTTGTGGGCGGCATTTTGCTCGGCGGCGCGGCGCTGCTTTTCCCAAATGCCTTCCTGCACTTTTTCGGCGCCGATGCCGCCACGTGGGACTACACCGCACAATACCTGCAAATTTTAGCCCTTGGCACGCCCGTCATCGTGTTTTCCAATGTCTTTGCAAACCTCGTCCGTGCAGAGGGTGCAGTACAGACCGCCGTCCTGCTCAACATGCTCGGCACTGTCGCCAATATTATACTTGACCCGCTTTTCATCTCCGGCCTGAACCTCGGCGTACAGGGCGCGGCCATTGCGACCGTCTTTGGCAATATTTTCACCGCCTGCGGCCTGCTTTTCTATCTCCGCCGCCGCGATACCATCTTGACGCTCAACATGCGCAAAGCATTCCACATGCCGCATGTCTTCCGTGAAATTTTTGCGCTCGGCATTCCGGGCTCTGTCAGCAACCTTTTGATGAGTGCCGTCAACACAATCACAAATCGCATTGTCATCGCCTATGGGGCCGATACTGTCGCCGAAATGGGCGCGGGCGGCAAAGCGGGTATGATCGTCGCCATGGTCGTCATGGCCATTGCCCTCGGCGTGCAACCCATGTTCGCATATCTTTACGGCGCGGGCAACACCGCCCGCCTGCGCGAGACCTTCCGCAAAAGCGGCATTTTGGCGGTCTCTCTCGGCATCGTGTTAAGCGTCGTCTGCTTCATTTTCCGCTTTCCTATCTGCGGCCTGTTCTTAAAGGACGAAGCTCTCGTCGCTTCCGCCGCGCACATCACGGCGCTCGGCCTCCTCGGCATGCCGCTTATCGGTGTGTATTACCTTGCGGTCAACTACCTCCAGTCCGTCGGCAAAGCGGCGCAGGCTTCCGTGCTTTCCGTTCTGCGGCAGGGTGCCGTTTATGTACCGCTTCTGCTTTCGCTCCTTTCGGCGTGTTTTACGCCGCACCCGCCGCCGATATTTTCTCCACACTTTTAGCCGTCTTCCTCCTTTATCGCGCCATAAAAAAAGATCTCGTCTCCGCAAAGCCGCATTCGCCCGCAAAAGTCGAAAATCCCCTCTAAAAATCAACTGAATTTTCATATTCTGTCCATGACTTTTTCTCTCGCTTCTGTTATACTTTAATATAGAAACCAACGCAGTATAAGGAGACGGTACGATGGGCGCATTTGTAGAATTTGAAAATGTATCGAAAATTTATAAAACCGGCGACGTAGAGGTGCACGCCTTAACCGATGCAAGCTTTGAAATTCAAAAGGGCGAATTCTGCGTCATCGTCGGTGAATCCGGCGCGGGAAAAACGACGCTTTTAAATATCCTCGGCGGCATGGATACGCTGTCTAAAGGCACCGTCCGCATGGACGGACGCGACATCAGCCACTTTAACCGCACCCAGCTTGAAAACTATCGACGCTATGACATCGGCTTTGTCTTCCAGTTTTATAACCTTATCCCGAATTTAACGGCGCTCGAAAACGTGGAAATTGCGGCACAGCTGTGCACCGATGCCATCCCCGCCGAAGACGTGCTCCGCGCCGTCGGTCTCCATGACCGCATGCAGAACTTTCCCGCACAGCTCTCGGGCGGTGAACAGCAGCGTGTTTCCATTGCCCGCGCACTTGCCAAAAAACCGAAGCTCCTTCTGTGCGACGAGCCCACCGGCGCACTCGATTACGAGACCGGCAAATCTATTTTAAAGCTTTTGCAGGATACCTGCCGCCGCGACGGCATGACCGTCGTCATCATCACGCACAATGCGGCGCTTGCCGCCATGGCAGACCGCATCATCCGCGTAAAAAGCGGCCACATTTACTCCGTTCGCATGAACGAGCACATCACGCCCGTGGAACAGATTGAATGGTAACGCGAAGGGAGCCGGAAAACGCATGACAAAAGCACTCAGAAAAAACACGCGGCGCAGCATTTCGGGCAGCCTTGGGCGGTATATCGCTATCCTGCTCATCATTATGCTGGGTGTAGCGTTTCTCACGGGTCTGCGAGATACCCGTCCCATCATGTCCGCCACCGAGACCGCCTATGTGAAAAATACGAAACTCTACGATCTTCGCCTCATCTCCACCATCGGCTTTGATGCGGACGACGTTGCCGCCGTGCAGAAAGCCGACGGTGTGGTCGCCGCCGCAGGCAGTGTAAATGCCGATTTCATCTGGCAGCACGACAACAAAGAGCGCGTTTACCGTGCACATATGCTGACAGATAACATCAACGAGCCTGTGCTCACTGCCGGACGTATGCCTGAAAACGGCAGTGAGTGCCTTATAGATTCCAATCGCTTTTCGGAAGACATGATTGGACAAACGATCGAAATTTCCGACTCCAACGACGAAGATACGAAGAAAAACTTCAAATACAGCACCTACACCGTGGTCGGCCTTGCAGATTCTCCGCTGTACATCCACACGCTGCGCGGCACCACGTCGCTTGGCGACGGCACGCTGCAGGGCTTCGTTCTCATCCCGGAGGACGGCTTCGATTTCGAGTATTACACAGAATTATACGTTACCTGCACCGATGAATTCCCGCTATACAGCGACGATTACGACGATTACATCGATACGTTCTCCGATACTGTCGAAACCGCCGCCACCGCTTCCGTCAACGCGCGTTTTGATCGTCTCACGTCCGACGGCAAAGCCGAAATTTCAGACGCCGAGAACGAACTGAACGACAAAAAAGCCGAAGCCGAAACAGAGCTTGCCGACGCCAAAGCACAGCTTGACGATGCAAAAGAGACCATCACCTCCGGCGAAACGGAGCTTGCCGACGCGAAAAAGCAATTGGACGATGCCAAAGCACAGTTGGATGCAGGCGCAGAGCAGATTCAGCCCGGCTTCACTTCGTGGGAAAGCGCCCTGCAAAGCGGCTTTGACGCATATTACAGCGGCAAGCAGCAATTAGAGGATGCCCTTGCGGAGAGCCAGGCGCAGATCGATGCCGGTTACGCGCAGCTGCAAGAAAACGAAAAGCTCTACACTGAAAAATATGCCGAATTCACATCCGGCAAAGAGCAGTATGAAGCGGGTCTTGCCGCCGCAAAGGACGCCCGCACACAAATCGACGCCGCACGCGCCGACTTAAACGAGAAAAAAGCGCAGCTCACGGCGGGCTTTGCCGCACTCAACGAAGCGCAGGCGCAGCTTGATGCCGTAAAAGATATGCTCGACCCGGCAGAAGCCGAAGCGCAGCAAACGGCGCTCGATACGCAGCGCGCCGCTTTGAATCAAAATCAGGCGCAGCTCGACGATGCCGAAGCCGTATTAAACGAACAGGATGCCGCCCTCACCACGCAGGAAGCGCAGCTCACAGAGACAGGCAAGCAGCTCGATGAAGCCGAAACCGCTCTCTCGCAAATGCGCACGCTGCTCGATGTCGGCCAAAACGATTACACCGACGGCATAGCACAACTTGAATATCAGAGAAAAACGCAAACCGCAAAGCTT
>OLRE01001966.1_pt1 | contig 18175 bp, 14 predicted proteins | sample 1672461 | NCBI WGS metagenome assembly OLRE01 (sample SAMEA3136688, study PRJEB25190) | human gut metagenome | biome: human gut; feature: human-associated habitat; material: faeces | place: Austria | collected 2013
CGAACACACCTCTGGACATTCCAGAGGACGCGGAGGTGATTGATGTGTGCAAAGCAGTTGAGGATATGATGAACGAAAGTAAAACCGAAGGTGCGGTTACTGTTCTTGCGGGGCTTGTCAAGGATGGTCTACTGAGCATCAAAGAGGCTGCACACCGTGCCAATATGACAGAAAGTGCATTTGAAGCAGAAGTGAAGAAGTTGACTTGATAAAACAGAAGCAAGTAAGGGCATTTTTACAAGATTGTTTTGAATTCTAAAATTGGAGGTGAATCCAGTGGATTTGAATATTAAGATCCAAAACATTAAGTGCAAAAAAAATCTTGAGATTTCATTTCCGCTTGAAAGTGGCATATATGCAATTACCGGTGAGAACGGATCAGGAAAGAGCACTTTGATTGCATGTGCATCCACCATTTTCTACCAGATGAAAATGTATGACTATTTTGGAAGACCTAAAAATGGGTTGATCCAGTTTACAATCGGCGATGCAACAAGAGGGTGGGAATATAAAGGGCGGTCATGGAGACAATTGCCTACTTCGCATAAAATGGTCTTAAATGGTTTCTATGAAGGTAGTATCATTTTTGGCAATCGATTTAAAGATACAAATTTTTCGGTGATTCGTATATTGGATAGATTGTCTGAGTCGGATATTATTCCGGCAGATGACTTCGTTAAGTCGAATCTGGGAATGATTCTGCACAATGACAATGCTTATTTTAAAAGCCTATTTATACTTAAAAAAGATGTTGCACAAAAAAGCGGTTTGACAAGCGATCCGTACTTTTTTAAAACGGATGAAGGGGTGCTAGTTAGTCAGGCTAGAATGTCGACGGGAGAAAATTTGCTGATTAGCATTCTGCACTCGTTGAAAATTTTATATGATAAAAGAGCGCTTCATCACGACGCGCGTCCGTACATTGTTTTTCTTGATGAAATTGAACTTGCATTGCATTCTTCGGCGCTAAGGCGCTTGGTGCTTTTCCTTAAAGATATATCAGAATCCCTTGGGTTAACCATTTTCTTTTCTACGCATTCAATCGAATTACTCCGCGAAATACGTCCGCAAAATATTTATTATTTGCAGCATAATGTTGACGACTCGATTTCTATTACAAATCCGTGCTACCCTGCATATGCAACAAGAAATCTGTATAGTGATGATGGGTACGGAAATGATTTAGTCATTTTGGTTGAAGATGATTTGGCTAAAATGATTGTGGAAAAGATTATGCTGGAAAAGCATTTGCTGAAAAACATTCGCATTAAGGTACTACCAACTGGCGGTTGGACAAATACTTTGACGATGGCATATGATATATTGTCATCAAATTTACTTTTGAAAGGTACGCGATTGGCAATTGTACTGGATAGAGACGTAAAGGATGCTGTTCCTAATTTTATGTCCACGCACAAAGAATGTAAAGGATTGAAGATAGACTATTTGCCGATTAGCAGTCTGGAAAAGTATCTTCGCGCAAATCTATATACGACCGTAGATAGCGATTTTCTGTCTTTACTCGATACGTATTTGTTTCAGAAAAGACCATTGGCAGAGATACTTCGACTGTATAAAAAAGAAAATAAAAAGGAAGATAATGATGGCAAAATACTTTATGGATATTTGTTAAATGAGTTGAGAGGAATGCGAAGAGATCGGGATGACCTCGTCGATATTGTTGTAAAATATATATTGGAACATGAAGCGGGCAACATCGAAGCGCTTAGTACATATTTAAAAGGTAAAATAGACTCGTAAAAGTATAGAAATTCAAGTAAAAAAGAGTATTGTAATAGGGTATCTCTTTTGTCACACTCACACATAAGACTGTGATAAAAAAGATGCCACAGCCTTTTTTCTTTGCTGTATCGTCGAAAATCGGCAATTTCGCCAACCAATTTTTGGACACGGTTTTACAGTGTTGTCCAGCCATTTTTGGGCGGTTTGCCCACCTTGATGCCCACTTTTTCTGCCGCTTTCTGGAATTTGGCAGGGGAGTGGGCAATCTTTTTGAGAAAAAACAGAATAAATCCTGCTATTTTCAGAATGTTTTCAATTTCCTCGCAGCTGATTTCTCGTTGGCTGCGGGGATTTTTTATTTTTTCCGACAGTTTTCAGTTTGTTTTCAGGTTTTCCATTTTATACCTATTATAACAAGGAGGATTTCCACTATGAGCATCATTATCGGCATCGACCACGGTTACTACGCCATCAAGACGGCGCACTGCTCATTCCCGGCAAGGCTTACAAGCTACGGTGAACATGAACCCTGCGGTTGCTTATCTTTCACTATCTTTCTGTGTCTTATAGCAGATTTAAGCGACAAATAAGCGACAAGCCACAAGTTACAGTGCTATGAAAGTGCATAAAACTACAATATATAGCGCAAAATGGCAAGAAAACGCCCTGTATTTGGTATTGAAATCAAATACGGGGCTGTTGCGATATACTCCTTTTCATACTGCCTGCCGCGGTGAGTCGTTTGCACAGAAACGGGAGTTCCGCTTTGATTCCACCGGCGGGCCGAATCTTGTCACGCCCCAGTCCACAATCGACACATGGATGGACGAGGTACGCGCACTGCTGTAAAATCTATCTTGTACAAATGAAAAGCAACATTCAATGTGATTTAGAATGTGACTTTTTGTTGTATTTGAGAACCCTGCCTTTTAACTTAACCGTGTAGAAATAGATGAAGTTAGAATCGGAATATCCATTGCTTTGACCTGGGTAAGCAGAGATTCCCAATCGGAAGAACGAAAAGGCGCGGCGGAGATGCAGATGCTATCCTTCAAGGAAATGCGTGCTTTGTATAGGCTCTCCGGCGCGGACAAATCTGTGCGGGGAGCGGCGGAACGGCTTACTAAAATCATGAGGAAATGTCCCGACAGGACGGCGCAGAGGATGCGCTTTTTGGGCAGAACGGCAAGCGGGCCGTCAGCGGCAGGTTGATGTAGAGATGTGCAGCGAATGGAGCTGTCGCTGCAAAACGTGACGGTTTGCTTGCACAGAGTATCCGCGCCGAAGCAGCGGAGGAGTCTCCACCTTATGGCATGACGATGAAAAAGGCAGTAGCAAAATACAAAATAAGCCCGCAGATCATACAACAAAAACACATGCAGAAGCAGCAGGCAGACGACACCAAAAACAACCGCATACTGTGGGCCGTACCCGGGCGAGGTACACAGCGCCGGAATTTCTGTGACATAGGAGACCAGCAGGAAAAAGGCAACGGCGGACACCGCAAAAGACACGCCCCGCGGGAAAGTGGCCCACTTGGACAGTGCGGCCATGCGCAGCAGCGGCTCGGTGGATACAAGGTATTCGTCGGCGGTCATTTCGATGGTGCAGGTTACGCCGTTGGCGCTGTGGGTAATTGTGGACTCGGACATAAAAATCAACTCCTGATAGAAAATTGGGTAGAGACGATAGGGGGTAAACATGGTTCGCCCGTGGCTGTGTTCAACAGCCGCAAAGTGTCCGGGCGGATATGGAATCCGCCCCTACGGCGGTAAAGCAACTGCTGCTCGTCGGTCAGAAACTCCGGCGCAGGAACGTTCAAATCCTGCTCACTCCGCCTGCTCCCCAAACGATTTCAGCAGCATGGCCCGGGCGCGGTGGATGCGGGTCTTGACGTTGGACTCGCTCGAATCGGTGATTTTGGCAATCTCGCGGATGGAATACCCCTTCACGCGCAAAACCAGTGTCTGGCGGTAAATCAGCGGCATTTCGTCCAGCAGGGCAATAGCCTTGTCCAGCTGCAAATTTGTCAGGGCCACTTCCTCCGGTTCCGCGTAGTTGTCCAGCGCGGCGGCCAGGCTTTCGTAATCGGGCTGGGCACCGCGGCGGCGCTCCCACTTGCGCAGGAAATCAATGCTCCGCTCCCGGGTACCATATAAAGGTAGGATTTCAGAGCCCGCTCGTTATCAATGCGCAGCGTGTCGATTCCACGCAGCAGCTGCACAAACGTCTCATGCACCGCATCCTCGGCCAAGGTGGGATGTTTAATAATGCCCGCAGCCGTGTGCAGCATAGAGCGGTAATATTTGCGGTATATGTATTCAAAGTTGTTTTTGTCGTCGTCGCTGTCCAGCGCGGCAAGATAGAAAACCAGCACGTAGGCTCCTCCTGAATATAAACTTCCGTGTTATAAGGTATCCGTCACAAGGCGGCGTTTGGTTACACAATTTGTCAAGTTTATTCCAGCACAATGCCCTGGGCAATTTTGATAAGCTCATGCAGGCTGATGTTGCCCTCTACGGAGCAGGCGAGTTTGTTATGCTCCCACAGCAAATCATTCATTTGGCCTTCAAACATATCGCCCCAAATCGCGTCGTGGCCGTCAAAGGTAATCGAGTAATATTGGGAGTGTTCATCGTCCAGGAAGACATCCTGCCTACCCTGAATGGGTACAATCATTACGGTAAAGAACGCTCCGGTCTCCGTATTATCATACGAGGCATAGTAGTGCCCGACATCCTTCGGCTCACTGATCTCGGTCAGGGTAAAGCCGTCCGGTAGATGGGACAGCGTTACTGACTCCGGCATAACGCCCCACTCCTCGCTGACATAGCTGACCGCCACAAATTGGTCATGCCACGTCATCAGTGTTTGGACAACCGCGTCCCGCACGGCCTTGACGGGCAGCATTGTGCAGGAGAAAATCGCCATTGCCACGGCCAGCGCAATTAAAAGCCGCTTGGCCGCCCGCAAATGCCGCTTTCGGTCAGCCTTGCGCCGGGTATTGCGGACCAGCGCGTCCATTTTGCGTAGAAACGCATCCGACGGCTGCACGTCCCCGGCGGCCTCCGGCCCCGACATCTGCGCCAGCGCGCGGTCCTGCGCCTCGGTCACGATCATAGCAATCAGGGCATCCGGGAAAATGCAAAGCTTGTCATCGTTCATGGTCTTCTCCTCCTGTTCAGCGGTGTTTCTATCTATAATCCGTAGTATATCGCAAAAAAGTTTCACTGACAATATAAACTGTGCCGCCAGCACGCCGCCCGGGGGATTGCAAAGCACCCGGTATCGTGTTATACTATAATAGCAGTGATATAAGTCATACTTGTCATGAACGGACAAAAGGCTTGTAAAACCGGCAGGAAGGCCGGGATTGCAGGCCTTTTGTTTTTTGCGGCAAAATCAAAAGGCAAGAGGTATGGAATTTTATGGTTCTTGAAGCAATTGCAACCATCAATCAGGCGGTCAACAACTTTGTGTGGGGCATCCCGGCGATGGTGTGCATCATCGGCGTGGGGCTGCTGCTCAGTGTGCGGACGGGCTTTTTGCAGATCCGCAAATTCCCGTATGCGATCAAAACCACCATCGGGCGTATGTTCCGCAAAAAGGATGCCTCTGACGGTGCGATGACGCCGTTCCAAGCCGTCTGCACGGCGCTGGCGGGCACGGTGGGCACGGGCAACATTGCGGGCGTTGCGGGCGCTATCGCCATCGGCGGGCCGGGCGCAGTGTTCTGGATGTGGTGCTCTGCGCTGCTGGGTATGTGCACCAAATTTGCGGAGGTCACGCTCGCTGTACATTTTCGAGAGCGCAGCGCCACCGGCGAGTGGGTCGGCGGCCCGATGTACTACATCAAAAACGGTCTGGGCAAGCACTGGCAGTTCCTGGCCGTGCTCTACTCGCTGTTCGGCGTGCTGACGGTTTTTGGCACCGGCAACGCGACCCAGGTCAACACCATCGTCGCCGCCATCGACACAGCCCTGACGGAGTTCAATGTGGTCGGTCAGAACGCGCTTTCCACCCTGAACCTCGTTGTCGGCATCGTTGTGGCGATGCTCGTCGCCATGGTGCTGCTGGGCGGCATCAAGCGCATCGGCAGCGTCAGTGAACGGCTGGTGCCCTTCATGGCACTGTTCTACATCGTGCTGGCTGTGGGCGTCGTTATTCTGAACATTCAGCGCTTCCCGGCGGTGATCGAGGCCGTCTTTGCAGGTGCGTTCAACCCGGCGGCCTTCACGGGCGGCACCATCGGCAGCCTGTTCATCAGTATGCAGAAGGGCGTCTCCCGCGGCATCTTCTCCAACGAGGCCGGCCTTGGCACGGGTTCCATCGCCCACGCCTGTGCCGACACGAAAAAGCCGGTCAAGCAGGGCATGTTCGGCATCTTTGAGGTCTTTGCGGACACCATCGTCATCTGCACGCTGACGGCTATGGTCATTCTGTGCAGCGGCACGACGGTCAACTACGGCACCGCCGCGGGCGCGGAGCTGACGATCTCCGGCTTTACCACGACCTACGGCGGCTGGGCATCCATCTTCACGGCGGTGGCACTGTGCTGCTTTGCCTTCTCCACCATCATCGGCTGGGGGTTGTACGGCTCACGCTTTATTGCATTCCTTTGCCGCAGCGACAAGGTCGTGCGCCCCTTCTTCGTGGTGTACTCCTTCGTTTCCATCCTGGGTGCTACGATGGACCTGGGCCTGATGTGGAGCATTGCCGATACCTTCAACGGTCTGATGAGCATCCCGAACCTGATTGCGCTGCTGCTGCTTTCCGGCACAGTGGCGCAGCTGACAAAGGAATATTTTGAAAAGGAAAAGGTGTAAGAAATGTTTGTAGGAACTTGGTGGTCCCTGATGCCGCCGATCATCGCCATTCTGCTGGCGCTGTTCACAAAGGAAGTCTATCTCTCGCTGTTCGCCGGCTGTGCACTGGGTGCGCTGCTGGTGGCAGAGTTTCACCCCTGGGTCGCGTTTGACACACTGTTCAACACGATGATCGACAGCGTCGACTTCTCGATTCTGATGTTCATGATCCTGCTGGGCATGGTCGTTATGCTCATGCAGGAGTCCGGCGGCACCCGCGCTTACGGTGAGTGGGCGGCGAAAAAGCTCAAGAGCAAGCGCGCCACGCTCGTGGCGACCTCGCTGCTGGGTGCGCTGATTTTTGTGGACGACTACTTCAACTGCCTGACCGTCGGCTCCGTCATGCGCCCGGTTACCGACAAGTACAAGGTTTCCCGCGCCAAGCTGGCTTACCTCATCGACGCCACGGCGGCCCCGGTCTGCATCATTGCGCCGATCTCGTCCTGGGCGGCGGCGGTCAACTCCTACGTCCCGGCGGGCAGCTCGATGTCCGGCTTTGAGATGTTCGTCCGCACGATCCCGTTCAACCTGTACGCGATGCTGACGCTCTACATGGTGTTCTTTACCTCGCTGCTGGGCTTCGACTTCGGCCTGATGAAAAAGCACGAGCGCAACGCCGCCCACGGTGACCTGTTCACCTCGGGCGGGGAGGCATTCCAAAACCAGGAAATCAAGGACCCCACCGAGGGCGGTAAATTCGCCAAGGGCAAGGTCATTGACCTGATTGCACCGATGATCGTCATGATCTTTACGGCCATCGCCACGATGATCTGGACCGGCTACCTGAACGGCGGCACGAACCTTGTCGAGGACTTTGCCAACTGCTCCTCGTCGGAGTCGCTTGTCTTTGCGGGCCTTGTCACGGTGGGCTTCCTGCTGCTGTTCTACCTGCCGCGCCGCGTTATTGGCTTTAAGGACTTCATGAACTCCGTGCCCGAGGGCGGCAAGCTGATGATGCCGCCCATCCTGATTCTGGTGCTGGCCTGGACGCTGAAGGGCATGACCGACGCGCTGGGCATCGGCGACTTTGTGCGCCAGGCCGTCAGCCTGAATGAGGGTCTCATGCGCTTTGTGCCGCTGCTGATCTTCTGCATTGCGATTTTTATTGCGTTCTCCTCCGGCACCAGCTGGGGCACGTTTGCGATTTTGGTCCCCATCGTCGTCAATATGTTCTCCGAGACGGACCCCACCATGATGATCGTGGCGGTATCCGCGGTGCTGGCGGGTGCTGTCTGCGGCGACCATATTTCGCCGATCTCGGATACGACCATCATGTCCAGCTCCGGTGCACAGTCGAACCACATCAACCACGTGCAGACCCAGATGCAGTACGCCATGGTCGTCGTGGCGGCCTGTGTGCCCGGCTACCTGATCGCGGGCTTTACCGAAAACTGGCTCATCACGCTGGTGTCGTCGCTTGCCATTCTGACCGCAGCCCTGCTGTATCTGCGCAGGCGCAGTCTGGCTGAGGACGCCAGAGCATAAAGAAAAAGCAGTGCTTTCCAAGCGGAAGGCACTGCTTTTTTTGTAGGGGCGACCATTGGTCGCCGCAGCCGTTTGCGGTGGCGAAAAGCCCCGCGGGTCGTCGAGGACGCCGACCCCTACACCGTAGGGACAAATTCCGTATCAGGTCGGCCCAAAGCCTTTACTTCAGCGTACCGTCCAGAATCTGCTGGTAATACCACGGCTTCTCGGCGTGGAATACCCGCCCGGCGAGATGCGCAAACCGCGGGTCGCTGATTTGCGCAGGAAAGCGCAGCTCCCACGCGCAGAGCGCCTGATACTTGAACCGCAGCTCGCGGTTGGCGGCGTTGTTGCCGTACTTGGAATCACCCAGAATCGGGCAGCCGATGTGTGCTAAATGCGCGCGGATCTGATGGGTGCGCCCGGTCACAAGCTCGACCTCCAACAGGGCCAGCCGTCCGCTGACAGCCAGCGTTTCATACCCGGTGATGACCTCCTTCGCGCCGCCCGCCGTCGTGTCGGTGATGCGCACAATGCCGCGCTCGGCGTCCTTCAAAAGGTAGTCGCGCAGCAGGGCGGCAGGCGGGTTCGGGCGGCCAAACGTCACGCAGAGGTAGCGCTTTTCAATATCGCGCGCCTTAATGGCGGCGGTCAGAAACGCCTCCGCCGCACTGTTCTTCGCCAGCAGCACCAGCCCGCTTGTACCGGTGTCCAGCCGGTGGCAGAGCACGGCGTGGGCGGCCTTGCCCTCAGCGGCCAGCTTCGTTTGCACGCGGCGGAGCAGCGTGTCACTGTCCGGGCCGTCCACAGCGATGCCTGCGGGCTTGCTGGCAATGATGATGTCGTCGTCCTCATACACAAACACGGCGGCGGGGGCGGGGCGGTTCTCCAGCTGGTCGTCGTTCAGGAACAGCTTGATAATATCGCCGTTCTGCACGCGGGTGGAGAGCGGCTGCTTCTTTCCGTTCAGCTTGATCTTGTTCTCCCGCAGGGCCTTGTTCAGCCGCCCCATGCCCAGAGCGGGGAACTGATCCATCAGGTACTTGTCCAGCCGCACGGGCAGCAGGCTTTTTACATGCAGTTCTTTCATTTTGTCGTCAACTCCTGATCCCACAAAACCGTGGCATCCTCAATATCCAAGGTGACCATCAGCCAACCGGCGTCGTGGTCATCGACCTTCAAAATCGGGTACTCCTGCCCGCCCGCGCAAAGCAGCGCCGCACCGTCCAGCTTAGCACGCGCAAACGGGGAATCCTTAAAGCAGACGGTCTGCTTTGTCTCGTCCAGCACGCCGCGGTTCCACAGCGCGTCGGTGTAGTCTGCCAGGCGCAGGGGATAGTCCTCGTCGTAGGGCGTGCACAGAGCGTCAAATGTCTGTCCCTGCAGCCCCGGCGCAATGGCATACCAGCTGGCGCTGCCGTCGGCGCTCGTCACGCACCCGCACCAGGCCAGCGCCTTGACCGGTTCCACGGCCTGCAAAAAGGCACCCTCGTCCTCGAACAGGTAGAGCGTGTCACTCTGCGGCGTGCCCGCGTCCAGAGCATCCAGCGCGGTCTGGCGCTCGGCGGCAAGAGCAGCCTCGTCGTAGCGGGCGGCGAACGGATCGTTCGTCGTCATGCCGTTGTCGGCAGCCCACAGCGCTAAGTGCAAGCTGTCGGCCTGCATGCCCTGCACGGATTCGATGTGGCGGTACTGTACCGCGCTCTGCCAGAAATCGCTGTCCAGCTCGGACGGGAACGCGTCCGTGACCTGCGCGGTCTGCATGGCGTCGTGCCGCTGGAAAAGCGCCGGGCTTACATCCCACAGTTGCACGGCGGCAAACAGTGTGACCCAGACGGCCCCGCGGGGCAGACGCGCCAGCCCTGCGAACGCTGCCAGCGTCAGCAGGTAGTAGACGGGCCAGAACAGCCGCCCGCCGGAGCGAAAGACCGAGAACAGCTTAATAAAAGAAGCGGGCAGCGGCAGCGTGGCCAGCGTCACGCCGTTGGCAGTGATGACGTTGCTGACGGCAAACGCGGTCAGCACAGCGCAGACCGCGCACAGCGCCCGGTGACGGCGCACAGCGCCCAGGATATGCCGCCGCGCTGACACGACCACGACAGGCAGTGCAGCCAGCACGCCCAGCCCCAGATAGGCAAAGGCGTCATAGTTGCCGCCGACCTGATTCTGTGCGGGCAGCAGGCGGCTGTACAAAACGCCGTTCACACCCGCCGGGTTCCACAGCGCGTTCAGGTTCATGGCAAAATAGCCGTACAGCGCCTGCCCGCCGCTGGTGGCTGTGCCGTAAAGCAGCCCCAGCGCCCAGCCCAGCGCCGCGGTGCAGAGCATGTTGCCGCCCAAAAACAGTGCGGGCCGCAGCCATTGCCGCTGCTTTACGGCGTACTCAAGCAAAAGCGCCAGTGTGACAGCGTAGGTCATGGGCAGAAAATACGGGTGGATACCGACGGCCAGAATGTTGATGACAAACAATCCGCGCGACGCAAACCGGCTCTGTCGGCGGCAGACAAAATAACAGTACAGCGCCGCCAGCACAAGCCACTGCGCGCCGAGCGAGGTGTGCCGGAACGCGCGCTCCAGTAAAATCGGGCTGGCCGCAAACACAAGCGAGCCCGCCAAAGGGGCGGCAAGCCCCTCAGCAAACAGCCCGCACAGCAGCGCCGCAAAGCCGCCCTGCAAAGCAAAGCAGACAAGGGTAAACCAGCCGAAATACTGGAACGTCCCGCCCAGCGCTGCCGCCAGCGGGCGGCACAGCACGGCCAGCAGCGGGATAGAATCGGTGTACGCAACGCTGACGCCCTGCGGCGCGTTGACGGCCTGCGTCACGCCGAGCGGCCAGCCCAGCGCACTGCTTCGGTAGAACAGCCAGCCCGCGTAGTGCTGCTGGATGTCCTTTTCAATGTAGCCGCCGCGGCAGAAGGCGTCGTTGGCTACGTCCAGTGGTGCAAGGCCGTACACCAGCAAAAATACGGCAGCGCCGAGCAGCGCCCCCAGCCAGAACAGCCGGGCGCTGCGGGTAGATTTATGGTTCAGCATACCATGCCTCACAGGGTCCAATAGAAAAAGCCGAAACAACCGGTAAAGCTGTTTCGGCTCGGGTAAATGCCGCTGACCGGGATCGAACCGGTACGGTATCGCTACCGAGGGATTTTAAGTCCCACTAAAAGCGGCATTTCTACATATTGAGTCCAAACACCTTTTGGTTAGCATGTTTTTCTATATATTGTGTGTATCTAAAGTAACAGGAAAAATAGTAAAAGGGATTGAAGAATTGAAATTGTGGTAGAGGGATTTTCAAATAGGCATAAGAATATTTAATCTTTACCTTCATAGCGCTTCACCAGTCGATAAAATGTAGGCTTCGTAAGGTTCAATTCTCGCATTGCGTCAACAGCGAGAATCTGATTCTGTTTCCATTTGATATACACGGTCTGCCAATTTTCGGGATAGTCCTTTGTGGGGCGGCCCATCTTAACGCCGTGTGCGCGCGCGACCTCAATGCCTTGCGCTTGACGCTTACGGATGTTTGTACGCTCTTTCTCAGCGGTGTAGCTAAGAATCTGCAAGACCAAATCTGCAATGAAACGTTTGTCAAGGTTCTCTGTTGCGGTGCTGGTGTCCAGCAGGGGCATATCGAGAACTTTAATATCCGCGCCGATTTCGGTGGTGATGTATGCCCACTGCTTGCGAATTTCGGTATAGTTACGGCCTAGTCTGTCAAGAGAGAGAACAACAAGCAAATCACCTTTGCGCAAAAGGGGAGCACTTGTATCTGTGCCGACTAGGAGATTCCATGTGCGGCGCTCAAAATCCTTGCCTGATGCCTTATCGCAGAGAATGTGCTTCTCGTCGATGCCCTCGGCCAGCATAGCGGCCTTTTGGCGGTCAAGGTTCTGATCTACACTGCTAACACGGCAATAGCCCCAAACGGTTCTGTCCATCTGCCAGCGCTCCTTTCATTTGCTAATATAAATATATCACAGAAGTATCAAAAAGTCAATACTTTTATTGATACGTTTCTAAAGAAAATTTAAAGAATATGAGACGCAGAAAATGCCCTCCGAATAGGCTTCGGAGGGCGTTTCTTTAAGTATACCTTTTGGAACGTCTTAGACGCTGATAAAATCAAACGAAATCTTTGGGTTCAATTAGAAATGCGCCTTGCCGCGTGGCGAGTTCAATCTTCTTCCAGTTGGCGGGGGCTTCAATCACCTTATAGCCGCTCATAGATTTACCGCTTAAAATGTCTTTATAGTCTTGGTCGTTCAAATCTTCCATGTCGTCAACCGTGGTATAGAGGAAACTGGTAAATCTATCGGAGTAGTCGTCAATGAACACATCGAATGTATTAAGGGCATCAAACCGTTGCGTTTGATCAGAAGCGTTTTTGATGTCAAAAAATAAAATGACGAAAACTTTACCGTCATCGGGTTCATAATAGGTATAAGAATCTTTGCTGACATATTCGGTTTGACGTGCGCCTGTCAGTGTAATCTTCATACCGTTGCGCGTTAGTGTGTCCCCTACATGGTAAACAACATCTTCTCCGCTTTCTTCACCCGCAGAAATCGTGCCCAAATCAGCATGGGTAATAGATACCACTGAATTATCAGGACAACTTATTTTTATTTCATTCCATTTTTCTGGGACAACCGCAGAAAAATAGTTTTTAGCTTTTCGTCCCGCTTCTAAAGAAGTATACCATTCAATTTTATCAACACCATTATATTTATCATAGAAGTTAATAAAAGAACATTCTTCACCATCGGCAGAAATCTTAAAGAAATCACTGAGGTCAATTGCGGTATTTGATGTATTTTCCAGTTCAAAACTTGCAAAGAAATACTCCGTGCCACTATCAGCGTCCGTATAGTCCTCAAATTCTGGTGTTGCATCAACAGAATCAATCACTAACGTGTATCCTTTTCCGTTGACGGTTTCGCCTTTCTTATAAACTGTTGTTGGGTCAAGCAAATTTGATACAGCCGTGCCTAAACCGCCCTTCGAATCAGAAGAAGTTGCTCCATTAGAATTTGTTCCACTTCCACCGCAAGCAACCATTGTCAGCGCTAATGCAGTTGTCAGGCTTAGTGCAACAATCTTTTTTAACTTCATTTTGTCAGTCCTCCTCAAAATGATTGTAATACAAGTATACAGATTTTGCACATAATAATCAAGTGTTAATACCACACATAAATAATGCGTTGTTTTTGGTGGTATTTTCACCCACAATATAGAGGGGTGGTAAAATGGCTTTCAAGATTCCAAAAGAAGAATATGTCAATCGTACATTTAGGTTTGAAAAATCGCTGCTTGACCGTATGGATAAAATCTGCGATAAAGAGGGCATTTCACTAAACCGCCTTACTGTGCTATGTATTGAATATGCGCTTAACGATATGGAAGAAAATTCTGAAAATAAAGACCAATAGAGCCAATGGGCGCGTGTATCTTTACCCGATACACGCGCCTTTCTATTAGGATACAAGATCAAGCTGCTCCTGCTGGGAGTTGTTAGCTACTTCAAGCGGCACATTCTGCTCTACTGCTTTATCTTCGTCAGTAGCCTTTTTGTTTGTTCGTTTGGCTTTCTTCGCGGCGGCTTCGCGCGCTTTCTTAGCTTTCTCTGCTTCTTCACCTTCGCGCTTCTCAACAAACCATTTGCGAATTACAGCAAACTTCACCTTGCGGACGCTCTTAGTTGCGTTGGTCTTGCTGGGAATCTTCTCACCGAACAGCTTGTCAAACTCGACCTTCCATTCTTTGTGTTCATCGTCACCAATGTAGGCTTCAATATCGTCCATAGTCGTATGGTCATACTTGCCAACGCGCTTTTTAGCTTCTTCAACCTCAATCTTGAACGTGGGGAACTTGGCTTTCGTTTCAACATAAAGGTCATATATATTATATTTATAATATCGTTTTTAAAGAGAGTAATAAGAAAACAAGAAAAATCCAAAAAATAAGATATAATAATTAACACAAAATCGCAAATTTTCGGAAGCCGTTTGCACTTCAACAGTCAGCAAATACCGTTTTTTGATTTTGCCTTTTGTGCGTATCCTGCATTATATCCCCCTCATACGAACCAACAGAGGTGTTGAACAATGACAAAACAAGAGCAACTAAACAGCGCCGTTTCTATGCTGCGTCCCTTGTGCGGCGTTTCAAGGGCTGCATTTGCAGCGTAGGCGGGTTTAAATGTCTACGACCTATATGACCTTTCCCGCACCAAAAGAAAGGCTTCTAAGCGGCTCTGTGAGCGCGTGGAAAGAGCTTTGTTGAAATACTATCCCTTTGAGTATGAAACGCTTACACAGAGCCTTACAGCGTTGGAGGATTCAGCCGATGAAAACAACGAACATCTTCTATAAACCAGAACATGAGGCGTGGCACGATGAACGCAGCCACAAAATCGCCCAATAGGAAATAAACCGCCTTGTTCCCTCAATAGCAAAGAAAGAAGCAGCGCGCCTTTATAATGAGCGCATGGACAGATTGCTTGCTGACTTACAGGCCGACTTGCAAACAACCATCTATGCTGCTTTTGAGGATAATAAAAATGTTCTTTTGGGGTAGACTACACGCGCCGTCCTTTCCGATGCGCTGTTTGAGCGCGTCCGCAATGATGTGGAACGCTTAAAAATTACAATAGAATGAGAAAGAAATTGCGCCCACAGATTCTAAGCTGTGAGCGCGCTTTTATTTTCTGAAAGCTAACTTTGTTTTGCCTCGATTTATGCGAACAGTATTGATAGGGGCGTGTTCTTCGACCATCGGTTTTGTGTCCTCTGCGAACAAATTAGAGTAGCGCTGAACCATCTTCAAAGAGCGATGGCCTAATATCTTCTGCAAGGATAAAATATCACCGCCAGATTGAATCCATCGTTTGGCGAACGTGTGTCGCCAGAGGTGGCAGCTTGTCTTTTGAACGCCACGACTTTTGTTGTATTCTCCGAGGCTTTTGCCTAGGGCAACAGGGCCGCATTTGCTGCCGTAAGAATTGCAAAAGACATAGGCCTTATTTAAGGGAATGCCGTTTTCATCACAGCGATAGTGGCGAATGTATTCTATAAGAATCGGCTTTAGCTTTTCGGCCATTGCAATGCGGGAGGGGTCACGATTCTTTTGAACATTGACGGTTATAATGCCTTCATCAAAATCTAAATCACTTATTTTCAGATTGGCAACGGAGGAAATGCGGTTTCCAGTAGCAAGAAAATAGTTGATGATAACCCAATTTCGGTATTCTATGAAATCTTCGGGCCTAGGCTTTACAAGTAACTTTTCGATTTCAGAATCGGTGTACACTTCTTTGATTGCGGGCGCTACTTCTCTTATATAGATATTGCGCGTATCTATCCAGCCTTTATCCATGCAGAAGTAAGCAATAGCACGCCAACCACGGAAAATGTTGTTTAGCGTTTGCTCATTACATTCTAGGTAGTCTAAAATGTAGTCGTGGTACTCGGCTTCAAAATCATCTGTTTCGAGAACGACCAACGGCATGATTTTGCCAAACTCGAGATCGCTCAATGTGTGCTCTGTAAGAGCCTCTTTTGAAGTGTTTAGCATTTTGGCGTAATCGGCAGGGGATTCACTCACGAGATAAGCAACAAACCTGTAAAGGTTGCGAAAAACCTTTTGATAGTATTTGATGGTGGCTTCTGTGTTGTTTTTGCCCCTTTGATAGCTGATAAACATATCTTCGATTTGCCAAAGGGGAGTGGTGAACTTATTGACTTGCTTGCTTTTTAAGCGCGCGATTCTTCCTTTTGGGAGAGATGCTTCTTGCATTTCCAGCGCGTGCCGAAATGTTTGACGAGTTTCTTCGTCAACGGTTGAGTTGGATTTATTTAAGGCTTCTGCTTCTTCTGGCGTGGCTTCAATAGTAAGACTGGCGTTGAAGATAGGCTCTTTCATTGTAAAACCTCCGAACATCGACCTTTTGATACAGAAATTATACCGCAAAATCGAGGGATTGTCAACAGAATCGAGGGATTTTTGGCCGAAAAAATACTAGGGATTGCCAGAATAAAATTGACTAGGGATTACTTTTGATACGCAGAAGTCAAAACAAAAAAGGCCCTATATTCAGCGAATGAACGTTGAATATAGGGCTATATGCCGCTGACGGGAATCGAACCCGTACGATGTTTCCATCGAGGGATTTTAAGTCCCTTGCGTCTGCCAGTTCCGCCACAGCGGCATAATATATGTATTGTAGCGCAAGAAGGCGGAAATGTCAATCTTCCCGCCGCGTCTTTTTGCCGTCTTTTTGCGGAACGGGTGCAAAAAGCGGAATCCCCGCCCGACGGCACAAAAAATTCACCTTCTGCCGCTTGTGCTTTTGCTTCGAATTTGTTATACTAATATGGTATGTTTGGATAGGTGCGCCCATTTGGGCGTTTATATAAGGAGAAATTCACTTGGAAAAACTGACCTACACCCACAACGATGCCGCCGCCAAGGTGCTGGCGGCGTTCTATGAGACACCGCCGCTGGCGTATGTACGCAGCTACGGCTGCCAGCAGAACGTCAACGACGGCGAGAAGATCAAGGGCGTTTTACAGGATGTCGGCTACGGCCTGTGCGACAATGTCGAACACGCCGACCTCATCCTGTTCAACACCTGCGCCGTGCGTGAGCACGCCGAGCAGCGCGTTTTCGGCAATGTCGGCGCGCTGAAAAAGCTCAAGGAGCAGAACCCGCGTCTGATGATCGGCGTCTGCGGCTGCATGGCCCAGCAGGAGCACATCGTCGAAAAGCTGCGCCAGAGCTACCCCTATGTGGACCTTGTCTTTGGCGTGGACGGCATTGACCGGCTGCCCGCCATGCTGGCCGAGCGCATCCGAAAGGGCAAGCGCTATCTGGAAAAGCCCGCCGAGCGCAACGCCGTGGTCGAGGAGCTGCCCATCCGCCGCGATTCCGGCTTCCGCGCGTGGCTGCCCATCATGTACGGGTGCGACAACTTCTGCACCTACTGCATCGTGCCCTACGTCCGCGGGCGGGAGCGCAGCCGCGAACCCGCCGCAATTCTGGCGGAGTTCAGGCAGCTTGTCGAGCAGGGCTATAAGGAGATCACCCTCCTGGGCCAGAACGTCAACAGCTACGGCAAGGGGCTGGAACATCCCATCGACTTTGCCGACCTTTTGAACCTGCTGTGCGAAGTCCCCGGCGACTACCAGATCCGCTTCATGACGAGCCACCCGAAGGACGCCAGCCGCAAGCTCATCGACACGATTGCCGCGCAGGAGCATCTGTGCAAGCATATCCACCTGCCCGTGCAGTCCGGCTCGGACCGGCTGCTCAAGGAGATGAACCGCCACTACAACGTCGCGCAGTACATGGATCTGATCCGCTACGCCAAGGAAAAAATTCCCGGTGTGACCTTCTCCAGCGACATCATCGTCGGCTTCCCCGGCGAGACGGAGGAGGACTTTGCCGCAACGCTCAACCTCATCCGTAAGGTGGGCTATATGCAGCTGTTTACCTTCATCTATTCCAAGCGCGCCGGAACCCCGGCGGCCAAGCTGCCCGACCCAACGACCCACGCTGAGAAGGCCGCCCGCATGGACCGCCTGCTGAAAACGCAGGAGGAGTTCGCCTTTGCTGCCACCGCCGCCATGGCAGGCCGGACCGTCCGCGTGCTGGTCGAGGCTGCGGGCCGCAATGAGGGCACCGTCAACGGACGCCTCGACAACAATCTGGTCGTGGAGTTCAAGGCTCCTGAAAGTCTTATCGGCCAGTGGGCCGACGTCCACATCACCGGCTCGCGCGCCGCACTGCTGGTGGGCGAGCTTGCTGAATAAACCTATACATTATATTTATATTTATAAGGAGAATTTTACAATGGATTGCATTGATCTTTTCAAGAAAGCTGCCGCTGCCCTGCAGACTGACCCCCGCTACCTGGAGCTGGATGCTGCCCGCCGTGAGAACGACATGGACGAGGAGCTGCAGAACATGATTGGTGAGTTCAACCTCGCCCGCCTCGACCTGAACAATGAGAGTGCCAAGGCCGAGACCGATGCCGCCCGCGTGGCCGAGTTGAACCAGCGCGTCAACGACCTGTACAGCCAGATCATGGCCAGCGAGGGCATGGT
>OLRE01002009.1_pt1 | contig 17745 bp, 13 predicted proteins | sample 1672461 | NCBI WGS metagenome assembly OLRE01 (sample SAMEA3136688, study PRJEB25190) | human gut metagenome | biome: human gut; feature: human-associated habitat; material: faeces | place: Austria | collected 2013
ACACGACTAACACCTTAGCAGGGTGCCCCTATCGGCCACTCAGGCATGACTCCACTGTTGCGTTACGACGCAACAGCATGTAACTATAGCATCTATCCGCGTGCGAAACACCATATTGTGAAAAAATGAGAGAAAAACGTGTGGTGATGTCAGTGGGACTCGAACGCGCAAGCCGTGTCGAGCGGTCTCATCGATATGCGACACGCCGGTATGCCCGCAGGTTTCGCCATATTCGAACATTTGTTCCAAAACTGCCGAATCGTTGTCTATCATGGAATCATGAGCACGGCACCAAGAATCGCAGCGGCCAAACGTGACTGGGGTCACGATGAGGTCGGATGCACGGTGCTGCATATCGACATGGACGCTTTTTTCGCATCCCTCGAAGTGGCGCGGCATCCGGAATACGCCGACAAACCGGTAATCATCGGCATCGGCAACCGTTCCGTGGTGTCCGCGGCGAACTATGAGGCACGCAAATACGGCATCAATTCGGCGATGGCAAGCTCCCGGGCAAGAAAACTATGCCCGAACGGCGTCTTTCTGCCGGTGGACATCCACTACTACCGTGAGATGTCCCGACGTATCTTCACAGAGGTGTTCTCCCGCGTCACCGATCGCATCGAACAGGTTTCCGTGGATGAATGCTATATGGACGTCTCCGGCGCGCTGCTGCGGTGGAAGAGTCCCTGCGCCATCGGAGCTTGGATACGCGATCAGGTCGCCAGACGGTACCACATCACCTGTTCCGTCGGCATCGCGGCGAACAAGCTTGTCGCCAAAATGGCTTCGACCAATGCCAAACCGGATGGCATGCTCATGATCCCCGTGGCCAGACATGCCGAATTCGTGCAGATGATGCCGTTGCGTGGCATACCTGGCATCGGTCCGTCCTTGGAGAAACGACTGAACGCATGGGGCGTTGATTCCGTGGCTGACTTGGCGAAGATGAGCATGGAATCGCTTGAGCAGGCGACGGGGTCAGCCATCAGCGCGCGCGGGTTGTACATGGCGGCACGCGGATTGGATGACCGCCCTGTCGCACCGCGTGCGCAGGAGAAATCCGTCGGCGCGGAACGCACGTTCGACAAGGACACCCAAGACATGCGGCAGGTGACATCCATGCTCCGCTGGTGTTGCGATGATGTGGCCGGCACGCTGCGCAGACGAGGGTTGATGGCGCGTAAGGTCATGGTGAAGCTGCGATTCCCGGATTTGAGCTATGCGACGAAAGGACATACGCTGGACTGTCCGACGGATGCGGCAAGCATGCTGTATCCGCAATGTGTCGCATTATTGCTGGCCATGATGGGCATGCCGGAAAGCTCTATCGACGCCATTTCCTTGACCAGACCGGTGCGACTTGCCGGCATGAGCGCGGGCGGTTTGGTCGAAGCGGCGGATGCGGCGGTTCAGCTTTCGCTTGATGACATGCTTGAAGAGCAGAACGAGGCGCAGCGGGGTCGTGGAACGGATGCCGAACCGTCGACCCAATCGGAACGGCTACGCGGTGCGGAAGCGGCATTAGACGCGGTACGGCTCAAATACGGTAAAGGAAGCGTGCGTCTTGGCATATGGCGTACGGGGCCATCAGGTAATCTTGAACATTGAGAGTGATGTGGAGCATGAGAAGAAACAGGGGGAGTGCCATGAGATACAGGGACAAGGCGGTGCATGCCCGCAACCCGGAAGTGCTGGTTGCAGGACGTCGCAGGCTGGCCATCGTCGCAGCCGTCGTGCTTGTTGTATTGCTGGCGGTAGGTGGGTGGTTCCTGACGCGGTGCTTGCATTCATCACAGTCCCAAGCCGGGCAGGGGGCCGCAACGCAGATGGGCGTGGCCAAGCAGAAAAAGCATGTGGTGAAAAAGGCCGAGCCGAAGGAACATCACGGCAATTCGCCGGACTGTCCGGATACCGATTGCATCGCCATGATGGTCAATGGCGATCTGCTGTTCCACCCTGGTCTGTGGGACAACTTTGCCGGTCCCAATACCGCGGCGACGGACGGTACGGCCTATGACTTCACCAGTCTGTTCGAACCGATGCGCAAGTACATCGATGCCTCCGATATCGCGGTGTGCGAATTCGAAACGCCGATCGCGCCTCGCGGTGGCCCCTACACCGGGTATCCGGTGTTCAACATTCCCTCGGAGGTCGCCGACGCGGCCGCCAAGGTGGGGTATCGCGCATGCACGCATGCGTCGAACCATTCGTGGGATCAAGGCGCGGATGGCATCACACGCCTGTGGGATACCCTCGACCAGGACGGCATCGCACAGACGGGCTCCTACAAGACCGAGGAAGACTCTATCAAACCGCTGGTCATCGATTCCCCGACCGGTGGCGGCAAACTGGGCCTGATCGCCGGTACCGTGTCCCTGAACGCGCAAACCCCCGATTATGATTGGCGCGTCGACCGTCTGCGCGAGAGCGGCGATCCGAACCATCAGGCCGACATCGACAAAGCCGTGGCCAAAGCCAAAGAGGCCCGTAAACAAGGCGCCGACGTGGTGGCCATCGCCATGCATTCCGTGCAGGAATATCTTGACTACGCCGACTCGTGGCAGCAGTCCGAAGCGCATGAGCTGGCCGACACCGGTGCGTTCGACGTCATCTACGGTGCCGGATGCCACTGCGCGCAGCCCGTTGAGAACTACAACGGCACATGGATCATCTACGGTCTGGGCAACGCGGTGACGGTCACGTCCTACATTCCAGGCAACGAGGTCAACAACCAAGGCGTGACGGCCCGCGTCCAGTTCGCCGGCAAGAAAGGCGTGGCCGGCTCATGGCGGGTCAATCGCATCGATTGGGTGCCGACGGCCAATGTGCGTCAAGGCCAATACCAGTGGTGTCCGATTTCGGACGACCATCCGGATGGAGCCTGTTGGAACGAAACAGAAGATGCCAATCAGAGACAACGTATCTGGAACGTGATCTATTCCATGGGCGCGGACCAGAACGTGGTTCGAGAGTGGAACATCACCGCAGAGCAAGCTGGTTCATCTGGAAAGTAGTTTCCCGTGGCAGAATATGCCTCGTATTCGTTAATCGACCTGTATGGAGCGTTTCCGCTCGTGATGTGAGGTGAAAGAAATGGATGGAGTTTTCGAGACCCAGCCGGACCGCACCGACTTGCCGCTGGTGGTCATGCCGGTGGTCATTGAATCGATGATCGGACCGTTCAAACAGAACTTCACGATGCTCGAAAACGTGGCCCGCGTGCGCATGTACGAGGATTTCACACTGGACGAGGGCACCATCGTGGAACGCTGCAAGGATGCCGACGCCGTCATGGTCATCGGATTCCACTGCGCCGATGCCATCCTCGACAGGCTCGACGCCAAGTGCTATGCGTTCGGAGGCACCGGCGTCGCCAGCTACATCAATCTTGAGAAAACCAAGGAACGCGGCATCCGCGTCTGCAACGTGCTGCATTACGGCGATCACGCCGTCGCCGAGCACGCCATGGCGTTGCTCATGGAACTGACCAGGCACGCCGGAGCGCTTGATATGCAGGTCAAGCAAGGCGATTGGGACGGTGCCGACGGTTTCGAACTGTTCGGCAAGAAGCTCGGCATCATCGGACTCGGCGGCATCGGGCAGACCGTGGCCGGCATCGCCAACGCTTTCGGCATGAAAGTATCCGCGTGGAACTCCCACGTGCCGGCACAGGTGTTCGAGAACCTGAATGTCACTCCGGTGGAAGACATGAACGAGTTGATCTCGAATTCAGACGTGGTCAGCGTGCATATGCCGTTGCTTGACTCCACCCGTGGCATCATCACGGCGAAGAACCTCGACGCGTTGCGTCCGGGAACCCTGTTCGTCAACACCGCCCGCGCCGAAGTCATCGAACCCGGCGCACTGCTCGCAAGACTTCAACGCGGAGACATTCCGGCGGCCTTGGACGTGTTCGATCATGAGCCGCTTGCCGCCGACGATCCTTTGTGCAAGATTCCCGGCATCGTGCTCACCCCGCACATCGCATGGCGCACCGACGGCGCGTATATCGGCATGACCAAGCAGGTGGTCCAATCCATCGCCGCCTTCTTCAAGGGGGAGGAATTCAACGTCGTCGTCTGAAAAAATAACCGGGAAGCAGCATATGCGCGCGGTCGGTGAGGTTAGGTAGGTTGAACAGCATGCAGACCATACTCGATTCCGCCGATCGGCCGGCGCACGACGCCTTCGTCGAAAAGAAATCGGAATTCATCGGAGACGCCTGTCATATCAGCTCGTTGGATGAGGCGCTCGCTTTCGTTCAGACGATCCGTGACCAGCATCCGAAAGCCCGGCATGTCGCCTATGCCGCGGTGTGTGGTGGATCCGATGGACGTCTTGCGGAACGCATGAGCGATGATGGCGAGCCGTCCGGAACCGCCGGCAAGCCCATTCTCGACGTGCTGCGGGCAAACGAAATGACTGATTGCGTGGTCGCGGTCACACGGTATTTTGGCGGTATCCTGCTTGGTTCCGGCGGCCTGATCCGTGCGTATTCCACAGGTGCGTCAATTGCGGTCAAGGCTGCTTCCAAGGCGAAAATCGTACCGTGCGGCGAATATCAGGTAACTCTTGATTATCCGCAGTTGGGCAGCTTCCAGAATCTGTTGTCAACGGTGGAAGGCGAGCAGACCGACGCGCAGTACACTGACCGCATCGCCTTGACTGTGGTGGTTCCGCAGGAACAGGCGAATGTCTTCGAATCCCGAGTTGTGGAAACTTTCAACGCCACGGTCGTTCCGCAACTGGTGGGCACGTCCAACCGTCCGGTCAAAGTATGAGTTCACGTTGTGAGCCGCATGCATATAGTGTCGTAAGGTGAAAATATGAGTGATGAGAACGAGCAGCATGAGAATGATTCGCAGGCCGACGCCTCGAACGCCGATGAGACCGTGGATTTCGAGCCGTTGACCGCCACATACGAGCGGCTCCGGCATTCCACTGATTCCACCGCATTAAGCGAGTTCGCCAGACGTCCGCTGCCGGACCGGAGCGACCAGGCGGCGTTCTCCCGTGCCACCGCATTGCTTGAGGCTGTGGCTGGCAACGCGCATACGCCGGTGGAGGACCGCGTCTTCCTTGCCGAAACCATGCCGTTCCCGAACATTCTGGTCAAGCTTTCCACCGACGAGTCTCCTGAAGTACGCAAAGCCGTTGCGGGAAACGCCGATGACAAGAACTGGCTGGTGGGCCGACTGACCAAGGATGAGTCGCCCGAAGTGCGTGCCACCGCGCTGCGCAACAAACGTACGTCTTGGAAAATGCGTCTTGAAGGCGCCGAAGATTCCACCATGGATTCCGACACGCTTGATTTCCTGGGCTCGTTGGGAACGCAGGTCGAACCGGACGCTCCGGTGGTGCTTGCGACCATGGTGCGCAGGGCCGTCGCCTTGAATCCGAATGTTTCCGATCGGATGCTCCAGCAGTTGGCGCAGGACGCTTCAAGCGACGTGCAGAAGGCCGCTCAACGGCAGCTTGCGGAAAAATAATTGCATACGTTGTCATTTTTATGAGATTCCTGCGCGTGGTGCGCATGTTTTGGTCCTAGACTGGGAACCATGACAGAACAGACCGAAAACGCAACGCGTCTCGCCCGTCCGCTCATTCGTCTGGCAAAGCTGGTGGGTGTCGCCACCAGCTACGTCGGTATGAGCCATGATTACCACGAAATCGAAGACGATGTTCTAGTGGCGGTGCTTGGGGCGCTTGGTATTGACGCTTCCAACGATGAGGCGATCAACCAGTCCATCACATCCATCAAGTCCGAACGCGAAACGCGCGTGGTGGCTCCCACGGTGCTGCATGTCGTCGGCAAGGAAAGCAAGGTGGAGGTGCACGGCGGCATGTTCGATGTGCCGGAAGCCTCCATCACGTTGGAAAACGGCAAGCAATTCACGGGCAAAATCTCCCATGAGGGCGGTGAGAAAATCGCCCATGAGATCAATGGCAGCTTCTTCTTCACGTCGTATCTCGTCCTGCCCGCCGATCTGCCCGAAGGCTATCACACCCTCGAGGTCACTGTCGGCAGCGAGACGGAGACTGCAACCGTTATCAGCGCTCCTGAGAAAATCGAACTGCTCGATGATATGAAGAACGGCTCCCTGTGGGGGTGGATGAGCCAGCTGTACTCCATCCGTTCCAAGGGATCCTGGGGCGTGGGAGACTTCGAAGATCTGAAGACCATGCTGGTCGAGGCTAAAAAGAAGACCGGCTCCGACTTCATGCTTATCAACCCGATGCACGCCGCGGAGCCGGTGCCTCCGCTGACGCCATCGCCGTATCTGCCGATTTCCCGCCGTTTCATCAATTTCAGCTACATCCGTCCGGAGTCCATGCCGGAATATCTCACGCTGTCCCACGAGGACAGGGCTGAAGTCGATGCGCTGCACGAGCAGGTCGAATCGCTGAATGACGACGCGCGGCTGATCGATCGTGACGCCATGTGGCGCGTCAAGAAGCATGCGCTGTGGGTCATCTACAAGGCCGGCCGAACCAAGGCTCGCCAGGCCGAATTCGACCGTTACCTCGCCGAATGCGGAGACGAGATCGAATCCTACGCCACCTGGTGCCTGTGCTACGACAAGTGGGGCGCTCCCTCCGACGACGCCGATAATTGGGTGCGCAAATACAACCGTGATTCCGAAGAAGTCGCGCAGTTGCGTGAGAAGTTCCCGGACACCCTTGAGTTCTACCGCTGGCTTGAGTGGGTCGCCACCGATCAGTTGCACGTGGCGCAGCAGGCCGCCCGCAAGGCCGGTATGAAGATCGGCATCGTCGCGGATATGGCCGTCGGCGTGCATCCGGCAGGATCCGATGTGTGGTGGAATCCGGAACGCTTCGCCAAGGGCGCCACGGTCGGCGCTCCGCCGGACATGTTCAACCAGCAGGGTCAGGACTGGAGCCAACCGCCGCTTAATCCGATTGCCCTTGAACAGACCGGTTTCCGGGTGTACCGCGATATGGTGCATGACATGTTCGCCAATGCCGGTGCGGTGCGTATCGATCATATCCTTGGTCTGTTCCGCCTATGGTGGATTCCGGAAGGCAAGCCCGCCACTGATGGCACATATGTGCATTACGATTCCGATGTCATGCTCGGCATTCTCGCGCTTGAGGCTTCCCGCGCTGGTGGCGTGGTTGTCGGCGAGGATCTGGGTGTCGTGCCGGCCTATGTGTCCAAGTCGCTGTCCGAACATGGCATTCTCGGTTGTGCCGTGGAATGGTTCGAACAGATGGACGGTGTGTTCCGCACTCCGAAGGATTGGCGTCCGTACGCACTGGCGTCCGTCAATACGCATGACATGCCTCCGGCGGCCGGTTACCTCGAATATGGCCACGTCAAGTTGCGTGAGCAGCTCGGCCTGCTGTCCGGTCCGGTGGAGGAATTCCAGAAGTCCGCAACCGCCGAGCACAATGCCATGCTGAACATGCTGGTCGAGGAGGGCTATCTCGACAAGGCTGCTCTGGATGACGAAGCCGCCAACGAAAACGAGATTGTCGACGCGCTGTACCGTGGTCTGAAAGGTTCGCCCTGCAAGCTCATGGCCGCCTCCATCGTCGACGCGGTCGGTGAGAAGCGCACGCAGAACCAGCCGGGCACCAATAACGAGTATCCGAATTGGCGTATTCCGCTGGCCGATGGCGAAGGCAACGTGGTGCCGCTCGAAAAGCTCTTCGACGAACCGCGTCTGCAGGAGATCACCGCCATCATGCGTGGCTGATCTTCTATAGGCGATTCCATGGGGTGTCCACAGGTCCGACGGTCTGCGGACACCCTTGTTTTTCGTGTTGCCGAATGTCAAGGCAGGCGATATACTAGTAGACTGTTGTGTTTCCCTACGGGGTCCTTCAAAGCGCTTTTCCCACTCGCCATCGAGGACTTTCAGGGAGCCCACGGATAATGAGACCTGAAAAACGGCATTATTCCGCGCCCAACCAACGCGTGTAATGCTGATGGATGGTCCGGAACACAATATATAGAAAAGGTACATCGTGAAAACTTTCACTCCGAAGCCAGCTGATCTGACTCACGACTGGTACGTCATCGACGCCACCGACGTGGTGCTCGGTCGTCTCGCCACTCAGGCGGCAACCCTGCTGCGTGGCAAGAACAAGCCGACCTACGCTCCGCACGCCGATTCCGGCAACCACGTGATCATCCTCAACGCCGACAAGATCGCTCTGACCGGCAACAAGTTGGGCAAGGAACTGTACATGCACTCCGGTCGTCCGGGTGGCCTGCGCCGCGATAGCTACGCCCAGCTGCTCAAGACCAACCCCGAGCGCATCATCAAGTCTGCCATCAAGGGCATGCTGCCGAAGAACCGTCTGGCCAAGGTTCAGCTGGATCGTCTCCACATCGTTCGCGGTGCCGAGCATCCGTACGCTGGCATGAAGCCGCAGGTTTTCGAGATCGCTCAGGTCTCGCAGCAGGCTAAGTGAACCGAAGGGAGATAAGAAACATGGCTGAAAACACCAACGACTCCGCGGTTCTCGAGACCGAAGAGGAGCTCACCTCGTACACCACCGAGACCAACGCTGGCGCTGGCACCGGTACTTCCACCATCGCTCCGGGCTACGGCACCGGTCGTCGTAAGGAAGCCGTCGCCCGTGTTCGCCTGGTTCCGGGCACCGGCAAGTGGACCATCAATGGTCGCACCCTGGAAGAGTACTTCCCGGCCAAGCTGCTGCAGCGTGAGGTCAACTCCCCGATCGTTCTGCTCAAGCTCGAAGGCAAGTTCGACGCTATCGTCCTCGTTGACGGCGGCGGCACCACCGGCCAGGCCGGCGCCATCCGCCTCGGCGTTGCCCGCGCTCTGAACGCCATCGATCGTGATGCCAACCGCGCCGCCCTGAAGAAGGCTGGCTTCCTGACCCGCGACGCTCGCGTCGTGGAGCGCAAGAAGGCTGGTCTGCACAAGGCACGTCGCGCCCCGCAGTTCTCCAAGCGTTAATTTCGCTTGTCCTGTACCGAGCATACAAAGGCTCTCCGCGGAATTCCGCGGAGAGCCTTTGTGTTTGTGTCGCGCTGTCTTGAGTGTGACTCACACCTGCTTCATCAGCGTGATGCTCAGCGCCGGCATGGTCCAGACATTGTCGTCGACGGGAGTGTCCGGTGTATCATCCACAGGGGCATCGGGCATATCAGCTGATACCTCATCCCGAGGCGCGGACGAGGTGCCGTTTGCGGCGTGATCTGTTACTGGCATCGCGAATTTGATGGTATCCGCTTCATTCTCAGTCGAGGATTCCGTACGCTGCATGGCCACTTCTTCGACCATCTTGAGTACTGTCTCGCTGGCGTCCGGTACATGCTGCGTCCAGACGGTGGTGTCACCGTTCAAATCGCATTCCTCGACCTGAGTGCCATGCCCGGCTCGACGGCCGTTGATTTCGGCCGAGCACCATTTAGGCGTCCAGTGAGTGTCTGGCGGCAGTCGGAATGTGCGGTCGTCAGCGGTGCCGTTGACCACAATGCACACGTCCACCTCACTGTTGGACAGCAATCGCATGGTGAAGCTACGTACGCCCAGATCGAACCAGTCACGCTCCATCGGCGTGGTACCGTCGGGCAGGAACCACTGCACGCGGCTTGAGGGCTTGAGTAGGCCGATCTGGGTCAGTCGGGTGAAGAAATCCTCGTGGTGATACAGGTCCAGTGATTTACGCAGCGCCACCAGTCGAGACACGGTTTCCAAGCGGCGCATTTCGCGCGTCTTGTTGGTGGAATACATCCAATCCCACTTCAGCCACGTGATGTCGTTGTCTTGGCAGTAGGCGTTGTTGTTGCCGTCCTGCGTGTTGCGGAATTCGTCGCCGGCGAGCATCATCGGCGTACCCAGCGAGAGCAGCAGCATGCCGATCATGTTCATGGCCGCCTGTTCGCGTGCCGCAATGACGTCTGGATCATCGGTGACGCCTTCGACGCCGAAATTGGCGGAATGGTTCACCGACGAGCCATCATTATTGTTTTCGCCGTTGGCTTCATTGTGCTTGGAGCGGTATCTGGTGAGGTCCGTCAGCGTGAAACCGTCGTGGCAGGACACGAAATTGATGGAGGCCGGAGCGCCACGCCCTGGTTCGGTGGCGAACAGATCGGCCGAGCCGCAGAGTCGCGTGGACATCTCCTGCAAACTGATACGCCCGAAATCGGAGCCGCCGTCCACATCCTCAAGCCAGAAGGTGCGGGCCGTGTCGCGGAAGCGGTCATTCCATTCGGCGAACGGCACGGAGAATTGGCCGGTGCGCCAGCCGAGGTTGCCCAGATCCCACGGCTCCATAATGAGCTTCAGGTTGCCCAGCAGCAGATCGGAACGCAGGGCGTAGAGGAACGGGTGATGATGGGTGAATTCGCCTTCCAGGCGGGCCAGCGTGACGCCAAGGTCAAAGCGGAAACCGTCTATGCCGATACGCTTGGCCCAGTATCGTAATGAGTCGATGGCAAAGGTGACCACATGCGTGTTGGTGAAGTCCAGCGTATTGCCGCAACCGGTGGTGTCTTCGAGTCGGCCGGTATTGGATTTTTGATGGCGATAGTAGGCCAGATCGTCGAGGCCGCGCCAGCAGACCGTCGGGCCTTCGACGCCGCCTTCGCATGTGTGGTTGTAGACCACGTCCATGATGACTTCGAAGCCGGCCTCGTGCAGTGCGCGCACCATGTCTATGACTTCTTGGCGCACGGCGGCCGCGCCCTTCTCTTGGGCTGCTTTGGTGGCATAGGAGGGTTCGGGGGCGAAGTAGCTGAGGGTGGAGTAGCCCCAGTAGTTCTTGCGGCCGTGTTCTTGCAGGAAGAGCTCGTCCTGCTTGGCCATAATCGGCAGCAGTTCGATGGATGTGATGCCTAGACCCTGCAGATAGGCGAGCGTGGTGGGGTGTGCGAGTCCGGCGTACGTGCCGCGCAATGATTCGGGCAGCCACGGTGCGTTGGCGGTGAAGCCTTTGACGTGCATCTCATAGATGACGGTTTTGCGCCACGGCACATGCGGGTGCTGCGGGTCGCCCTCATGCTTATGGATATCGCGATCGTCGATGGCCACGGACACCGGCACATGGCCGAGCGAGTCTACGGTGCTCATGGCACCGTATGCCGAACCGGTTACCTTGTGGTCCACGACATCGCATTCATAGGAGAAGGCGGCGGGGGTGAGCTCCATGGAGCCGTCGATGCCCTTGCCATACGGGTCAAGCAGGAATTTGTATGGATTGAAGCGCACGCCGTGTTTCGGGTCCCATGCGCCGTCCACGCGGTAGCCATAACGCATGCCGTCCCATGCTTTGGGCAGGTGCACGTACCACAGGCCGTAGTTCGGTCCGGTCATGCGGAACAGGGTCTCGCGCAGATACAAATGTTCGATAATGCGTGTGCATACCGGGAACTCATGAATCTGCTGGATAAAGGAGATATTCGGGTCCTCGAACAGGCGGATGGCGTCTTGGAAGAAAGCGCTGGGCTCATCAATGGGCTCCAGTACGCATAGCCAAACCTGATCGGCAGTTTCGGAACGAACAACGACGTCAGCCCCACCGTCGTCAGTGAAGTACAGCCCTGGGCGAGTGGCGTAACGATGCAACGGTGGGTTTTTCATACCTCCATTGTAGACGTGTTGTCACTTTTGGTGGAAGCCCTTGATTTCCTGCCGCGTTCCGCAGCACCGCAGATGCCGTCGAGATAATTCTCGGCGAATCGCAATGCGGCACCGATGATGTTCTGGTCTTCGGCGCAGTAGCTCTTGCGCAGATTGAAATGGTCGGTGCCGAACGGACTGCGTGCGATGACGCGCGCCTTCAGATCCTCGATGTCACTGTCTTCAAGATGCTGGGCTGCTTCACCGCCGACAATCACGTCGCCCGCGATGATGGATCGCGCGTTGACGATGGCCTGCGCCACGTAATCCAGCCATTCGTCCATGCGCTCGCGATGATGCCGTTCGCCCTGCTCAAGCACGCTGAAGAAGCCGGGAATGCTTTCGTAATCCTCGGGCAAGGTCTCTGGCGAGCAGTAGGTGTCCATGCAACCGCGCTGGCCGCAGTAGCATTCGCGGCCGCCCGGCACCAGCGTCATGTGTTCGATGGCGCCGTTGCACTGGTTCGGGCCTTGATACAGTTTGCCCCCCGCGATCACCGCGCCGCCCGGGCGTCGCTCCAGATAGACGCACACCGCATCGGTGAGCGTGGAGTCGAACCAGAGTTCGGCCATGGCTGAGGCATCGGAATCGTGGATCATCATGCACGGGTAATGGACCGATTGGCTGATGGTTTCGAGCGTGAGCCCAGTGTTGCCCATAATGGTGCCGAAGATGATGGTGGTGGCGTCGGGGGAGAGGATGCCTTGGATGGCGAACGAGACGCCGAGCACCTTGCCGTGCTTCTTTTCGACGTCGGCGGCGAAGTTGTTGATGATGCCGCCGATACGCTGGTAGTAAACGTTGGTGTTGCGGTAAGGCAGGGCATCGTTGCGTTTTTCGATGACGTTGCCGTACAGGTTAATCGCGCACAGGCGCAGTTCGTTGGACCGCATCACTACCCCGATGGCAGTGCGATGATCGGGATTGAACTCATAATTTTGCGCCTTGCGCCCGCCGGTGGAATCCTGCAGTTCGCCTTTGCGGATGAGTCCGTCATCTTCTAGTGCGTGCAGATTTTGGGTGATGGTGGGCAGGCTGAGGCCGAGTTCGCGTTCCAGTTCCTGCTTGGTGACATGGCTATGGCCATACAGATACTGGGCCATGGCACTGCGGTTGTGCGCTTTCACTGCGGTCGATGGCATTGCCCTCATGTTTACCCCTTTGTGCGATGAGATATATGCAAGTTTACTTTATGAAAGTGGCTTTCATGTGCCTCGACGCGGAGGTTATGAGGCAACAATCGTATATTTGTAGGCGATTTTGGGTACTTTTTTAAACCAACTTTCTAGAAATGTGGAGAAAATGATTGCTTTTGAAAACTTACTTTAAAAAAGTTCTCGGATTGTGTTGTTTGCAGGCATGTGATTTTCGGTAAAAAGTGAACAAAAAGTACCAAATCGCCGGATAGAGTGAGGATTTGTTCGATATTTCGCACAACTCGTAACAAAAACTGTTCAATATCGCACGTGAAACGCCGTCGATTTTGTGCGTATGCATCGCGCCGGACCGTTCAGTATATTGTGCCTCAGGTCACATATGCAATGTGACAACGCATCACCGGTCATTTTCGGTTACTGAGGCGGTATCCCGCTGGTGCAACTGAGGTGACGAGGCGATGGCCCAGAACTTTGCCATATACCCCAAGAAGATCGAGGAGGACCCCAAGTGGCAGAAGCAAAGAAGAAGGTCGAAGCTACCAAGCCGACTCCAGAAGAGAAGCAGGCCGCAGCTGAGGCCGAAGTTGACGCGCTGGTTGCCCGCGCCAAGAAGGCTCTCGTCGAATTCGAGAACCTCGACCAGAAGCAAGTTGATCGTATCGTCGCCAAGGCCTCCATCGCCGCTCTGAACAAGCACCTCGTTCTCGCCAAGATGGCTGTCGACGAGACCGGCCGTGGTCTCGTGGAAGACAAGGCCACCAAGAACATCTTCGCCTGCGAGCACGTCACCAACTACTTGGCCGGCCAGAAGACCGTCGGCATCATCCGTGAAGACGACGTGATGGGCATCGATGAGGTCGCCGAGCCCGTCGGCGTGGTCGCCGGTGTCACCCCGGTTACCAACCCGACCTCCACCGCCATCTTCAAGTCCCTCATCGCCCTGAAGACACGCTGCCCGATCGTCTTCGGCTTCCACCCCGGCGCGCAGAAGTGCTCCGTCGAGGCCGCCAAGATTGTGCGCGACGCCGCCATCGAAGCCGGTGCTCCCGAGAACTGTATCCAGTGGATCGAGCACCCGTCCATCCAGGCCACAGGCGCCCTGATGAAGCATCCGGGCGTGGCCACGATCCTCGCCACCGGTGGTCCGGGCATGGTCAAGGCCGCTTACTCCTCCGGCAAGCCCGCCCTCGGCGTGGGTGCCGGCAACGCCCCGGCCTACGTTGACACCGATGTTGACATCGTGCGCGCCGCCAACGATCTGGTGCTCTCCAAGCACTTCGATTACGGCATGATCTGCGCCACCGAGCAGGCCATCATCGCCCACAAGGACGTCTACGACCAGCTCATCAAGGAGCTCAAGGTCCGTAAGGCCTACTTCGTCAACGCCGAAGAGAAGGCCAAGCTGGAACAGTACATGTTCGGCTGCACTGCCGGTTCCGGCGTCAAGCCCGTGCTGAACTCCGCGGTGCCAGGCAAGTCCCCGCAGTTCATCGCCAAGGCTGCTGGCTTCGAGATTCCGTCCGACGCCACCATTCTGGCCGCCGAGTGCAAGGAAGTCTCCGACGACGAGCCTCTGACCCACGAGAAGCTCGCTCCGGTGCAGGCCGTGCTCAAGGCCGACAACAAGGAGCAGGCCTTCGAGATGTGCGAGAAGATGCTCAAGCTGGGTGCCGGCCACACCGCCGCCATCCACACCAACAACCAGGAGCTCGTGCGTGAGTACGGCGTCCGTATGCACGCCTGCCGCATCATCTGGAACCAGCCTTCCTCCCTCGGCGGCATCGGCGACATCTACAACGCCATCGCCCCGTCGCTGACCCTGGGCTGCGGCTCCTACGGCGGCAACTCGGTGTCCGGCAACGTGCAGGCCGTGAATCTCGTTAACATCAAGCGCATTGCTCGGAGGAACAACAACATGCAGTGGTTCAAGATCCCGGCCAAGACCTACTTCGAGCCGAACGCCATCAAGTACCTGCGCGACATGTACGGCATCGAGAAGGCCGTCATCGTGTGCGATAAGGTCATGGAGCAGCTCGGCATTGTTGACAAGATCATCGACCAGCTGCGCGCCCGCTCCAACCGTGTGACCTTCCGCATCATCGACTACGTCGAGCCGGAGCCCTCCGTCGAGACCGTCGAAAAGGGCGCTGAGATGATGCGCGAGGAGTTCGAGCCGGACACGATCATCGCGGTTGGCGGCGGCTCCCCGATGGATGCCTCCAAGATTATGTGGCTGCTCTACGAGCACCCGGAAATCGCCTTCTCCGACGTGCGCGAGAAGTTCTTCGATATCCGTAAGCGCGCCTTCAAGATCCCGCCGCTGGGCAAGAAGGCCAAGCTGGTGTGCATCCCGACTTCTTCCGGCACCGGTTCCGAAGTCACGCCGTTCGCTGTGATCACCGACCACAAGACCGGCTACAAGTACCCGATCACCGATTACGCGCTGACCCCGTCCGTCGCCATCGTCGATCCGGTGCTGGCCCGCACCCAGCCGCGCAAGCTCGCTTCCGACGCCGGCTTCGACGCCCTGACCCACGCATTTGAGGCTTACGTCTCCGTCTACGCCAACGACTTCACCGATGGCATGGCTCTGCACGCGGCCAAGCTGGTGTGGGACAACCTCGCCGAGTCCGTCAATGGCGAGCCGGGTGAGGAAAAGACCCGCGCCCAGGAGAAGATGCACAACGCCGCCACCATGGCCGGCATGGCATTCGGCTCCGCCTTCCTCGGCATGTGTCACGGCATGGCCCACACCATCGGCGCTCTGTGCCACGTGGCCCACGGCCGCACCAACTCCATCCTCCTGCCGTACGTGATCCGTTACAACGGTTCCGTCCCGGAGGAGCCGACCAGCTGGCCGAAGTACAACAAGTACATCGCTCCGGAACGCTACCAGGAGATCGCCAAGAACCTTGGCGTGAACCCGGGCAAGACCCCGGAAGAGGGCGTCGAGAACCTGGCCAAGGCCGTTGAGGACTACCGTGACAACAAGCTCGGCATGAACAAGAGCTTCAAGGAGTGCGGTGTGGATGAGGACTACTACTGGTCCATCATCGACCAGATCGGTATGCGCGCCTACGAAGACCAGTGCGCACCGGCGAACCCGCGTATCCCGCAGATCGAGGATATGAAGGACATCGCCATCGCGGCCTACTACGGCGTCAGCCAGGAGGAAGGCCACAAGCTGCGCATCGAGCGTCAGGGCGAAGCCGCTACGGAGGAAGCTTCCGAGCGCGCCTGATCGCAATATCGCAACGTGACTCCTTATATAAAAGATGTGAAGTGAAGCGTATATAAGGAGTCGTGCAAAAGGAGCCTGATGGGAAACCATCAGGCTCCTTTTTTTATAGTGAGGAGGAAGTGGACCGTCGCCGTTACCTTCCGCGTTCTTCATCGAAAGAAGACGCGTGATTGTGTTGGCGCGACACCGCGAAAAACGTTGGAAAAACCGCGACACGCGCGAATTCCATATGTTCACCCCTGATGCTTAGATAAAGAAGTTGCCTGATTTTAGGGCTCGCAAATTGTAATTCAAAAAGCGAGCGTGGCACAGCGGCTCACTCCGGTGAGAAGCTGCATGGCTGCGCACTGATGTGGTATGGCCACGGGACTTCCACGGTTCCGGGGGTCTTCTGCGCCGGTGCCCTTGGAAGCAGGCTGGTAAACAGTAAATAACGAATCGCTAGAAAGGGCGGAAGGCAATGGCGGGACAGAAAATCCGCATCAGGCTTAAGTCCTATGACCATGAGGTCATCGACCAATCGGCGAAGAAGATCGTCGAAACGGTGACGAACGCGGGCGCAACTGTGGTTGGCCCGGTTCCGCTCCCGACCGAGAAGAACGTGTTCGTCGTTATCCGTTCTCCTCACAAGTACAAGGATTCTCGCGAGCATTTCGAGATGCGCACTCATAAGCGTCTCATCGACATTGTGGACCCGACCCCGAAGGCCGTGGACTCCCTCATGCATATTGATCTGCCCGCAGACGTGAACATCGAGATCAAGCTGTAAGGGAGGAGGGAACCATTATGTCTAATCGCACTGCACTGCTGGGTAAGAAGCTCGGTATGTCTCAGGTCTGGGACGAGAACGGTTTCTTCGTTCCTGTGACCCTCGTTGACGTGTCCACCAACGTGGTGACCGCTGTCAAGTCCGAAGAGTCCGACGGCTACAAGGCTGTTCAGCTTGGCTACGGCCAGGTTGACCCGACCAAGGTGACCAAGCCGCTTGCCGGCCACTTCGCCAAGGCTGGCGTCACCCCGCGTCGTCACCTCGCTGAGGTCCGCACCGATAACGCCGAAGAGTTCGAGCCGGGTCAGGAGCTGACCGCTGAGCTGTTCCCGGAAGGCACCCTGGTCGACGTGACCGGTACCACCAAGGGCAAGGGCTTCGCAGGCACCATCAAGCGTTGGGGCTTCAAGTCCTATCGTCGTACCCACGGCTCTCACAAGAACGAGCGTCGTCCTGGCTCTGTTGGCGCATGCGCCACCCCGAGCCGCATCCTCAAGGGCAAGCGCATGGCTGGCCGCATGGGTCATGTGACCAACACCGCGCTGAACCTCACCATCGTTTCGTCGGATGTTGAGAACGGCGTGCTGGCTATTAAGGGCGCCATTCCGGGCCCGAAGGGCAGCATCGTTCTCGTCCGTTCGGCAGTGAAGGGAGCCTGATAAATCATGGCAAACGTTACTCTGAACGTCACCGATAACCAGGGCAAGGCCACCGGCACCGTCGATGCCCCGGCTGAGATCTTCGGCTTCTCCGCTGAAGAAGTTCAGTCCCGCATCCCGCTGATCCACCAGGTCGTCATCGCCCAGCTCGCCGCTGCTCGCCAGGGCACCCACGCCACCAAGACTCGTGGCATGGTTTCCGGCGGTGGCCGCAAGCCGTGGAAGCAGAAGGGCACAGGTCGTGCTCGTCAGGGCTCCATCCGTGCACCGCAGTGGTACCACGGCGGCACCG
>OLRE01002012.1_pt1 | contig 17715 bp, 22 predicted proteins | sample 1672461 | NCBI WGS metagenome assembly OLRE01 (sample SAMEA3136688, study PRJEB25190) | human gut metagenome | biome: human gut; feature: human-associated habitat; material: faeces | place: Austria | collected 2013
GAAAAACTTTATGAGCACAAAATTCAGAGCATTTTTAAAAGACACATCGATCCGCGCAGTGAAGACAATGGCACAGACAGCGCTTTCACTGTTCACCATTGGCCAGGATGTAGCAGATATATCCTGGACATCATTGGTATCTATCTCTCTGGTGTCCGGTCTTTATTCCGTTCTGACATCAATTGTTAATTACAATATCAACCTTGATACGCCAGACACACCAGACTCCGCAGAATAATAGGTGGTGATCTCACAATGATTACAGAACAAATTATAATCACTGTCATCACCGCCTCTGCCTCCATAGTCGCAGCCATGATAGCGAACATAGCTGCAATGTCTCGAACGAGCCGAAAGATCGATACTCAGATCGCCTTGATCGAGCAAAAAATCGATCAGCTATCCGTCAGGGTCGAAAAACATAATAACGTCATCGAACGTATGTATAAACTCGAAGGCGAGGTTGAGGTAATAAAGAAAGAAGTCGAAAATTAAAAAAAACGAAACAAAACAGAAAAGAAAGGTGTGATCACAACTATGGGACAGTTAGACGGAATCAAAGATTACAGATTCGGCCAGAATATTAAAAGAACTCCTGAGGAAGAGAGAAAACTGAAACAGAAGGGAGCCGCTGCTTCACATGTTGCCAGGAGGCGGAATAAAACTATGCAGCAGTGTGCTAAATTATTATTATCTGCTGAACCGGATGATAATGCAAAGGCCTTGCTTGCTAAGAATGGTATCGAAGAGGACGATATGACTAATCAGATGGTTATAATGTACAATCTCATGCAGTTGGCAAAGGATGGCGATGTTAAAGCAGTCAAGGCGTTGGCAGAAATCGTCGGCGAAGGGGCAGCGGGACAGGCTTTAAAGCAGCGGAAAGCGGAAGCTAAGCAGAAGAAAATCTATCAGGATAAATCTCTGGAATTGATGGAAAGAAAAGTGGAAAATTCAGAATTTTAATGAAGAGAGGGGGCGGACAAATCTGCCTCTTTTTCATATCCGCGGTTGTGGAATTTAATTCCGCGGTTCCTCTAATGTGGAAAAGAAAAAAGAAAAAATATGACTGGATGGATAGAGAGGGGTGTTGTGTAATGGCAGAGGATAATGTGAAAGATATTGTTGAAAGTTTGCCGGTTTATGGGTTTGATGAGAATTATGCGATTGAGGAGTTGAGGCCGGTTCTGGCGGATGTCGGTGGTCTGACGTATCTGGGACATTTAGAGGCAGACGGAGTGGTGTCAGCTGGGCAGATGTCGATGTCGGCGGTGTGCCAGGCTGAGTTGCCAATTATTCCAACGCAGATTTTGGTGGCGGTGAATTTTTGGCTGGAGCTTGGGGCTAAAAACACGGCCAATGATGTGTGGGATGATAAAAATTATGTGCAGGATGAATACAGGTATATGAGTGTTAATTGGGAGGTAGTCTGTGGATTTGGTAATGATGAAAAACGACAATCCGGGAGCAACGTGGCGGTAAAACGTGATGACGGGATTGAGTTGAAGGAAGCAGATTGGGTGTATGTCTGTGATAACAGGACTATCTGGTTATTGTTGCCGGTAACGAGTTATGTGCCTGGGGATGTGTTGAGTGTTAGCGTGAATACTGTACATGATGGATTGTATGTGAAGGATATCAGCGGCGTTGGCGTTGGCGGCGTGAGTGTGGACGTTTTTGCTTGCGGTGTAGAGGTGGTGTGATTTTTTATGAGTGCGTATGGATTTGAAGATAATTATGCGAAAGCTTGGCCGAGCGGTGAGACACCTTTAAAAGAACAGCGGAGGGTGATAGACTGCGGACAAGTCGGTGTCGTTGGCGTTGGCAAGGAAGCAGAACAGTTTGATATGGAGATTCCGGTTCATGATGGGAGATTGTTAGAAGAATCGGAGATGTGGCTGTCGCTGACGATGAGAATAGAAGCGGATGCGGAGGCGCTGAACAGTGGCGGAACTGGAGCGGGTTCTGGCGGAAACCAGTTGCTGACGGTTGAAGTAAAAGGAAGAGACAAAGCTGACGGTGACCTGGTCTACGTAACAGAGACGCGAAATGAAAAGGGACAGGCGGTTCAGGGCAGCAACATTTATATAGCATTTCAAGATCATAATTTTTATGCGGATGAAGATAAGAAGATGGCGTTTTTTTATGTTAATAGCACGCTGCCAATTTTTCGACAGAGTGACGCAATTGGTTTAAAAAAGTCGATTGTCCGATTGGCGTTAAGGAGGCCGTTCGCTAATCCGACATACGAATACAGAGTTGAGGCGGAATTAAATTATTGCGTGGTTGGGACACCTTTAAAAGAAGAAGCGGAGGGATGATGATGTATGGTTTTGGTCCGAACTATGAAAAGCGAGTTTTGAGTGGGTATAGATTAACTAGGAGCATGGAGCTTGTTGGAAGTGGCAGCTTTTTCATCAATACGACATTTTCGACGGGGCCGAGCGGCGGAGCTTTGCCAGAGAAGATCTTGGCGAGTGTAGAAGAGGATGGAGAGTATCTTGTTATTCTTAACGTCATTCCGGTTATGGCAGTATACCGGCCGGGGATAAAGTTGGAGGTTGCCGTTGGCGGTGAGACATCGAATTTTACGAGGACATTGAGAAATCATTCGACGTATAATTCGCTGGCAATTTCCGACGGCAGCCAGAGAACCGGAGGATTCGGCCAGGCAGCGGGAGTTGTTAGGGCAGCAGATGGGGAGACGATCAGGTTTAATTCTAAAATCTGGTGTTACAGTTCTTCTGTCCGGCTTGGTGTATGTTGGAGCATTTACAAAATAAGCTAGTTTCGCATTTATGCTTAGGAATGCACTTTGTACTGTTTTATGCTACTAAACGTTGTTTTGTGCTACTTTATGCTACTACGATGTATTTTATGCTACTGATAGATGATTTTATGCTACTTTGTAGCAATTTGATGCACTTGTTGCACTTATGTCACTGAATTTTACCTGATATTCTTGTCGAACTTGAAGTTTTTACACCTTCAAAAGCCAAAAATCTTCTAGTTAATCGACACAGAGAGGCTATTTGTCGTTTTTAAGGTGCAAAAACTGTATTTTTAGATAGATTCCGATGTGAAATCAGGTATATATATATTCTTATTGCACTTATGACACTTATGCTCTCTTATATATATATTTTTATGCATTTTATTGCACTTATGCTACTAATAACACTAATAATACTATATATACGTATCTATATAATATAATAATACTATATATAGATATATATAATATACTAATATTAATACTATATAATAAGATATTTCTATATATAAGAATCGATATTTATATGTATAGTAGCACAAGTAGCATAAAATGCATAAAAATATATGTATAAGGGCATAAAACTCTCTAGTTCATCTCAAAATTCAGTTCAAACACCTTCAAAACGACAAATAATGTACATTGTGTCTATTATTTGATGATTTTTGAGCAATTTAAGTGTAAAACACAGTGCATTGAGTGTGATAAGTGCATTAAATTATGACAAAGTAGCATAAAATCATCCATGAGTAGCATAAAATAACATTAAGTAGCACAAATCGCCAGACAGTGTCACAAAGTAGCATAAATCAATATATAGTGCAATTAACTTTCGAATCTCAAATCATTCATATTGAAATCAGTAACCTAAAAAACACGCTTTCCTTTTAAAGGTGGTGAATAAAATTGTTCCAGTTACCAACGTTTTATAGATCGAAATCCTGGCAAAATCTTCTTCGCAAAATAAAGTCAGACCGTGTCAACTCTAACGGTGATATCATCTGCGAATACTGCGGCAAGCCGATCATCAAAAAATACGATTGTATCGGGCATCATAAAATCGCATTAACTCCTCAGAACATCAACGACGTGAACATCTCATTGAACAGTGACAATGTAGCCTTAGTTCATCACCGATGTCACAATCAGATACATAATAAATTTTTCAATACGAACGACCGCAAAGTCTATATAATTTACGGACCACCATTATCAGGCAAGACTTCCTACGTCTCCTCTGTAGCTAATGCCGGCGATCTGATCCTTGACATTGACAATATCTGGCAGGCTGTTTCTGGCCTCGACCGTTACAAAAAGCCTGCCACCTTAAATCAAAACGTCTTCGCCATCCGTGATCTATTGCTCGATCAGATCAAGACTCGCCGAGGGAAATGGATGCATGCTTACGTTGTCGGTGGCTATCCTTACGATGCAGAACGCCAACGCCTTGCCGATGAGATCGGCGCAGAGGAAATTCTGATTGACACCAGTAAGCAAGAATGTCTCGAACGATTAACGAACTGTAACGACGGCAGAGATTATCAGACCTGGTCTCAGTATATCAACCAATGGTTTGCTATTCAGAGGCTGACCACCTCCCCCACCTCGCCTCAAAACTGACTTTGCGGGATACTGGCGAAGGGGCCCCCCTCTCACAGATTCAAGATTTTTCGAAATTTTAGTTTCAAATATTTGAGATTTTTTTCTATTTTGAAAGGAGATAAAAATATATGCTTGATTATGATTTCAATGTCTGTGTAACAGATCACAGAATAGTTCCAACCCGCAATCCCGTGACGGTTGCCGAAAATGATCACAACAGCGACATTCTAAAAATCTGCCTCCCTCGCCAAATCGGGCTTATCGATGTCCTCGCCGCCAGTCATATTTTGATATCATGGCAGTCTGAACAAAACTCCGGTTTAGTCGAGATCGACACAGACTACATCGCTTTTGAAGGTAACGACCACCTCATCCTCCTCTGGTCTCCGGATAATAATGTCACCTCCTACAACGGCATTATCACATTCGATCTCACAATTCGAAGCGTCGGCAGCGAGAATGTCATTACTCAAAACTGGTCTGCCGCCGGCGGCGTCCTCCTCTGCCTCGCTACCATAGATGCAGAAAGCAAGCTTTACGAGGACATGATCAGCCAGTATGATGAAGTTTTGACAGCCATGACAAAAGGCCCGGTGATTCGAGATAATTATTGGTGGACCTATAATTGGGACAAAAAGATGTACATGAATACCGGCGTTGCAGCGTTCGGAAATCCAGGTCCAGTAGGACCAGCCGGTGAGCGAGGCGAGCGCGGCGAGACCGGTGAGACAGGTCCCGCAGGTGCGGACGGCAAAACGCCAGAGAGAGGTGTAGATTACTGGACAGCAGAAGACCAGGCTGCAATCCTCTCAGCTTCCACAAAACCTCCAGTGATTAAAAACGGCAATTGGTACGTCTACGATGTAGAAAGCAAAGACTACATAGACACCCTCACCGCTGCCACAGGTCCCGCCGGGCAAGATGGCAAAAATGGCGTTGACGGCCAGCCGGGCGAGCGAGGCCCCGCAGGTGAAACAGGTCCTGCAGGCGAGCGAGGCGAGCGCGGTGAGACAGGAGCCACAGGCCCAGCCGGACAGGACGGTAAAACGCCAGAGCGAGGCGTGGACTATTGGACAGCCGAAGATAAAGCCGAAATCCTCTCCGAATCAGCCAAGCCTCCGATTATTAAAAACGGCAACTGGTACACCTACAACACAACAACAAAAGAATATGTAGATACCAACGTTTCCGCCACTGGTCCTGCCGGTCAGGACGGCCAGCCGGGCGAGCGAGGCCCAGCAGGTGAAACAGGTCCTGCCGGCGAGCGAGGCGAGCGAGGTGAGAGAGGTGAGGCAGGCCCCGCCGGAGCAGACGGCAAAACACCAGTCCGCGGAGTTGACTACTGGACATCCGAAGACAAAACCGAAATAATCTCCGAAATTCTCACCCACTTCATAGACGCCGAAAGCAAATCATATTAATAAAGAAAAGAAGGTGAAAAAGCAATGAACGAAACAACAAAAGCAGTCTTAAACGAATCCACTCTGGCGTCTATTGCAGAAGCAATCAGGCAAAAATCTTCTTCCACTGCTGCCTTGAAACCTGGCGAGATGGCCGAGGCGATCAAAAATATTAAGAGCGGCGGAGGGGATGGTTACATCTATATGATCAACGGCACCGGTTCAGACGACTGGCCAGACGAACTTGTCTACGATGGAGGCAACATCAAAAAATCTCCACGAAATGGCGCTTTTTATCACAACCAGTATATCTCTCCAACGATCACGTTAAGAAACGCGGGATCATCTGTTCCGGAAGAGTGCTTTAAAAACGTCGGTTCGTTGGATAGGCTTCAAACCGTGAACTGGCCAGAGGCGAAATCTGTTCAGAGTAACGCCTTCGACGGTTGCCAGTCGCTTGTGGAATTTAATTCCGGCGGCGTAACTCACATATCTGCTACAGCCTTCCGAAACTGCAAGGCTCTTAAAACAATCGGCGGCTTTGAATCTATTGTTAAAACCTATCAGTCTGCTTTTATGAACTGTTCATCGTTGGAAGAAGCAAAACTTACTAATATAGAGACAATGGTTTCTGGATGTTTTTATAGCTGTACAAGTCTCAAAAAGGTTGATATTGGTGAAAAGCTGGCGTCGATCGACGGAAACACCTTCTATAATTGCAGTTCATTGGAGGCATTAATTATAAGAAAAACAACGCTCTGCAAATTGTCTTCCACGACGGCTTTTAATGGTTCCTTGGTTAATAGTGGAAGAGGATATATTTATGTTCCTAAAGCTCTTCTGACAGAATATCAGGCAGCTACAAATTGGGTAAGATTTAAAAATCAGTTCAGATCAATAGAGGATTATCCGGATGTTTGCGGTTAATAAAATAGAAGGGGTGGTGAAAAAATGCTGAAAATTGACAATGACGGTGAATTAATTCATACGTTTTCAGATACAGGTTTTAAGATCAGACGAAATGATGGGGAAGTCTTTGAAGAGGCTTATGATTTAAAAAATAGCGAATGGTCTTATGAAGAGACGGATGAAAAAGTGGAAGCGGTTGAGGTGGAAGAAGATGCGGATGGCAATACGCAGGATAATGAGGCGGAGAGGCTTTTGAATATCTTGGTTTATGGAAGCGAGGGAGGTGAGTGATTATGAGAGATGGTGGCTTAAATTTGACTGAGGAACAGGCCTGGATTTTAAGGAAAATTATAGAGACAGCGGTGCAGCTGTTGACGAACGAAGAGGATATAAAAAAGTGTGTCAGTTTGTTTGAAAAATGGGAGGAAGGCGTTTTGTATCTATCTCTAAAAAAAATCAGATATAATGGTCACGTTTACAAATGCATTCTGCCTCATACATCATCGGGTAGTAAAACGCCAGAAAACAAAACCTATTGGCAGCTGGTGGTGTAAACAAGTTTTGGAATTAAATTCCACAAATTCGGTTTTGACCCGTTGTGGAATTTAATTCCATTCTTTGTCTACATCTACTTTATTCTATTATATACAGCTTCCATTCTTGCATTTTTGAATTCGTTCATCAACTTACAATATATAGGCCAATCTTCCTTATTGTACAGGCGGGTGTCAAAAAATTTCTCATATTCAATATTCTTTTTTAATGCATGTAAACTTTCAAGGCAAAACGCCTTTATATAATTTTCGTAATCCTTAAAGAGCATCCAGAAATCTTTAGTGGCACAAATTGCTTTTTGAACATTATCACCCTTTATCTCAAAATTATGTGTATATTCATCCCTTAATGTCTCAAAGAAGCAGAAAGGGTTGTCCGAATAGTATGCGGTTGAGTTTCTGGCTTTATTAACATCAGAACGTGGACCGCCTCCAGCAACATAAGGCATCGGAATATAGGAAGAAAATAGGTCGTCATTATCAGTTTCAAATTTTCTTACATGGAGCATTCTTCTTCCTGTTTGACGATATGTTATCAGATTATCACCGGTCAACCAGATGTCTGAATTTTTCATCTTGTAGTGTCCGAATTTTTCATCATAAATGAATTCGTCTTTGTAATTATTCATGTATAAAGAAATTTCATGAGAAATGGTGTTATCATCAATATCGTCAGTGTTACAATAATTTCTAATAACTTTTTCGTATTCAATATTATTCATCGTTAATCTCCGTTTGTTGTTCGTTTTTAAGGTGTGTTATCCTCCGGCTGGTCGATTTCTTCAGAGTTGTCCTTTTTGCCCGGAAGCTTAATACTCGTGTTTCCGCCTAGAGCCCCAAGACCTGCTGCCGCAATCATCAAAACCGCGATTCCAGCAAACTGAGCGAGACGTTCACCAAAACGTCGTTTTTCAGAATCTTTTTCGTTTGCTTTTTCCTCAATCAGCTTCTCGTGTTCTCTGATCTCCGAATCTTTCTTATCAATCAATTTCAGAATCTCAACTTCACGATTCAGAATTTCAGCCTGTTCAGCAGCGGAGAGATTTTCGTTTTCAAGCAATCTGCTGCAATCATCTAAAACATGTTTTGCTACTTCAATAAATTTTTCTCTGCTCATGGCAGCGTTCTCTAATTCTTTGTCAGCAATATCATAGTATCTGTTTAAGCTTGCGTCGTCGCTGTCAATGATTTTTGAGATTATTTCTTTATAATCAGTCATCGTCTGTCTGACCATTTTAGCATACTCTGGAAACTGAGCAATAATTTCTTTGGCAACATCTGGCCGTAATTCAGCAATTTTAGATGTTAGAGAGACAATCTCATCCCTGCCTATATTCTTGAAATCAGTCCGCTTCATTAATGACAAGATATTTTTTTCGGCTGGTGTGTATATCATAATATATTCCTCCGTGTATTAATCATAATATTTATAACCGTGTTTCTTTCTGTATTCTTTCGGGTCATAGCCATCCTGTTTTAACTTTTCATCTTCTGCCCAGGAATTTCTGCGAGTCCCTTTATATCCATTCCAGTCATCTTTGTGATTTTCATTATATGTATCAATAGCTTCCTGATTTTCCATATAGTACCGTTCGCTTGCGGATGGCTCGCTGACAACAGATATTATAGTATTTGCTACAAATATGAGTGCAAAAATAGATACAGCGGCGCCGATTGTCATACAAATTGCTGTACTCGTTTTATTATAATCAATTTTTGGCATCGTTCCTTTTAATAGTGTCCGCATACACATTATTAGTGATATTGTGAACGGAATTAAGAGTATGGCAGCATTTCCGCCAGCGCCGCTACGTGTTTTATATACAAAATCTTTGCCCATCTGCGCTTCCACAATATTTTCTATCTGCCCTTTATAAATTTCTGGGAATACAGTAGCTGTGCATTTATCACCATAATAGTTAGTATAATTATAGTCCGTTCCGTCTTGTTGGCACTGTTTGTACTCTTTTTCTACCCGATTATATTCTATTTTATATTTGTTGCTGTAACTCATGAATACAATCATAATTATTCCGGAGATTATGCAAACATAAAATCGTATTTGTTTTACTAGTTTATTGAAATTCTCTTCCATAACATTCCCCTCTGTTTTAGCAAATATCAATATCTTATATATTCTATTTAATCGTAATATTTATATCCGTGCTGCTTCCTATATTCTTTCGGGTCATAGCCATCCTGCTTCAGTTTTTCATCTTCTGCCCAGGAGTTACGTCTTGTTCCCTTGTATCCATTCCAATCATCCTTATGGTTTTCTTCATATTGCCTAACTTTATCATGACGTTCTTTTTCTTCTTCATATGATACTCCATTGCCGTCTTGTATGTCATTGATAATATCCGCTGTACATGAAACAAAATTACGCGCAACAAATACGAAGATTATAGCTAATACAATTATTCCGGTTGCGCTGTAAATAGAAAAAAGACCATCCGGGTTTTCGATTAGCAAGATGTTTAGACACATAAAAAGTGACACAATAAAAGGTACTATAGCCCATACGAAAATATTCGCGGCTTTTGTATATGTGTCGTATATATAATTCTCGCCTAATTGATGCTTCATAATGTTTTCAATTTCGTCCTTATAGATAGGAAAAGAACAATGAAACTCCCATTTCGACCCATCTTCACATGTAAATGCATAATCGGTCTTATCTTGTGCATGTTGTGTATATTCACCTAGTGTACGATTATATTCTGTCTTATATTGATATTCTAGCGTTGCCGCCTGAATTATAAAAAAGGCTGAAATTATAAATACATAAAATCTCACCTTCTTTATTAATATACGAAAAGTTTTCCACATAACATTCTTCCCCTTGCGTCAAATAATTAAATAATAAATTAATTGCTTAGTTCTATTGTATCACCTATCAAAGCCAATGAAAATTTCAATTTTTCAAAACTTACATATTATAAGTGTCGCTTGAAGCGGCGGAAAGGATGAGAAAATTATGAAGAAATTAACAGAATTAGACAGAATTAAGAAAAATGTTAAACGCAGCGTGTATGAAGAGCTGATTATTGCAATCAGAACAAAAATCGGAAGACACACTTGGGATGACTGCTTAGAGTCTGCAATGATTAGAGAAGCAGATGATGAAGCTCTTGCGGTTCCTGATGGTCTCAAGTTAGAAATCATGAGACGAGTGACTGAGAGAAACAATCTAAACAAACTTAATCAGTCTTATCAGGCAGAAACAGCAATGTATGCAATGCGTGTTTTTGAAGAATTGATTTGGAATGATTTCAGACGCCTCTGCCTCGATTACTATGATATTAATACTCGGTATGATGTTTACGAATTTATGTATAGACAGGTTGAATTATTCAAGGCTCATAAGTCACACAAAGTTTTATTAGCAAAGTTGTACGACAGACATGCGAAAGCGTTAAGAGACGAATTGATCGAGACAACAAAGCTTAAATTCAAAAACGATCTTCTTCTCGATTCAGCCAGATACGATGCATTAGAGACATATATTGAAGGTCTTGCAGAAGCAGAGTTTCCTCTGCCGGAGCGGTATACGGAGGATTGAACAAATCCTGAATGGAGAGAATAGTACGCAAATTAAGATGAAGAGGTGAAACGAATATGGACAAGCAGAAGAGAAAATTAGAGCTGAGTGAATTCTTGAGTGAAGCTGGCTTGTCCAGCGTTCAGTTTTGCGGATTGGTCGAGGAAATGGTGTTCCTTGAGGAAAATCTTGAAAAGCTTCGGGGGATGCCATTTTTAAGAATTCACCCGAACGATCCGACGCGGCAGAAGGCGACACCGGCAAGTAAGCAGTATAGAGAGTTGTTAAGTCAGTATACCGCGATAGTAAAAACGCTTGCTCGCGTTAGCAATGATGATGGGGAAGAGGATTCGCCGCTGAGAAAATGGTTTGCGAAGAACATTATTGAAAAGGATGGTGAAAAAAATGATGATGTGTGATTTTGAAATTGAAGGGAAGCCGGTCGGAAAAGGCAGACCGAGATTTAAAAGAATGGGGAATTTTGTTCAGACCTATACACCGGCAAATACCGCTGAATATGAAAAATTAGTCCGGCTTAGATTTCAAAACGCTGGCGGAGTAATTACAGACAAACCGGTGAGAGTTGAGATCACAGCATTTTTTGCACCTCCAAAATCAACAAGGAAGAGAGAAAAAGCGGATATGTTAGCTAATCGAATTTTGCCAATGAAGAAGCCTGATTGCGATAACATTGCCAAAATTGTGCTTGACGCATTGAATAAAATATCCTACAAAGACGATTCGCAGGTCATTGAATTATCAGTAAAAAAATTATATTCAGAGGTAGCAAAGGTCTATGTACATATAGAAGAGATTGAAACTGGTGGTGAACGTCATGATCTTGCAAGCTGATTCTTCTTTTCTAGGTGCATACATTGCGGCAGCCGAAGCTGGCGACGTGATTATAGGATACGAACTATATCAGGAATTGTGCAATCTCAGAGAAGATATTATAAACGAACGCTACATATATAATCCAGAAAAAGCTGCTTTGAGAATTAAATTTATGCAAGATTGCGTCCTCGGTACAAAATCGCCTTTTACCGGGAAGAAAATCGACTGGATGCTTTGGGAGTTGGCTTATAAAGAAACGCTATATTCTTTTCAGATGCCCGACACAGGCTTCGATAGATTCCAAAAAAGACTTTTGTTGGTCGCTAGAAAGAATGGCAAAAGCGCAATCGTTTCCGGTTTGGGATTATCTGAGCTTTTTATTGGTTCTCCTGGAGCAGATATTTGTTGTTCAAGCAACGACGACGCGCAAAGCAGCTTAGTCTACGATGTCATTAATGACGCTAGGATGCAAATCGACCCGAACGATCGCGACTCACACAAAAACCAGCGCTTCATCATCAATGATGCCACGAACTCCCATATATTCAAAATAAGTGTCAAAACGAAAAACAAAGAAGGAAGAAATATTGATTTTGGCGTCGTTGATGAGGCACACGAAATGTTAGACAATACCATTCCAAAATCTATTGAACAGTCACAGTCTATCAAAGATAATCCGAAATTAATTATCATTACGACAGAAGGCTTCGTGTACGAGGGGTATCTCGATTCCGAACTAAAAAAGGCCCGTCAAATTATTAAAAAAGAGTACGACGGATTAGACGCTGAAAGATATCTGCCGTGGCTCTATACTCAGGACAGCGAGCATGAAGTTTGGACAGGAAATGAGCAAAATCGGTTATGGGAAAAATCAAATCCTTCCCTCGGCTCTGTAAAAAAATATAGCTATCTCGCTCAGCAAGTGGACAGTGCAAGAGCCTCAAATGCGGACAGAATTTTCGTTTTTACAAAAGATTTTAACATCAAACAAAATTCAGTCCAGAGCTGGCTGAAAATTGACGATTACACCTACGATTCCTCCTACGACATCGAAACATTGAGAGGCAGTGCAGCCATCGGTGCCGTGGACCTTGCCGAAACCACAGACTTGTGTAACGCGAAAGTGCTCATAATGAAAGCAAACGACGAAAAAAAATACATCCTATCGCATTATTTCATCTGCGAAAGCAAATTGAGGGAAGCGGATGATAGTGATGTTGGGGCAAAGTACGAGGAATGGGCAGAAGCCGGATACCTGACGATCTGTCCAGGGAACGAGGTCGATTTGGATATGGTGGCAGATTGGTTTTATAAATTATATACGAATTATGATATAAAACTCTGGAAATGTGGCTATGATCAGCGGTTTGCGAAGGCATGGATAAGTCGAATGGAATACTACGGATGGGCGAAAGACTCTGATTTAGAGATGATTCTGCAGAACAGCGAGACCTTAAACAACGCCATCCGCCTCTGCGAACGTGACCTGCAACATCGTCTAATCTTGACGAACAACAATCCAGTTGATACCTGGTGTCTGAGTAATGCGGCATTAAAGGTCGACAGCCAAAGACGTGCTTTGATCGTGAAGCAGGCTGATAACCGAAAACGAATTGATGGAGCGGTCACGTTAGCGATTTTGTATGAAACATACCGCCGCTACAAATCAGAAATTATCCGGTTGGCAAAATAAAAAAAAATAGAAAGGAAGGGTGAAAAAAAAACATGGGAATTATACAAGATTTGAAAAACCTTATGCTTGGCAAGGCAAAACGGGAAAATCTGGCGATGGCTCAAATGATGAATGGGACCATTCCGATTTTCTCTGTCGGTGGCAATGATTATTACATAAATGATATCGTGCAGCAGTGTGTGGCTTGTTATGTTAACGAAATTGTGAAACTCAATCCGATGCATGTACGCGGCGAGGTGCCGTTTTGGGGAGCTGGCAGTATTAACAATGTACTTGAAGTACCAAACGAATATATGACAAAGGCTGATTTTTTAGAAAAAGTGACGTGGAATCTGTTGGTTGATTATAATTCGTTCATCCTGCCGGCCTATACGGTGTATTTGGATGCTAACGGGATTGAAAAAAGAAGATATACGGCCATGTACCCTGTCAGACCACAAAATGTAGTGTATCTGACGGATAATACCGGAACTTTGTACGTAAGAATGAAATTCAATCGATTTGCTGGCGATGGTATTCAAGAAATCACGGTTCCTCATTCTGATGTCATCCATATTAGATACAGCTACGGGCAGAATGAAATGTTTGGTGGGGATGCAGGAGGAAGACCGGATAGGCGAGCTTTGCTGAAAACTCTGAATTTGAACAATCGGCTGTTGGATGGAGTGGCAAAAGGTGTGGAAGCTTCTTATGGTGTTAATGGTATTGTGTCTTACCGTGGAGTAATCAATAAGGAAGCAACGCGGCAGGCTGTTATTGAATTTGAACAAAAATTACGCGATCCGAACAACAGGGCTGGAACCTTGGTTATGGACGACTCTTCTTCCTACACGCCAATATCGATTAATGCCAAACTTGTGGACAAAGACACGTTGGAATTTATCGAAAGCAAAATTCTCAGAACAATGGGAGTATCTGCCGCAATCTTATCCGGAGATTACACCAAAGCGCAATATGAAGCATTTTATCAAGCCGAAATCGAACCTCTGGTATTAAAATTCGGCCAGGCTTTCACCAGGTGTTTTTTTACACAGCGTGAATTAGCATATGGTAATAAGATAGTCTTTTACCCTAGAGACCTTGTTTTTATGAGTACATCAGAAATTCTCGAAGCCATCAGACTTTTAGGAGATTCCGGAACCATCTATGAAAATGAAAAAAGGCATTTTCTTGGTCTTTCTCCACTTCCGGAATTGGAAAATGTCCGCATGCAATCATTAAACTACGTGAACTCCAATATCGCCGACCATGTTCAGATCAATAACAGCAATTCGAAGGCAACAGCCAACTCATAAAAAAAACTTGTGGAATTTAATTCCAAAACCACAGCAACACAGGACCGCGGAATTAAATTCTACAACCGAACAAAAACCACATTCCTTTTTAAGGTGTAAAAATTTCTTTTTTCAAAACTACCATATTATAGGTAGCTGTTCGAAAGCAGCCAATTTTGAAGGGGGAAAACAAAATGAAAATTATAGAATCGATTATGAAAAATTGTCCGTGTTATAAATCACATGAAAAAATTAACGTTCGAGGTTTGATGTTGCATTCTGTCGGATGTCCGCAGCCGTCCGCGAAGGTTTGGGTAAGAATTTTTGGGGCGTCGGGTTATGGCCGGGCTAGTGTTCACGGGTTTATTGATGCGAATACAGGGGACTTTTATCATACATTGCCGTATGGTATTAACGGCTGGCACGCCGGTGGTTCTGCAAATCACAGTCACATTGGAGTCGAGATGTGTGAGAGCGCTTATATTAGATATTCAGGGAATAAGGTTTCCATGACTAATAAGGCAAAAGCTCAGGCAGATTGTAAACGCACATATGAATCTGCTGTTCAGATCTTTGCTATGTTGTGTAAAAAGTATGGTTTGAATCCGACAAAACGCGGTGTTATTGTCTCTCACAATGAGGGTAATGATTTAGGCATTGCGTCTAATCACGGGGATCCTGAGCATTATTGGAGAGGTTGCTGCATGGGTTACACGATGGATGGATTTCGGAGAGACGTAGCTAACGCTATGGTTGGCTACAAGTCCGAAACAATTGCACCTGTAAAACAGAATCAGACAAATTCAAGCAAATCTTACGTTCCAGCAGCTATTCGAGAGGATGGTTGGTGGGGTAAGGCTACCACGCGTTTGGCTCAGTATATCTTCGGAACAACGGTGGACGGTATTGTTTCAAATCAGCCTTATTCTAATTATAAAGTGCTTCCTCGCTGCGAGGATAGTTCTTGGGATTTTAAGACAAGCTATGCAGGCTATAAGTCCGGCAGCAATCTGATCAGAGCAATTCAGAAAAAAACCGGTGAAGAAGAGGATGGCTGGTGTGGCCCAGACACCGTGAGAGGCATACAGCGTCTTGTAAAAGAAAAAGAAGATGGTTCCTGCGGCGCCAAAACCGTTACAGCTTTCCAGAAATGGCTGAACGCAGAACTCAAAAAGAGACAGTCAAAAAAGTAATTAAAAATTAGCTTAACTATGACCCAAAAAAAGGGGGCATCCGGCCCCCGCTCCTTTCCAAAAAATTTTGGATTGAGAAAACGTCATATTAAATACAGTAACCGAAAATCGTTCATCCTTTTAGAGGTGGTGAAACAAAATGAAACCAAAAAATTATGAACAGAGAGCCTATACATCTGAGGTCACGGCCGGCGAAAATGAAATTGTTGGGAATCCAGTGGTCTGCGGCGTCAGGACCCAGATGTTTGACTACATAGAGATTATCGAACCAGGGGCTTTAGCCGAAGCCGACATTTCAGACGTCCTCCTGACTGTAAACCACAATTTAAGCGACATTCCACTTGCTAGATCACGAGGCGGTCAGCCAGGAGAAACGATGCAGCTCACGGTTGACAATTACAATTGCCGCATTACGGCTCAGCTGGATGTCGAAAATAATCCACAAGCACGCGCACTTCACAGCGCCGTCTCCCGTGGGGATATTACCGGAATGTCATTCATGTTCCATGTGAAAGAGGATTCATGGGAAAGAGAAAACGAAGTCTTAGTTAGACACGTCCAGAAGATTGACAAGATTTTTGATGTGTCCGCGGTCACAATTCCCGCTTATCCTTCAACATCGATTTCTGCACGTTCCGCCGGTTTTTTTGATAATCCAGAGGATGTACAGGAACAGAGAAAAAAGGCGGAACGTTTAGAACTGGAAAAATTAAAGCTTAAATATATGTATCGTTAATATACAAGGAGGTATGTATTATGGGTAGAAAGAAAATTCTTGAAAAAAGACTGCAGAAAATTCAGAACAAAATCGCAGAGTTGAGAGCAAAAATGCAGACGTCTGAGGATGTCGTGGAAATGAGAGGTCTTGCGGCCAGTATCGATGATCTGACAGAAAGCGAAGCTGATATTAAGGAAGAAATCGAGGCAATTGATGAAGACATCGCGGCAGCCGGTGGGGAGCAGAGAGGTCTGACACCTGGGATGATTATCGGAAGCGGCGTTGCTACTGGTCAGAGTGATGCAACAGGTTATGGTTCTATGGAATACCGCCAGGCGTTTATGGATTATGCAACTCGCGGTGTTGCTATTCCTCAGGATGTTGTTGCGAGAGCAGCAGGCGATGCTGGTACTACAGTTAGTACAGAAATTGGTGCTTTAATTCCGACAACAGTGATGAGTGAAGTTATCCGCCAGTTGTCCGGCGCTTACGGCCAGGTCTACGCGAAGGTCCGCAAGCTGAATGTCCAGGGTGGAATTAAATTCCCAATTTCAAAATTGAAAGCGAAATTTAGATGGGTGGCTGAGACAACTGGCAGTGAGAGCAAAACTAAGGCAGGCGATGCTGACGCTTTCGTGTCTTTTGGAGCAAATCTGGGAGAAATTAAGATTGCCACATCTCTCATTGCGGCCGTTCAGGCGCTTGACGTTTTCGAACAGGAAATCGCGGTTAGAATTGCAGAAGCTTTTATGGAAGCCATGGACACTGCAATCATCAATGGTTCTGGTACTGGATGCCCTCTCGGCGTCACAAAGGATCCTCGTGTCACAAACATTGTTGAATTCTCAGATGGTAAGGGCGAAATTGACAGCTGGGCAATCTGGAGAAAAAATCTGTTTGCTAAAATCCCGATCAAAAAGCGCGGCACTGGTGAATTTTTGTTCCCGGCAAGCACATTTGAAACTCATTTAATGAGTATGAAGGACAAAAACGACAGACCTCTTGCAAAAGAGGCGGCAGATATCGTGAATAGTACATCTGATGGTAAATTTTTCGGCCGAGACGTGACGTTTGTTGAGCCTGACATTATCAAGGATTATGATGTGGCGGAGGCAGGAGACGTTATTGGTATCTATTGGGTACCGGGCGACTACGCGGTCAACACAAACTTCTTTAGGCTACAATCAATAGCAGCGTAAACGAAAAAGCAGTCTTGAAATATAG
>OLRE01002019.1_pt1 | contig 17659 bp, 19 predicted proteins | sample 1672461 | NCBI WGS metagenome assembly OLRE01 (sample SAMEA3136688, study PRJEB25190) | human gut metagenome | biome: human gut; feature: human-associated habitat; material: faeces | place: Austria | collected 2013
GTACAGTGACTTGTCGTCAGTTTCCTAACTTGACATTCGCTCCACGGAAAACCCGTCATATCCTAACGGCAACCTCGCGCTTCATTGCTATCATGTCACAGCAAGGATTATTATACACAAGGCATTTCACTTATGCAAGTCCTTTTTTCATTTATTTTTGTATTTTTATAAGTACAATTTTATTTATACTCTTTTACCCAGGAATTATCGTTCCAGTTATATCAAAAGCGGCTTCAGGAGTTTCTCCCGAGCCGCTTTCTGCGTTACTTCTTATATATAAGAAGTAATTATTTCTTATAATATGTAACATTTAAATTCAGATATTATTCGTTATCCTCTTCTTCATCATCTTCTCCTGCAATGATATCCGAATAATCAAACAATGTTACTTTTGTAATAGAGTCTCTTACGATATCAGGAGTATCTCCTGCCTTACGCGCTTTATTTGCCAGTTGAGCTGCTGAGCGTCTTGGAATCGCAAGTTTCTTGATTTCAACCTCTTCTTCCTCATCCTCCGGTTCTGTTTCAGCAAGATCGCTTTCGAGAAGCGAAATTCTCTCAGTAAGGTTGCCCGGTGCATCAAAGTAGTCATCCGGAAGTTCCTGGCTGTCATCTGCGGTTGCAGCGGCAATTTCTTTTTTCAGAAGCTCATGTGCCTCGCTTGTTGCAGCCTGCACATTTTGTGTCGGACGTACGGTTGGTTCCTGTTCCTGTGCTTCTTCATCAAGATCATCTTCATAGATTTCATCTACAAAACCGCCTGTACGGATTTTTTTTCTTTTTATCTTTTCCTCTTTTTTGGCACGTTTTTTCTTTTCTTTCTCTCCATAAAGAAGCTCATTGTCTTCTTCCTTCATTTTTCTTGCACGCGCCTTTTCTTCCATTTTAAGTTCTTTAGAAGTTTTCACATGTCGTGTATCACCCTGAAGATCTTCATATTCATCTTCCGGCTCTTTTTTCCAGAGTTCCGCAATCACATATAATATAATAAGGAAAAGAATTACAAGCCCGAGGATGATCAGGCCTTCAATACTTTCTGTAGCTACAAGCAAATATCCCACAAATGGAATTGTAACTACGATCTTCGGTACCCAGTTCTTGACTGACACTGTGATATTCTGCTGTGCAGACGTTGTAGTATCGATCACTGTACCCGTATTATTTTCCCGATTTACACTTACCAGATTGTAACGATAAGACTTTCCATCTTCCTGGACAAGAATCGGTGTTCCCGCAGCAACGTCTTCTGTTTTTACCGGTATAGCATAGGTCACAGAACCTACCGGCAGATTTGTAGCTTTATCTGAAGAATCCATAATAACTGTTCTTACCCCAAAGAATGGCGGCAGAGCCAGTCCAAGAACACACACGATCGTACAAATAACAAAGAAATGTACAATAAATTTCAAAAATTTTGACATTGGTATCTCCTTTGCTTTGGTTCACCTTTTATTAAAAGCATTGCCCTGGAATCGGTCTTCTTCCCGGCAATGCTCTTTTATATTATAGAATAACGAATCCTGATTACTGATTGCTCAAATAATTTTCAATGCTCTTCATTGCGTCCTCTTCATCTTCCCCATTTGCAGAAAGAGTAATTTCTTCTCCCGCATCAAGACCAAGTGTCATCATTCCCATGATACTTTTTGCATTGACTTTTTTTCTTCCAATCTCAACGTAGATCTCACTGTTAAACTGACTGGCAACCTGAACCAGCTGCGCAACTGGGCGTGCTTCAAGTCCTGTAGACAGGTGAATAGTGATTGGTTTTTTAATCATAATAAATCCTCCTCGTTCATCCGCAGTTCATCGGCTATCTCACTTAATTTTCTCAGCCGGTGATTAACCCCTGATTTTCCAACCTGCGGATTTAACATCATTCCTAGTTCTTTAAGTGTGGCCTCCGGGTACTGCAATCTCAGTTCTGCAATTTCTGCCAGTCCTTCGTTCAGATTATGAAATCCTTTTTTCTGTTCGATCAGCCTGATATCTTCGATCTGTTTGACTGCCGCGTTCACCGTTTTATTGATATTTGCTGTTTCACAGTTTACTTTCCGGTTGACGGAATTACGCATCTCCTTCAGGATCCGGATATTCTCCAGATTCATCAGTGCCACATTTGCTTCCATAATTGCCAGCATATCTACGATCTGCGCGCCTTCTTTCACATAGACCACATATGACTTCTTACGCAGCACGATCTTCGCATCGATCTGAAAACTACAGATGATTTCTTGCAAATGCGCAGCTTTTCTCTCATCCTGAGTAACGATTTCAAAATGATACCCTTTTTCCGGATCACTGATCGATCCGGATGCAAGAAAAGCACCCCGGATAAACGCCCGCTTACAGCAACTCTGCTGCGTGAGCAATGCATTCTCCGTATATAACGTTTCTCCGTCACCCTCATTCACCGAAAGTTTCGTTCCCTGAAGGACAGTCTCCACCTGTCCGGGATCTGTGATCTCCACATAATACACATTTCCCTTCTTCATCTGACGACTCTCGCGAATGGCTATTTCTGTTTCTATATTAAATGTTTTTTGTAATAAAGTAAAGTACTTTCTCACCACAGCATCATTTTCTGTCTGAAACCGCAGTATCCCTGCGGCAGTCATTTTGCCACAGGCACTGAGCAATGCTGCAATTTCTGCAATCCGGCAGTGTCTTGCCGTGCTGATCTGTCTGGAAAGTTCTTCTTTCACCATCCCCGAAAAAGACATTTCCATTTCTCCTGTTCTGCTACTCTGTTTCGTTACATTTCGATTTTGCTCACAGCATCTCTACTTCTTCAGAAGAGCGTCCTTACCGATATCTCTGTGTTCCAGCCGTATTCCATATTCACGCTTCTCCACCAGTCTGTTATACAGAACCCTTGCCAGTGTCACAGATCTGTGTTTTCCTCCGGTACATCCTATTGCAATGACCAGACTTGTTTTGCCTTCCTTCGCATAATTCGGAATCAGAAATTCAACCATATCTTCCAGTTTCTGAGCAAACTGTCTGGCCGTTTCATTATCCATCACATAATTATAAACACCCTCATCCATTCCCGTCTGCGGTCGCAGTTCATCTACATAATACGGATTTGGAAGAAAGCGGACATCAAAGACCAGGTCTGCATCTTCCGGTATTCCATACTTAAATCCGAAAGAAAGAACAGATATCATCATATTACTGAATTTTCCGTTATCAACAAAAATATTATTCAGTTCCTTCTTCAGTTCTCTGGTCAGCAGATGTGTTGTATCTATAATATAATCTGCCCTGTTGCGTAAAAATTCTGTTTTTATACGTTCCAGCCTGATTCCATCATCCACTCTTCCTGTCATGGCAAGCGGATGGCTTCTTCTTGATTCTTTATATCTTTTGACAAGTACTTTATCATCCGCATCAAGAAAAAGGATCTCAAAAGTATGTCCTTCTGCTTTCAGTCTGTCAAGCACAACTTCCAGTTCTTCAAGAGCCCGTCCGCTGCGTGCATCAATACCTATCGCAGCGTTCTGTACTTCTTCATCCTGTGATGTCGCCATCAGCGAGACAAATTTCCCGACAAGCGCGATCGGCAGATTATCTACACAAAAATATCTCGCATCCTCAAGCATTTTCAGTGCAGTAGATTTTCCTGCTCCTGACATGCCGGTAACAATTACAAGCCGCATGTTTTATCTCCTGTTAAAATTCTCCCAGAAATTTCACTTCCGGTTCAAGTGTCACTCCAAATTTAGCATATACAATCTCTGTTACATGCTTCATCAGGCTGCGTACATCTTCAGCAGTAGCGTCTCCTGTATTGATCACAAAGCCACAGTGTTTCTCCGATACCTGGGCTCCACCCACGCGATACCCCCGCAGTCCGCTGTCCATGATCAGTTTGCCGGCAAAATATCCTTCCGGTCGTTTAAATGTACTTCCAGCACTTGGGTATTCCAGCGGCTGTTTCGATGTACGCTGCTCACTGAGCTTTCTGGTCAGCATTTTTATTTCCTCGAGATTGCCTTCTTTAAGAGAGAGTACCGCACCCAGAACAATATATCCTGCTGTTTTTATGATGCTCGTTCTATATCCCATCTGAAGTTCTTCTGCCGGAATCTCAAAAACCTTTCCGCTCTGGTCCATTACCATTACTTTTCGAAGAACATCTTTCATTTCTCCACCGTACGCCCCAGCGTTCATGACCACTGCTCCGCCAAGCGTCCCCGGAATTCCTCCGGCAAATTCAAATCCTGTCAGTGATGCTCTTCTGGCAGCTACAGCAATCGTAGAAAGCAGTGCTCCCGCTGATGCATGGATCTCCGTACCTTCTACTTTTACTTCTCCGAAATTACGGTCCAGCTGAATCACAACCCCCCGGTATCCTCTGTCACTGACAAGAAGATTGCTTCCATTTCCAAGAATAAAATACGGGAGATCTTCTGTCCTGCAGATTTCCAGTATTCTTTGCATCTCTTCAAGATTCCCAGGCATAACAAATACTTCTGCCGGACCGCCGATTCGAAAAGTTGTATGACGTTTCATCGGTTCTTCCAAAAGCACTCGATCACTTCCAAACTCCCGGCAAAACTTCTGTTTTATTTCTTCATTCACAGATTTTGTCCCCTATCTTTCTATTCAGTTAATATCCTTATTTATTTCTTGTTTTCTCCGCCAGCAGGTCTTTCACCACCTCTGCAGATACCAGCATTCCTGCTGTTCCCTGCACAAACGAAATACTTCCTTCCGACGCCCGGTCGGTATTGTTATCTTTCATTATCCTGCTGTTCTTTTCCTTACGGATTTTTTCACGAGAATATAACACCTTGACTTTTCGGACGTTTTTTTTGCGAAGCTCGACACGAATAGTTTTCGCAAACGGATCATTGCTTACCCTGGAAATATCTGCGATCTCAAGTCTTGCCGGATTTAGTTTGTTTTCTGTCGTGAGACATGAGATCACCGGAACTCCACAGGCTTTTGCCTGTTCGATCAGAAGAATCTTGGATGCCAATGAATTCATCGCATCTACAATATAGTCATACGCCTTCAGATCAAACATCCCTGCTGTATCATTACTATAATATGTTTCATAGGTATGCACCAGAATATCCTCATCAATGTCACGAATATGTTCTTTTGCTACCTGAACTTTTTTGCGGCCTATTGCCGAACGCAATGCATATAACTGCCTGTTGATGTCAGTCAGAGAAATATCTTCATTATCAACAAGTGTAAGGCTTCCAACTCCACAGCGTGCAAGAGCTTCCACCACATACGAACCGATACCACCAATGCCGAACACTGCGATTTTCGCACTGCCAAGCCGTTTTACGCCTTTGGTTCCAAGCAGATTTTCCATTCTGGAAAATGCATCGTACATGTGTAAACCTCCTCCTGTTTTTTCATTATTTATTAAAAATTCTCTATCTCCACCCTAACTAAAGCTCATTATACTATCCACACAAAAGAATGTACAGTTTTTCATACTTTTTTTACAATCCGTGCATGAATCATGAACAGTTCCATATACTACTGACATTAACTGTGTTCTTTTGCTTTTCGATTGGCAATAGCCTTCTCATTATATGCATAAATAACGTAAAAGTCAAAAGAAAACCATGTTTTTTACAAATAAATTTTTTTATTCCAAAAATTGTTAAGGAAAGGATGGATTACATGTCAGAAGAAAAACAACGCGAAAAACAGAAAGCATACGAAAAATACGTAAAAAAGATCACTCCTGTTCACAATCTTCCGTTAAACATGCTGAAAGCATTCCTGACTGGCGGACTGATCTGTGTTCTCGGTCAGCTTATCCTGAACACCGCATCTTCTATAGGAGCTGACAAAGAAACTGCCGGAAACTGGTGTTCTCTTCTGCTGATCTTTATCAGTGTTATTCTGACTGGTCTGAATGTTTATTCTAAAATAGGAAAATTCGGCGGTGCCGGAGGGTTGGTCCCTATTACCGGTTTCGCCAATTCTGTTGCCGCATCGGCTATCGAATACCGTGCAGAAGGTCAGGTCTTCGGAATCGGCTGCAAGATTTTCACGATTGCCGGCCCCGTCATCCTGTATGGCATTTTAAGTTCCTGGCTTCTTGGCCTTATTTATTATGTATACAAACTCCTGGAGGTGATCTGATGAATTCCGGAACTCTGCTCGGGAAGGCAAGTATCTCTTTTTCCCGCCCCGTTTATATTCAAAGCTGCGCGTCCGTAGTTGGTCCCAAAGAAGGGGATGGTCCTTTAAAAAACTGTTTTGATATGATCTGTGATGATCCGATGTTCGGAGAAAAGAAATGGGAAGCTGCTGAAAGTGCCATGCAAAAAGAGGCCGCTGTTCTTGCGATCGGAAAAGCCGGTCTTACACCGGATGATATTCGATTTGTCTTCGCTGGTGACCTGCTCGCCCAGACCATTGCTTCTTCCTTTGGTATTGCAGAAATGGGAATTCCATTCTTCGGTCTGTATGGTGCCTGCTCTACAATGGGAGAATCACTCTCTCTTGGAGCTATCGCCGTATCTGCCGGATATGGGCATCACATTCTCTGTGCCACCTCCAGCCATTTTGCCACTGCCGAAAAAGAATTTCGTTTTCCTCTTGGTTACGGCTGTCAGCGCCCTCTTTCCGCTACCTGGACTGTTACCGGAAGCGCTGCCTGTATTCTCAGTCCAGAGGCCCCTCATCCATCAGAAATAGTCGGTTCTTCACTTCTCAGAAGTACCCTCGGATCTGTAGCGATCACCGGAATCACCACAGGAAAAGTCATTGATTTTGGCTTTCGTGATTCTCTCAACATGGGTGGCTGTATGGCTCCTGCCGCATGTGATACCATTTACCGGCATTTTGAGGACTTCGGGCGTTCTGTAAATGACTACGATGCTGTTCTGACAGGAGACCTCGGTGTTGTTGGACGGCAGATCCTTCTCGATCTTCTGAAAGAAAAAAATATAGATCTGTCATCCGTCCATCAGGACTGTGGTCTGCTGATATACGATAACCAGAAACAGGATACACATTCCGGCGGCAGCGGCTGTGGCTGTGCAGCCTCTGTACTTGCCGCCTATATTCTTCCCCGTGTCGTGTCCGGCTTTTGGAAACGTGTCCTCTTTGTACCGACCGGCGCCATGCTTTCCAAAGTCAGTTTTAACGAAGGCGAATCTGTTGCCGGAATCGCCCACGGAGTTGTCATCGAACACATCAGTAAAGAAACGGAGGTCTGACCATGGATTATTTTAATGCATTCTGGGTAGGTGGACTGATCTGTGCTCTTGTACAGATTCTTCTGGACAAAACCAAGCTGCTTCCGGGCCGTGTTATGGTCCTGCTCGTCTGCTCCGGTGCTGTCTTGAGTTTTCTGGGCTTTTACCAGCCTTTTATAGAATATGCAGGCGCAGGTGCCAGTGTTCCACTTCTTGGATTTGGAAATATTCTGTGGAAAGGCATGAAAAAAGCGATCGATGAAAACGGTTTTCTCGGTCTGTTCACTGGTGGTTTCACTGCCTGTGCCGTTGGTGTTTCTGCCGCATTGATTTTTTCATATCTGGCAAGTCTGATTTTTCATCCCAGAATGAAAGAATAATAAATTCCCCATTTGTCTGCCACCAGCGAACATCTGTAAATTATTCTATTGCGTTCTCTGTCCTTTTCGTTTATAATGTACCCTGTTATCATTTTAAAACGTTAAAGGAGTAGAAATATGAAAAAGCTTTGGAACAAATGGACAGACATCGCTCTGGTAAAGCGAATCCTGGTTGGACTGATTCTCGGTGCTATCCTCGGAATCGCTGTACCAGGGGCGACCGGCATCGCAATCCTTGGAGATGTCTTTGTAAGTGCACTTAAGGCGATCGCACCACTTCTGGTATTCTTTCTTGTTATCAGTTCTCTGTGTAACGCAGGTAAATCTCACGGCGGTGTCATCAAGACAGTTATCATACTTTACATGTTCAGTACTGTACTTGCCGCAGTCATTGCCGTATTTGCAAGTATGGCATTTCCTGTAAAACTGACACTTGCCACTGCTGCCACTACAGATGCAGCAGCACCGCAGGGTATTGTCGAGGTTCTCAACAATCTCCTTCTGAATCTGGTTGCCAACCCGGTATCTTCCCTTGTGAACGCAAACTATGTCGGCATCCTTATGTGGGCAATTCTTCTTGGCCTTGCATTCCGTGCTGCCAATAACATGACCCAAAATGTACTTAAAGATGTTGCTGATGGAATTTCCACAGTTGTTACCTGGATCATCAATATGGCTCCATTCGGTATCTTCGGTCTTGTATTCAACACAGTATCTACCAATGGCCTGGATATCTTCACAACATATGGAAAACTGCTTCTTCTGCTTGTCGGATGTATGCTTTTTATCTATTTTGTAACAAACCCTCTTCTGGTATACTGGTGTATCCGCAAGAATCCATATCCGCTGATCTTCCACTGTCTGAAGAGAAGTGCTCTGACTGCTTTTTTCACAAGAAGTTCTGCAGCCAATATCCCAGTCAATATGAAAGTCTGTGAAGAAATGGGACTTGACCGTGATACATATTCTGTAACGATTCCTCTTGGTGCAACGATCAACATGGACGGTGCTGCCATCACGATCACTGTCATGACGATGGCAACCGCCTTTACCCTTGGCATTCATGTAGATATCCCTACTGCAATCATCTTAAGCCTTCTGGCTGCTCTGTCAGCCTGTGGTGCATCTGGTGTTGCCGGTGGTTCTCTGCTTCTGATTCCGATGGCATGCTCCCTGTTTGGCATCTCAGATGATGTCTCCATGCAGGTCGTTGCAGTAGGATTCATCATCGGAGTGATCCAGGACTCTGTAGAAACAGCCCTGAACTCTTCATCCGACCTTCTTCTCTCTGCTTCTGCTGAATTCAGACAGTGGCGATTCGAAGGAAAAGAAATCAAATTCTGATCAGATCAGACATTCACGAAAGCCCCGGCATTAATCTGTCGGGGCTTTTTGCTGCCATTTCATCCTTTCTTTGTATACTTTTGTCTACCATCTTTTCCAGAAAAACAATCCTGCCCCGAAGCCTTTTCCAAGTGCTAACATCAGCACAAACACCGCCAGGTATCGAACGATTCTTGCCCGGCGCATAAATATCGGAAACACATTCAGGATTTCTGCAAGTGCCATAGCCCAGCATCCAACAAAAATTCCTCCAAACAGTCCAAATATCCCAAGGAATATGGAACGTCCCGGCAAATGGACCTCAAAAATCTGAAACAAATTTCCCAGTACAGCACCAGCAGAAACCATATCTTCATAAAACAGGATGTGCTTTGCAGTATGTGTACGGTCAGCAAAATCAGAGATCACTCCCAGTTCCACAATAAAGGAGAACACACCTCCTGCAACAACCATTCCTGCGCTGATACCGATCAGTGCCAGAAACACATTTCGCCACCACATTATCGATCACCCACTTCAAGTTCTTCTTTTCTTCTGGATGCATTTTCTACGAGTGCCGTCTGAATATCATTTTCATAGAGACGCATCTGCACCTCCATCGGAGTCGGATCGACTGTAAATCGTTTTTTACCAAAATGATTAAAAAAGACCAGGATTCCAAATGTCAGTCCAATAGAATATGTGACTTCCAGAACAGTGAAGCCATCACTTTGTTTTCCCATCACAAGTTCATATATCTGACCAAACAGTTTTGTTCCACCCACATCATTATTAAATGCCATGATTGAAAATGCCGAGCCAAAAAAGATAATTGCTGCCACAACTGCCACTTTGAGGATATGCCAGAGATATGGCGGAGTTTTCTGATTTTCGTATGTCACGATAATATCCGCTTCTCCAAGATTCTGCACTTCTACTTCAGGGTACGCAGCATGGATACAGGCAATGATTTCCAGTACAGAGACCACATACCGCTGTTCTCTGTTTCCATGAAGCTTCAGTATCTTTACTGTCTGAAGTTTCGGCAGAAATTTTTTATCGGAACATTCCATGCTGACAATATCCTTCAGAAACACATCCTGTTCTGTCACTTCAACATTGCGGTCTCCTTTTATATAAAGTGTTATATTTTCGGAAGCCATACTTTCATCTGTCCTTTCTTTTTTTACAGGACATTTTGTCCGATATATACAGTATCTTTATATTCAGCAATTTTATACTTCCGTTTTATCCTGTATCTCTTTTTTGAGTCTGTGTAAGATTCTTTTTTCCATTCTCGAAACCTGCACCTGTGATATTCCCAGCCTCTTTGCCACCTCCGTTTGTGTCATATCACAGAAATAACGCATGCAGATCAGCCTTCTTTCTTCTGTTCCCAATATATTTAGTAATTCTTCCAGAAAGATTTTGTCCAGTATTCTTTCCTGCCTGTTTTCCTTCTCCGGAAGCTTGTCCAAAAGCTGCAATTCCGTTCCTTCCCCCTGATGTATAGGACGATAGATTGATTCTACTTCTGTTGCTGCATCCGATGCCATGGCAATTTCCTCCGGTGTCATTCCCAGCTCTTCTGCCAGCTCTGTCACCATCGGCTCCCTGCCCAGATTCTTTTCCAGTTTTTCCCGCATTTTATAAATGCGATATTGATTTTCTTTTATGCTGCGGCTGACCTTCAGCATCCCGTCATCTCGCAGGAAACGTTTGATTTCTCCCGCAATCATTGGTACTGCATACGTAGAAAATTTCACATCATATGACAGATCAAATTTATCTACTGCTTTCAAGAGTCCGATACTGCCAATCTGAAACAAATCTTCCATCTCTGCACCTCTTCCCAGGAATCTGTGTGCAACACTGTAGATCAGTCCTGTGTTTTCATGGAACAAAATGTCTCTTGCTTCTTTATCCCCCTGGTGCGCACGCCCGATCAGGGCAACGGTATCCCAGGTCATTTTTTACCGGCCGATGATTTTTTTCATGTGTACGACAGTTCCTTTATCTGGTTCCGATTCCACTGATAATTCATCCATAAATGCCTCCATAAACGTAAATCCCATTCCAGATCTGTCCTTATCCGGTTTTGAAGTATACATCGGTTCCATTGCTTTCTCCACATCACTGATCCCCACGCCATGATCAGTAATATCTACATAAAGCTCCCGTTCCCTGTAAGACAGGTGCATCTCAATCCTTCCTCTTCTGCCTTCGTATCCGTGTATAATACAGTTTGTCACTGCCTCCGAAACAGCAGTCTTCAGATCTGCGATCTCCTCCAGAGTCGGATTCAACTGCGTGCAAAAAGATGCTGCCGTAACTCTTGCAAGCCCTTCATTCACCGGATTACTTTCAAAAATAAGTAGCATCTCATTTGCAGATACTTCATTTGTATCTTCTCTCATGACACTTCCCCCTCCCCTGCTTTCTGGATCACAATGTAACGATGAAGTCCTGACAGACGCAGTAAATGCCCTATATGACCGTTTACGCCGACTGCCTGAATACAGTCCTTTCGCATTCCAAGTGCACGATATCTTCCCATCAGAAGCCCGATGCCTGAACTGTCCATAAACTCTGTCTCCGAAAAATCAAACACAATTGTACGGATATAAGTCCTCCCTGCAATCATTTCTGTTCCTTTCCGGATCAGATCTGCCATCGGATGATCCAGTTCCTGCGGAAGAATGATACGCAATGTAGTCCCCTCCAGTTGAAACATTTCATTCATTTTCTACTCCCCCTTCTGTCCACTTTCAAGAATGCCCGCCACTGATATAATTTTGTTGCTCACCACCTGCAGGTGGGAGTCATCTCACATCTGATATAAAGAAAAGGAGATGTACGTTCTGAAATCGTACATCCCCTTCTCCGAGGTTTTTCTGCTATATCGTTATTTATTCATAATACTCTTCATCATAATTGCTGTAATCCGACTCATCGTAAGAAGTATCCTCATACGAAGTATCTTCAGACGAAGAAGTATCTTCTGTGCTGTCTGACGAATTCTCCTGACTCTGCACTCCCTCTGTATCTCCGATTCCTGCTACACCGGTCGCATCTCTGATCGTTGTATAAACAGATTTCATGCTGTCTGTCAGTACATCCACATGCACCTTCTGAATCTCCACAGCTGCTTCATCCAGATTCTGCTGCTGATAATACGTATAAGCCTGCAGAAGTGCCTGATAGCTTTCGCTCTTCGTCTGTTCTGTCGTAAGTTCCTGCGTGACAGACTCTACCGTATCTCCGGACTCTTTGGCCTCTCCCTGTGCTTTCGTGAGTTCCGCTCCCTGGCTTGCCAGAGATTCACTGTACTGGACAATCTGCTGGTTTGCCTCCTGATAGATTCCCTGCCGTATCGCAGGTACCGCCAGAAGCCAGAATGCTACTGCACCAGCTGCTATTCCGGCCATCAGGATAAAAAATACAGAAACCTTTGAATGTTCTCTGTACACGGTCGGCTGAGCGACTCTCTCGCTTCCGAGAATATCCGTATCCGGATTTTCTTTAGTCCCGGAGCGAAACAGACCTTTCTTTTTCTTTTCAAGTCTGGTCGTCACTCCTGTCTGCTCATCTACCTCTCGCAGAAAACGAAGGGTTGTTGTGTTTGTTTTGTCAATTCTTGCAGCTTTTTTGAGGATTCTTCGCGCTTTATTCCATTCTCCGTTCTTCATCTGGATCAAAGCCAGCAGATGATATCCCTTGATCAGTTTGGAATTCTGTGTAAGAATCTTGCGCAACTGAATGGCTGCCATATCTTCATGCCCTTCTCGGCAGAGCATTAATGCATGGTTATATTTCTTGATTGTTTCATTGATTGCCGCAAGTTTATTGGGATTTGCCTGCAATTTGTTGATATATTCTGATGCCAGGTTTCTGGTTGGCTGAAGATTCTTACTGATCACCCATTCACTGAGTGCCGAGACAACTTCCCCTGTTTCAAAATATACCAGCCCAAGCAGATTTCTCGCCCTGATGTTTCTTTTGTCATACATAAGACTCTGTTTCAGACAGGCGATCGCACCGGAAAGATCACGGATACTTGCCTTCTCAAGTCCCTGATTATAAAAAATCTTAGACAGATAATCTACCTTTTTCTGAATCAGTACATTATACCCACAATTTGGACAGTAATCCAGATCCATATCTGTAAGAAATGCACCGCAGTTCATACAATTCATGTAGTTCTCCTTGTATCTTATTTTACACGTCTGTTGCTTTTTGCTTCTCTTAATACTTCCTGAAGAACATCCAGAATATCCGTAAGCTCTCTGTCATAGATTGCGCCCTCTGCATCTGTAACATCCAGACATGGCTCAAATTTCTTCAGTTCCTCTTCATAATCAATCATATTATTCTCCTTTATTTACCGACTCCCTGCAGAATAAGTGTCTTGATTTCTCCAACCAGATACAGAGAACCGACACAGAATAACATTCCATCTTCTCCTTTTGCCGCCAGAGCTTTCTTAAACGCTTCTTCCACATCTTCGCAGGCTTCCGCTGTCGGACAGCCTTTTTCTCTGAATATCTCTGCCAGTTTTTCTGCCGGAACCTTTCGATAGCCTCCAACCTGAGTCACGATCACATGATGGAAAGAAATTTTCCCAAGAATGGTACGGATCATATCTGTATAATCCTTATCATCTACTGCCGAAAAAAGCAGTGTCAGCGGATAATCTTTCTGAAAATGTACTGCTGTCTCCACAAATTTCTCTACACCATCTTCATTATGTGCCCCGTCAACGATCACACCCGGCAACACGGTTTCCATCCTTCCCTGCCAGCGTGTCTCGAGAAGTCCCTTCCTGACCGCCTCCATCGGTATCTTCACCTGGTCTTTTAATACTTCAATCGTCTTCAATGCAAGTGAACTGTTCATCACCTGATACTCTGCAATAAATGGAAGCGTAAAAACTGTATTTCCATAATACTCATTCTCATAAGAAAAATCAATGCCTGCCCTGGTGTTTCGGATGATTTTTGTATCTTCTCTCTTCACTTCAAAATACGGACTTCCCAGTTCCTGTGCTCTTGCTCTGATCACACCTGCTGCAGCCGGATCATTTCCATCATAGATCACAGGCACACCCGGCACAATGATTCCCGCCTTCTCTCCGGCAATTGCCTCAATGGTATTCCCCAGATACTGCATATGGTCAAAACTGATCGACGTAATTACACAGGCACTCGGTTCTTCTACTGCTGTTGTCGCATCCAGTCTTCCACCAAGGCCTGTTTCAAGTATCACATAATCCACATTTGCATCCGCAAAAATCACCATTCCCATCAGAAACAGGAACTCAAAATATGTTGGATGATAACTACCTTCCGCTACCAACTCATCTGCAAGTTTTTTTACCTTTTCAAATGCTCTGAGGAATGTATCATTGTCAATATTCTTCTCATTGATCTGAAAGCGTTCATTGATCACAACCAGATGCGGAGAGGTAAACAGTCCACAGGAATATCCGGCTTCTCTAAAGACCGAAGTCAGAAATGCACAGGTGCTTCCCTTTCCATTTGTTCCTGCCACATGTACAACCTGAAACTGCTTCTGCGGATTTCCAAGACGCCGCAGGCATTCTTTTGTGTGCTCCAGTTTATTCTTTGTTGTAAATTTCGGAGTTTCTTCAATATAAGCAACCGCTTCTTCGTAATTCATAAAAAAATTCACCACTCATCTAATGTATTCGCAGCTATCTGGTCTTTAAAACCAAACCGCTACGATATCATTATATATGAGTGGTGAAAGATGTCCAGTACTAATCGTAATCTTTTATTCGTCAGAATCAGGATTCATCTGTCGGAAGTTTCCATTTATTTTCAGAATACAACATATAAACCGAACGGTCGTAACTCTTGCTCAATGCCTTTCTGGTTGAACTGTTGCTTCGCTGTGATACTGATATTCTGTCAAAATCCTTCAGTTCTGTGCCTGATATCATCAGTGTGGTCGGATTCACATATACAGTATCGATCCATTCCCCGTTCAGCTTAACCTGACTGGATGGTGTGAAGTTTGTTCCCTTTAATCGATATGTAAAATCTATGTCAGAGATAAGATCCATAGAATCCAGACTCACATCATAAATGCCCATTCGCATCTTGGTTCTTTCAAATGTCAGTTCCTTATCTTTGTATGCATACTTTTCTCCATAAAGAAGATCATACTGAAGCGTTTCCAGATCTACCTGGTAATTTCGGGTATTTCTTCTTGCCTGGTGATAACGGAAGATTGTTCCTTCATGTATTCCGGCGCGATCCATAACCTCTGCTGCCATCTGATAAGCTGAGAGATTCACCTTCTTTTTCTCCATACCGAAATTGTCCCATATTACATATTCTGTCTGGAACAGATATTTATTCTTGAGATCTTCAACCGTAAGTCCCATTGTTGGAAGGTGATCACCGTACATAACCAGGATCACATCCTCCGGATAATCTGCCAGTGCATCTGTCAGCTCTTTAACAAAATTATCCATTTCGTGGATCTCATTGCAGTAATACTCCCACTGGTTGTTCTGCGCTTCTGTTGCAGCACCTGTAACTGTGATCTCCGGATCATCGATCAGCTGTTCTTCCGGATATGCTCCATGTCCCTGTGTGGAGATTGTATATACATAATCCGGTCCTTCCGTAGAATCCAGGCATTTGATGATCTCATCAGTGAGAACTTCATCTTTTGTCCAGCCCAGCGGGTTCTTATCATTTTCCTCTGCCATATATTCAGCAGAAGTGAAAGTATCAAATCCAAGGTTCGGAAAGATACTTCTTCTTCCGTAGAAGTTTGCCTCATTATTATGCACTGCATGAGTGCTGTATCCAAGATTCTTCAGGACATATGGTGCGCTTTCGCAGGTTGTCTCTTTCAGAATACTCTTGTACGGATATTCTCCCGGTCCAAAATAATGAAGGCTCATACCTGTGATTGACTCAAATTCCGTATTTGCTGTACCAGCTCCGACTGCCGGAACCTTATAGTATCCGGATGAATACTCTTTCATCAGCTTGCGGAACGTAGGGATCGGATCTTCGGAGATTTTCAGATAATTGACCAAAGTCGGATCAAAGAAGGATTCGAGCTGCAGGAAGAGAATATTCGGCTGATTTTTCTCATTTGTTGCCGGAAGGTTATCCTCAGTCTTCTCGATTCTCTCAATCTCTTCTTCTGAATAATCACGAGGACAGCTGATGCCGGTGTTAAATATTGTGACACCAAGGCAGTATGGATATCCATAATCTTCATATGCAAATGCAATATTTCCAAAGTAATTGGAAAGCACTCTCTTTTCCAGCGCCAGCTGTGTGATTCCTACAAATGCTGCAATTCCCACAACAACCAGGAGAAGGTCATAGCGGAATTTTACTTTTCGCTGATACTTTGGTCCTTTGATCAACAAAGAAAGAAGAATCAGTACTAATACTCCGAGCACGATCAATGCAACTACCACACCCCAGGACGGCAGATATTTGTTAAGGACTGCCATACCGTCTGTGAGCAGATGCAGATCCGGGCCGGTAAACGGTGTGACTCTGTTTGCCAGGATCACGCCATTGATAATTCCAAGAAGCAGCCAGAATATGGATACCAGAACACGCCAGAAGGTTCTTCGGCGGAACAAATATACAATCAGGCTCGTGGTAAATATAAGGCCTGCGTTATAAGCAAATACCAGTGGTTTTCCTGTCATGTAGGTCCACGCATCGGTAAAAGAATGACGACTGATCGCTTCGATAAGGAAATATCCGGCTGCACTGCAAAGTGCATGAAGCAGCAGGGATATCTTATTGCATATCTTATACAATTTCATCCAAATGCTCCTTTATTACTTGTCCATCTGAGTAAGCTGTGTTTTAACCTTTTCCATCATTTCTTCATATTTCTGAAGTTTTTCTTTTTCTGCATTTACTTTTGCTTCCGGAGCTTTGTTGACAAAGTTCGGATTGCTCAGCATTCCCTGGCATCTTGCGATTTCTTTTGCAAGACGCTCCTGTTCTTTTTTCAGACGCTCAATTTCTTTTTCTCTGTCGACAAGATCTTCAAGCGGCATATATACAACTGCATCGGATACTACTACAGATACTGCATCTTCACCGATACCGTCTTTGTTTTCCTGTACAAGGATTTCTTTTGCAAATGCAAGGTTCACGAAGGATTTCTTGCATGCTTCGTATCTTGCACATGTATCCGCATCCTTACCTACGATGTAAAGGCTGGTTTTGCGGTTCATCGGCACGTTCATTTCTGTACGTGTGTTACGGATACCGCGAATTGCTTCTTTAAAGCTTTCCACTGCTTTTTCTGCCTCCGGGAAGGACCATACTTCCTGGAATACCGGCCAGTCAGAAATCATGATAGATTCTTCTTCAGGAAGAAGTGTGCAGTAGATTTCTTCTGTGATGAATGGCATGTATGGATGAAGCAGTTTCAGTCCTTCTGTCAGGGCTGTACGAAGTGTCCAGAGTGCATCATTTGCAGCCTTCGGATCTTCTTCTGCTTTCCAGAGGCGAACTTTTGCCATCTCGATATACCAGTCACAGAGCTCATCCCACAGGAAGTCATAAACCTTCTGTACTGCGATTCCAAGCTCATATTTGTCCATGTTGTCTGTAACTTCACGGATCACTGTATTGAGTTTGGAAAGAATCCATTTATCTTCAAGGCAAAGCTCATTTAAATCTGCAGGTTCAGTAACTGTCTTGCCTTCCAGGTTCATCATAATGAAACGGGATGCATTCCAGATCTTGTTTGCAAAGT
>OLRE01002020.1_pt1 | contig 17656 bp, 10 predicted proteins | sample 1672461 | NCBI WGS metagenome assembly OLRE01 (sample SAMEA3136688, study PRJEB25190) | human gut metagenome | biome: human gut; feature: human-associated habitat; material: faeces | place: Austria | collected 2013
CAAGATGTCGGAGGCCGAACGCGACCTGCAAAACGCGCAGTCGCAGGTCGAGACGATCGCCGCCGCGCTGAACAGCACCATAGGCCAGACAGACGACTACCAGCCCGTCACGGCGATGTTCATACTCGAACGCATCGAACCGCTCGACCATTTCCGGACACTGGCCGCCGAACGCAACCCGCTGCTCGATCAGGTCGACCAGAAACGCCGGTTGGCCTACGAAGGGGTACGCGCGCAGCGTTCGTCGTTCCTGCCGCAGGTGGTGGCCATGGGCGGCATGTCGTTTTACGACTATCAGGTATCCAAGGTGCTGCCGCGCTGGGCGGTCGGCGTCGGCGTGAACTTCAAGCTCTTCGACGGCCTGAACCGCGAATACAAATATTCGGCGGCAAAACAGACAGTCAAGCAAGTGGAAGTACTGGAAATGAAAGCCGGTAAGGACATTGCAGTACTGATCGAAAAACTCTACAACCAAATGAACAACTATGCCAACCAGATGAAGTCGATCGACGCTTCGCTCGCATTTGCGGAGGAGTATCTTAAAGCCAAGAATGCGGCATTCCTGGAAGGTATGAGTTCCTCCTCCGACCTGGTGGATGCCGAGCTGAATCTCGCCAAGGTGCGCACCGAGCGTATGCAGGCCGCCTACAATTACGATGTCGCGCTGGCCAAGTTGCTCGAAGCCGCCGGCATCAGCGATGAATTCATCAGCTACCTGCACCGTACCGACGCCCGTCCCATTCATTTCGACAAAGAGTAAATATAGATAATCCCATGAAAAAAAGTACCATTGTCACGATCATTCTGATTGCCGCCGCTGTCGTGCTGGGCGTCATCTTCATCAGTTGGTATTTACGCAAGGCCACGCCCCTATACATCCAGGGAACGGTGGAATGTACTACATACAAAGCTTCGTCGAAAGTTCCCGGCCGTATCGAGGAGATGAAAGTAGAGGAGGGACAGCACGTCACCAAGGGCGAACTGCTCTACACGCTCTCGACCCCCGAACTGAATGCCAAGTTGCAACAGGCCGAAGCCGTGAAGAGCGCCGCATCGGCCATGGACCAAAAAGCCCTCACCGGCGCCCGTATCCAACAGAAGGAAGCCGCACTGAATCTCTGGGAAAAAGCCCAGGCAGGACTGTTGCTGGCCCAGAAAACCTTCGACCGCGTGAACAACCTCTATGAACAAGGCGTCGTTCCGGCCCAGAAGCTGGATGAAGCCCGCGCCAACCTGCAGGCGATGCAGGCGACCGAGCGTGCGGCCAAAGCGCAATGCGAACTGGTATTCGACGGAGCCAGCAAGGAGGAGAAAGAGGCGGCAGCCGCCCAGGTACGGCAGGCCGAAGGCGCCGTTTCGGAAGTGGAGTCCTATCTTTCGGATGCCTTGGTTTACTCCCCTGTAACGGGCGAGGTTTCGACGATCATCGCCGAAGCCGGCGAACTGGTCGGAACGGGTTATCCCGTAGTGGCGATTCTCGATATGAGCGACGTATGGGTGACCTTCAACATCAAGGAGGATCTGATGCCCGACATCCATATCGGAACCCGTATGACAGGCTATATCCCGGCCTTGGACCGCAACGTGGAGTTCGAGGTGACCTATATCGCCGTGCAGGCCGATTTCGCCACCTGGTCCGCAACACGCACGCAGGGCGGCTTCGACATCCGCACCTTTGCCGTCAAAGCCAAACCCACGCAAGACGTGGAATACATCCGGCCGGGTATGAGCGTACTGGTGAACTGGAAAGACATCGCCAAATAATTCAGAAAGGGTAGCGTATGCCGGGCTTTTTCAGCAATACGCTCGCCGTCCTGCGGCGGGAGATCCACCGGGTCGCACGTCAGCCGATGTATTGGCTGCTGACGGTGATTCTTCCGATCGTCGCGTTCGCATTCTTCGCGGTGTTGTTATACAAGGGAGTGGCACGCGACATTCCGATCGCCGTCGTGGACCAGGACAACAGCACCCTCTCCCGCAAAGTGACGCAGATGATCGACGCGACGCCTACGGCTTGGGTCGCTTACGGCGTACAGGGGATGGAAGAGGCCGAACGACTGATGCTTCAGGGCAAGGTCATGGGAATCGTTCTGATTCCCGATTTCTTCGAAAAGAACATTCTCAACAACAGCCAGACCCATCTGAAAAGCTACCTGACCGGCACGAACATTACGGTAAATGGTCTGCTGGCGAAGGATTTGCAAACGACTGTCACCACTTTTACCGCCGGTATCCAGCTGCAACTGCTGATGAAACAGGGGCTGACCGAAAAACAGGCTATGGCGCAACTGATGCCCGTGCGGTTCGACAAACATGTGCTATTCAACCCGCATATCAACTACGGCTATTACCTTTCGCCGAGTTTTATGCCGATGATGCTTCTGATCTTCACGATCATGGCGACGATTTTCGTCATCGGAACCGAACTCAAGAACGGCACGGCCAGGGAGTGGTACGACACGGCCGGAGGCTCGGTCTTCGCAGCCTACGCGGGCAAAATCCTGCCGATTACGGCCATTATGTCCCTGATGTCGGAATTGATGCTCCTGGTCATCTTCAAGGTGGTCGGCGTACCGCTGAACGGCAGCCTGACGGTCATCACCATCAGCAATCTGCTCTTCATCCTGAGTTACCAGTCCCTCGGTGCGACGATCGTCACCGTGTTGAGCAATCTGCGCCTGTCGCTTTCGATCGGCGGCGGTTACTCGGTACTGGCTTTCACGTTTTCGGGTCTTACGTTCCCGATTATGGCTATGAGCAAACCCATGCAATGGTTCTGCTGCATCTTTCCGTTCACATTCTACACCGACATCATGGTCGATCAGGCCCTGCGCGGTGCTCCGGCGATATACTCGTTGCCCGACATGGGCATCATCGCCCTGTTCATCATTCTTCCGCTGCTATGCCTGCCGCGTCTGCGCACCATCTGCACGGATAAAAAATACTGGGGGAGATTATAGCGATGAGTCGATTTACCAAACAGATAAGTTCCTACTGGCAGCAGTTCCGCACCGTCGTCCGCAACGAATACGGCTCGATCTTCACGGATGCCGGCGTGATTCTCGTGCTGGTGCTCGCCCTGCTGATCTATTCCACGCTCTATTCGCTGGCTTACGGGACGCAGGTACTTCGCAACGTGCCGATCGGAGTAATCGACATGAGCAACACTTCGACCAGCCGTCAGTTGATCAATACCTTCAATGCCGGACCGAACGTCTATGTGGCCTACGAACCCGGCGACATGGACGAGGCCAAACACCTTTTCTACGACCGGGAGATATACGGCGTGGTTTACATCCCCTCCGATTACGAGGAAAAACTGCTCGGCGGACAGCAGGCGGTCGTTTCGCTCTATGTCGATGCCAGCTATTTTCTGATGTACCGCCAGGCGTTCCAGGAGCTCGTGTCGGGCATCGGCACCACAGGAGCTATGGTGGAATTCCAGCGGTTGATCGCAAAAGGAGCCAACATCCCGCAGGCTACGGCCACGACGCAACCCGTGATTTACCAAAGCCACAATTTGTTCAATCCCTATCTGGGATACGGATCGTTCGTGATGCCGGCTATCATCATGGTCATCATCCAACAGACGATGCTGATCGGTATCGGTATGATCGGAGGCACCTGGAGCGAATTCGGACTTTACAAGAAACTCATTCCTCCGGGACGCCGGAGAATGTCCACGCTGCCCGTCGTGGCAGGCAAAGCGTTCGTTTATGCGTCGATCTACGCCGTCACCCTGTTTTATATTCTGGGACTGCACTACAAATTGTTTCATTTCCCGACCAACGGTCACACGGCGGACATCATCGCCTTTCTCATCCCGTATCTGCTGTCCTGTATTTTCCTGGGCATCGCCGTCTCGACGCTGTTCCAGCGGCGCGAACAGTCGATCATGCTGTTGCTTTGGTGTTCGATCCCGGCTCTGATGCTCAGCGGAGCTTCCGTACCCCGCGAAGCGATGCCCGAATGGCTCTACCGGTTCGGCCAGATTCTGCCGAGCAGCAGCGGGGTAGAAGGGTTCATCCGGATCCAAAGTATGGGGGCTTCGTTCAGTGACGTGTTGCACGAGGTACGTATCCTGTGGATTCTCACGATAGTTTACGGCGGATTCGCTGCTGTCGGCATACACCTTCGCCTCAAGAAGGCCGCAGGTAAATAACCCGATAAATATGAGCTTCTCCGAAACTATGGAACGACTTGCTTTTACCCTTTTTGCCGTATTTGCAGCAGTAACGCTTTGCAGCGCTCAAAATCCGAATGAAACGCGCGTTGTCAAAGACGCTTCCGGACGTGTGAAGTACACGGTGCGCGAGAATGGGCAGCAGGAAGTGATAAAGGATTCCAAAGGACATATCGCAGGTACGACACGTACAACGAAAGACCGTAAATATTACTACGATTCAAATGGCTCGTCGGCAGGCTCCGAAACCAGATGGTAACCGACATGCAGACAGCGGGAAAGCCATCATACGGCAAGTCCTGAATCGAACGACCGGAAGTGAATGGCTCCGGGAGTATCGTCCTTCCCCCAAAAGGTTGTGGCGACTCGGGCTGGCATATTCCGCAACGTTATGGGCCTGATCGCAAAGGTGCTGAAACAAAAAGAGAGGGGTCGATACCCCTCTCTTTTATGTTTCAATAATCATATCGTATATTCCTCGACCAAACCGGGGCGCATATCGCTTTACCGGTGCGGCGGACGGAACCCGCCTCCGGGAACGGTGCTGCGCCCCATACCGACGGCTCCCGACGGGCGGTCCGAAACGCCTTGATAATCCTTGATGTTCTTCGAACCCTTCTTGCCGAAGAACCGCAGGTTATAGACGAACTGCACACAGTAATAACGTCCCACCACGCTGTTCCAAGAATTTTGGGTCCAACCCGACCCGGTCGTGCGCACGAACGCTTTATTCTGATTGAAAATGTCGTTTACGCCGATGTTGATTTCCCCCAGCTGGTTGCGAAAGACCTTCTTGCCCACGAACAGGTTGCAGAGCAGATAGCTGTCGTCGTAATCGTTCGTGAAACCCAGATACTGGATATAAGAAGCGCTGCCCGAGAGGGAGAATCCCCGGCCGAAGATAAACTTGAACGCCGCCGCAGCCTGATGGTTGAAATAACGGTTCTTTCCTCCGGTAGCGGCGAGGGAATTGACGGCTTCGTTGTACGTGCCGTCCCACGAAAGGGTGAAGTCCACATTCTCGGAGATGTTGCTGCCCAACACTACGCCCGCTTCGTAACCGAGGTTGCCCGTGTTGTTCCGCTCGCCGTCCACGAGGCTCGGAATACGCGAATAGCTTACGCCGCCCCGCAGATTCAGGTTACTCTTGATGAAATTCACCGGAAACCCGTAACTCGCCCGTGCCCGCACATCCCAGTAGCCGTCCATATTCGTCCATTCGGTGAACTGCAACGGACGGTAAACCGTATTGTCGATCTCCAAAGTAGGACGGTAGCGGGTGCTGGTCGTAATATAGTCCTGGGTCGTTTCGGCCCGGAACATCAGCATAAAAGTACGGCCCTTCTCCGCATTGGAATTGACGTAGTGCATACTCAAATTATGGCTGTACGAAGGCCGTAAGTCGGGATTACCCCGCGTGATGTATTGCGCATCCGATACGTCATAGACATTTTGCAACTGGGTAACCTCCGGGTTGTCCGTATAGGAGCGCAGGAACATTCGCAGCGTATTCTCCCGGTTCAGGTTGAACTGTCCCACCATAAAATAGGTCACATTGTTGTAGGCGTGCTTGATCTCTTCGGAGCCGGTACGGATCACCTCACCCGAAAGGCTCGAACGCTGATAATAGACGTTCGCAGCGAAAGTATTGCGGTCCTTGGAGTAGTTGAAGCCGGGGCCGAGAGAGTGCACCGTATAGCTGCTCTTGTAAGCGTTCGACAGCAAGGGATCGGGAAGCAATCCCGTAATACCGTAATCCTCGCCGGTCCGGTAGGTTTTCTTGTCGCTCTGCTGGTAATTGTACGACGTCCGATACCCGAGGCTCACCTGCGAATATTTGGATACGGGCTCCGTATAGGTCAGGCGGCCGTTCAGCCGGTAACGGTACGAAGGATTCATCATGCGCTGGTAGATCAGCTTTTTCAGATCGTTCTCGTCCGGATCGGGATCGAGGTCTGGGTAATCCTCGTAAATACCGAAATCGTTGGTATGGGAGTTTTGCTTATTCTGGGAGTCGAAATAGTTGAAAAAGCCGTCCACCGTAAGCGTACGTCCCGGCTTACCCAGCCGCACGCGGTAAATGGCCGAAGTATTGACGCTGTAACCGTTTCGGAAGGCATCCTCGAAATTGTCGATGACGCTGTAACCGCTTTCGCCGAACTGTCGCCCGTAAGTCGTACTGAACGGATCGTTCGACTGGAAACTCAAGCCCGGACGAATCATCAGCGACTGGTTGTCCGCGATTTTCCATTCGATGCGGGCATTCAGGCGGTTGTTGAAATTCTGTGTCCGGGAATAACCGTCGGTGAAAAGCGTATCGATCGGTGCCGGATCCTCGTACCAACGCTCGGTACGCGCCCGATTGACCGTACGGGTTCCGTTGAAGAAGTAGCTGCCCTGGAAAGTCACCTGATCCCGGCTGCCCCAGGTATCCGAATAATTGACACCCACTGCATTTACCGAAGCCACGCCGTCCTGGTGACGAACCATATATTGTCCCACGCCACGGCCGAAGCGACCGCCGCCATGTCCTCCGCCGGAATTGCCCGTAACACCCAGAATATCCTCGAACGAAAAGTTCTGCTGATTGACGTTGTTAAAAAGACCGATCAGCGACAGACGGCTGGAGCCGCTGAAAAAATTGACATTGCCGCCGACCATATACTTGTTTTTGGCTTCGGTTTCCGTGTCGGCGTCGTAACCGTAACCGGCATATGCCTTACCGAATATGCCCTGACGCATATTTTCGCGTGTGACGATGTTGATCGCCTTATAGCTTTCGCCGTCGTCCATACCCGAAAATTCGGCCTGGTCGCTCAGCTTGTTGTAAACCTCGATCCGTTCGACCGCTTCGGCCGGCAGGGACTTGATCGCCGATGTCACGTCCTCGCCGAAAAACTCCTTGCCATCGACGAATACTTTCTGGATCGTTTCGCCCTGCGCCTCGACAGCGCCGTTATTGACCGTAATGCCGGGCATCTTCTTTAACAGCCCCTCGACGTCGGCATCGGCAGTCACCTTGAACGCATTGGCATTATAGCTTACCGTATCGCCCTTTTGAGAAGTGCGGAGTGCCTGCACCTCCTTCACTACGGTCTCGATGGCGATGGCCGCCTCCCGCAGTGCGATCTTTCCCAGGTTTTCGGACGGCTGCGTCACCCGAAACTCCTTTTCGGCCTTTTCATATCCCATGAAAGTCACGGCCAGGGTATATGAACCATAAGCGAGGCCGCGCACTTGCAATGCGCCTTTGTAACCCGATGTATAATATTTCTTCTGATCGGGGTGGGCTTTGGGCACGATTTCTATCACGGCACCCGGTACCTCTTCTCCCGTTTCGGCATCTACCACGGTGAGCGTAATCACACCGCTCTGGGCCTGCGCCCGAGCCAAACCTATCGTACACAAAAATACAAGTAAACAAATCGCTCTAATCATCTCCCATCATTGTCGTCACACGGCAAATATACGATAAAAATCGACTTTTTTCACAGTCCGAAACATGAAAAAAGGATGAAACAGCGGAACTGTCTCATCCTTGTAAACGGAAATATCAGCGAATTATTTCGACTTTTCATCTACTTTTTTCACCGGTTTGCCAGTGCACGGGCCGCCTTTGCACGGAGTGGCGTGATGTCCGTTTTTCGCCTTCCTTTGCATGCATGCAGGTCCTTTGCAATCCGCTTTCCGGTCGAGACACTGTCGGCATTCGATCCATTGGGCATACTGTTCGGGCGTCAGAACCGCCTTCATCCGGCCGGCCATCTGTTCACGCTGCTGTGCCATCGCTTCACGCGATTTTTCAGCCATCTCCCGGCGTTCGGCCCAGTGCTCCCTCATGGCTTGAGCCTGTTCCAGGCAAATAGGGTAAACCTGTTTTACCTGTTCGTCAGAGAGCGACAGGTTCTCTTTCATTCGGTCGGTCATCCTGCGGGCCACCTGCTCCGTAGAGATCTCCTTCTGTTCCATACTTCGTTCACGATGCCCCTTCTGGGCCCATACCGTACCCGTTGCCAGCACCAGCGCTGCCAGTACGACGATCAAGAATTTCGCTTTCATATCAACTACCATTTTAATTGTTACCGGTCTTTATAACCGAATGTACTCTTGCAAACCAAGCGCCAATCTCTTCCGACAAATGGAAAAAACGACTTATTCCTCCTTAAACCACGAAGCATACAGTTGGTAATCACGGGCTGTACGCAGTACGATCTCGTCCCGTTGTTCCGGGGTTATCTCCTTGACTTTTTTGGCCGGAATACCCGCATAGACCGAATTGGGTTCGAGCTTGCTGCCCGAAAGCACCAGTGCGTTGGCCGCTACGATGCACCCGGACGCTACTACGGCATTGTCCAACACCGTGGCGCCCATACCGATCAGGCAGTTGTCTTCGATGATCGCGCCGTGAATTACGGCGTTATGTCCCACCGACACGTCGTTGCCGATATGGGTCTGCGACGGGTGCTTCGAGCCGTCGAACAGGGTGTGGATCACCACGCCGTCCTGGATGTTCGTCCGGTCGCCGATGGTGATCGTGTTCACATCGCCGCGTAACACGGCGTTGTACCAGATCGAACAGTCGCGGCCCACCGTCACGTCGCCGACAAGCACGGCGGTTTCCGCCAAAAACGTATTTTCACCCACCTGCGGGGTATGTCCCCGTACCTCTCTGATATATGCCATAATTCGATATGTATTAGTTGGTTCTTACTCTTTTTCAGCCGCCGCATGCTTGGCTTGCTGCCACAACTCTTCCATCCGGTCGAGCGACAGCTCGTGCAGGGTATGCCCCTCGGACGAAGCACACTCTTCCATATAATTAAACCGATTCATGAACTTTTTATTGCTTCGCTCGAGTGCGGATTCGGGGTCGATCCCGTACAGGCGGCAAGCATTCACCAGGGCGAACAGCAGGTCGCCGAACTCCTCCTCCATCGCCGTACGGTCGCCGGATGTCATTTCGGCTTCGACCTCGGCGGTTTCCTCCTTCACCTTGGCCCAAACATCCTCTTTTTTCTCCCAGTCGAACCCCGTCGCCGCCGCTTTCTCACCGATGCGGTAGGCCTTCACCAATGCAGGCAGGCTTACGGGAACACCTCCCAGCGTACCGCTCCGACGGTTTTTCTTACGCAGTTTCAATGCCTCCCAGTTGGCTTTGACCTCTTCCGGAGTATCGGCATGCACCTCCCCGTAAATGTGAGGATGGCGATAGACCAGCTTGTCGCACAAAGCGTTCACCACATCGGCATAATCGAACGCCCCGGCCTCCTCGCCCAGCTTGGCATAGAAAACCACGTGCAACAGCAAGTCGCCGGCCTCTTCCTTGATACCGTCGAGATCCTTGTTCAGGATGGCGTCGGCCAATTCGTACGTCTCCTCGATCGTGTTATTTCGGAGTGTTTCGAAGGTCTGTTTGCGATCCCAGGGACACTGTTCGCGCAGCGTATCCATAATTTCCAACAGGCGGGCCGTCGCCTTCAGTTTGTCTTGTTTCATCGTATTGTTTCTGTATTTTGACCGATAACGAAGCAAATATCCGCAGTCCAAGCGAACACCTTTTTTCCATATCTTTATGATCGGATAACAGTCCGAATTCGCCCGAGGCGATCCGAGCCACAGCCGATTTTGTGCAAAGATACGAAAAGCCGAGAGAAAATGGGAGCTTGTTCCCATTTTTCCGAGACGCATCCTATCTAAGACTATGTCAAAGATAGTGAAAGATGAGAGCAATCGTGCGGACTCGTGCCGAATCATTGTTTTTTGATTGCGAAATTCTTAAAAAAGATCGCGCCTTTCGGAAAAAACCTTAACTTTGTTAAAGTACCTCGCACCGGCGAAACGACGCTTTTATTCGCTTGGCAGCTCATAGGCTGCCGAACGGCAAGAGATCGTTTTCGATAATTTTTCGGTTGCTACGAATGGAGCCAAAAGATTTATGTTATGAAAAAAATCGTCGTATTCCTGCTGCTTGTTTCAAGTCTTTTCCCTTCGGGCTGCACCCGGCCGAAACAGTACGCCGACTATTCGCGGCACTCGGGTTTCGACCGTACGGAGATCGACAGCGCTACGCTGCGAAACCTCGAAGTATTGGGCCGTGTGTGGGGGTTCGTGAAATATCACCATCCGGCATTTTCGGACGACCGGTACGACTTGGATTTCGAACTTTTCGAGTTGCTGCCTCTGGTCGCCGATACCGATCCTGCCGCCCGCAACGAGATATTGGCCCAGTGGATCGACGACTTCGGCAGGTACAAAACAACGCCCGAGAAATACGAGAAGATACTGGCGTCGGATTCGGTTTTCGAACACCGCACCGACATCGGATGGATTCGGGATACGGCAACGCTCAGCCGCGAGCTTTCGGAGCGTCTGGTCCGGCTGCGTTCTGCCGACCGAACCGCAGGGAACCGTTACGTGTCGCAAACATATTATGAAACCTATGACCAATGGTCCCCCAATCCTTGTTTCAACGGAGAAAAACCCTATTACGACTTGTCGAATCCCGACTACGGCTATCGTCTGCTCACGGTATTCCGTTTCTGGAACATGGTCGAATATTTCTTTCCAAGTAAATACTTGACCGACAAGGACTGGAACGATGTTCTTCCCGAATATATCCGGCGTATGGCACACCCGGCGGGCAGTTACCTGCGGGAAACGCGACGGATGATCGCGGAACTCGACGACAACCACGCACAATACGGCGGAGGAATTTCCGAATTGTTCGGCCTTTATCGGGTCCCTCTCAACACAGGCTTCGTCGAAGGGCGGCTCATCGTCGTAACGCCCGATACCGTCCCGGTGAAGAGCGAGCGGAAAGCTCCCTTTCGGGTGGGGGATGAAATCGTCGCTGTCGAAGATAAACCGGTCGAATATTACATGGCACAAACCAGGAAATTCATTTCCTGCTCCAACGGGAACGACGTGCTGGCAGCTACGGCCGATCAAATTCTGCGCACTAAAGAGAATCGGCCGCTATCGATCCGCTACCGCCGTGACGGAGTGACGAGGGACACGTTAGCCGACGTAACAAAGATGCCAGGACATTTCAGTTGGAATTACCTTTGGAAATACCACAGGACATTCTCGATGCTCGAAGATTCGATCGGATATATCTGTCCGGACAAACTCTCGAAAGAGGAGATACCGGAGATCTCAAACGGCCTGAAAAAAACCAGAGGGTTGATTATCGATTTACGCTATTATCCTTCACAAGATTTCGTGGATTTTATTTTTAAATACATACTTCCGAACAGTACTATAAAAGTAGCACAATATACATATCCGTTACTTACTTTGCCGGGTGTATTTGTTGTGGGAAATCAGACATATCGGGTTTCTGATAACGATAAATACAATGCTCCGATCGTAGTCTTAGTCAATGAGGGAAATCAAAGTGCTGCTGAAACATCCGTACAAGTAATTCAATGCAATCCTAACACCCAAACCATCGGTTCTCAAAGCGCCGGAGCCAACGGCAATATCAGTGAATTTATACTGCCCCGAGGAATACTCGGCGCATTTTCCGGGTTAGGGTGGTATTATCCCGACGGATGGGTGGTGAATCGGCAGGGTGTGAAGATCGACCACGAAATACGGCCGACCCTCGAAGGTATCCGGGATGGACGGGACGAAATGTTGGAGGCAGCACTGCGCCTAATCGAAGAGAAGACCGAAGAAGAGTAGGCAGAGCCGGACACAGGATGCGAAACGGCGCTGCGGGTATTCAATCCGCAGCGCCGTTTTGAAATATTCGTCCCCGTTCCGCCCGAACTTCGGAAATTACTCCACCGGTTCGTAAGAGATCGAGGAGTCCTCGTCCGTACGCTCGATCTTCATGATTACCGGGCGGAGTCCGTCGTTGCAGGAACAGATCGCCACGCCTTCCTTCGTGATCCAATCGCCGAAATAGAACTTTCCGGCGCCGTGCGACAGGGCGAATACATATTGATAGACCGCCTTCCACGCTTCGTCGCAAAAACCTTCGGGTTTGGCATAGTCCGCATAAAAGACCTGTCCCTCCCGCATCATCGGGCACTTCGTAAAGCCGGGAGCGGCATACTCCCGTGCCAATTTCTCGTTCAGAGTCCGTTGCAGGATCGTAATTTTACAGCGCTTCATAATCTTGTCTTTCGCTTGGAACCCGTTCTACGGGCGGACAGACTTGCCTCCCGCAGACAGGCGTTTCAAAAATCAAGCCCGCACCTGCGCACCCGCCTTGCGTTCGAACTGAGCTGTCAGGTTGGCCATCGCCTGCTCGATCATCTTGTCGGTCAGCGTCTGGGTCTTGTCCTCCAGTACGAAACTCAGGGCATACGATTTTTTACCTTCGGGCAGCTTGTCGCCCTCATAGACATCGAAGAGCGAAACTCGTTTGAGCAACTTGCGTTCGGCCGCGAAAGCAATATCACGCAGCGCGGAGAAAGTCACCTCCTTGTCGATCAGCAGCGCCAAATCGCGTTTTACCTCCGGGAACTTGGAAAGCTCTTTAGCCGAGACCTTATTCTTGCGCGTAGCCTTGACCAGAGCCCCGAAATCCATTTCCAGATAATAAACATCTTGTTTCAGGTCGAAAGTCTTGCGCAGCTTCGACGAAACGACGCCCATCTGCACCAACTCTCTGGCCTTGTCGTTGAGCGAGAAGGAGAGTGCATCCCCGTAAAGATCGCTGCGGAGCGATTCGGACTTGAGCGTATAAAGGTCTAGCCCGAAACGACGCAACAGCTTCTCGGCAATCGCTCGCAGCGTAAAGAACGATGCCTGCTCCGGTTTCCGGTTCCACGAAAGGGGCGCAGCGATGCCGGTTACGGCGATCGCCAGGCGGAACTGCTCGGAATAAGCCTTCAGCGGCTCTTCCGGCGTAGCGGCCGTCGCATCGTAAAAATAGCAGTTGCCGAACTCGTACAGCTTCAGGTCGCCATTGCGGTGGTTGGCATTCAACTGCACGGCTTCGAGCATATTGAAAAGCAGCGTCTGTCGCATGACGTTCAGATCGTTGCTCAGCGGATTGAGTATCTTCACGCAATGCTCCGGCTTGTAAGAGGTGAGACCCTCGTAATAAGCCGCTTTCGTCAGCGAATTGGACATGATCTCCGTAAAGCCGTTAGCCGTCAGGAAATCGGCGGCGAGGTTCATCAGCTTATTCCGGTCGGGTTTCGGCGCGTAGGAGAGCGCCGAATTGACGTGCGAGGGAACAGGGATGTTATTGTAGCCGTAGATGCGGAGAATCTCCTCGACCAAATCGGCCTCGCGCGTCACATCGACCCGATAGGGCGGCACGGCCACGCGCCAGAGGTCACCCTCCTCAGCCTCGATTTTAATGTCGAGCGCACCGAGAATCGTGCGGATCGTATCGGCAGGAATCTCTTTGCCGATCAGACGATTGACACGCTTTATATCGAGTTCCACTTTGAACTTTTCGATAGGAGCGGAGCAGATATCCGTAATTTCGGAGGCGATCTCTCCTCCGGCCAGCTCCTTCATCAGCAGGGCGGCACGCTTGAGGGCATAGACCTGTATGTCGGGATCCACGCCGCGCTCGAAGCGGAACGAAGAATCGGTGTTCAGACCGAAGCGCTTGGCCGTCTTGCGCACCCAGACCGGGTTGAAATAGGCGCTCTCGATGAATACATCGGTCGTCGTATCGCTCACGCCCGAATCCAATCCGCCGTAAACGCCCGCAATACACATGGGTTTCGCAGCCGAGCAGATCATCAGGTCGTTGGCTGTGAGCTTGCGCTCTACGCCGTCGAGCGTCACGAACGGAGTACCTTCCTCGCAGGTTCTGACCACGATCCGGCCGCCGTCGATCTTCGCTGCATCGAAAGCGTGCAGGGGCTGTCCCAGCTCGAAAAGCACGAAATTGGTGATGTCCACCAGGTTGTTTTTGGAGGTAATGCCCGCTGTCCGCAGGCAATTCTGCATCCATTCGGGCGAAGGGCCTATCTTACAATTCTTGACCGTAACACCCGCATAGCGCGGTGCGGCTTCGCTGTTTTCCACTTGCACGTCGATCTTCAGATCGCGGTTATCGACGGCGAAAGCGCTCACGTCGGGCCATTGCAGCTCGACGGGCTTGCCCTGGCTTTTAAGATAGGCCGCCAGATCACGTGCCACGCCGATATGCGACGCCGCGTCGATGCGGTTGGGAGTCAGACCGATGCCGATGACATAGTCGTCTTCCAGCTTCAGGTACTCCCGGGCCGGCTGGCCGACTTTCGCGTCGGCCGGCAGCTCCATGATGCCCGCATGCGAAGCTCCGATACCCAGTTCGTCCTCGGCGCAGAGCATCCCGAGCGACTCCACGCCCCGGATCTTGCTGCGCTTGATCTTGAACTCCTCCTCGCCGCCGTTGGGGTAGAGCACCGCACCCACCGTAGCGCAGAGGACCTTGAGACCCTGCCGACAGTTGGGAGCACCACAGACGATCTGCAACGGAGCCTCGCCGCCTACATCCACCGTCGTCAGATGCAGGTGGTCCGAATCGGGATGATCCGTGCAGGTCAGCACCTCGCCGACCACGACGCCCGCAAGTCCGCCGCGAATCGATTCGATCTTTTCGAAGCTCTCGACCTCCAGGCCGATATCGGTGAGGATCGTCGCCATTTCTTCGGCCGACAGATCGGTTTTAAGGTAGCGTTTCAGCCAGTTATAGGAGATATTCATAACATATGTATATTTTATATTATCGACTTTATTAATTAAGAGCGAGCGAGGACGACGCAACGGCCCAAGGCGGACCCAAAAACAGGGAAAGCCGAGAGAAAGCGGGAACTTGCTCACGGTTTTCCGAGACGTATCCTACTAAAGCTATGTCAAAGATAGGGAAAGCAAGAGCAATCGTGCGGGCTTGCACCCAAAAGATTGCCGAACCGAATCCTATCTTCCGCAAAGATACGAATAAGCCGAGCGCAAAAGCAAATTTATTTGCATTTTGCCGAAGCGAAGTATCTAAAACGAAGTCAAAGATACGAAAATATCCCGATTTTATCCTTGCAAAAGGGCTGTAATTACGAAGACGGCCAGTATCGTGCTCGCAATGCCGTTGAGCGTGCCGAAAGCGATTCCGATGTTGCGCTGCCGGGTCGGAGTCACCAACAGGTGTTCGGCGACGAGAATCAACGTGAAAAGCCCTTCGCCGAGCCACAGCCAGCCGTTCTGGGGGCAGAACGATCCGAACCAGAAAAGCGCCGCGACACTCACGGCATGCAATAAAATGCTGAACAGGAGCGACACCCGGGCCGAAAAGCGGGCGGGGATGGAGTAAAGGCCGTTCTTGCGGTCGAAATCGGCGTCCTGCAACGCATAGATGATGTCGAAGCCGCCGCACCAGGTCATCACCAGCAGCGCCAGGATACAGGGCGGCCATGCGAAATGTCCGGTGACGGCGATGTACGCCCCCACCGGAGCAATACCCAGCCCCAGACCGAGCACCAGATGCGCCAGTACGGTGAACCGTTTGCAATAACTGTATGCCAATATAACGAATAGTGCCACAGGCGATAATAAGCCGGTAAGTAAATTGATGGTCGAGGCAGTGACGACGAATAGCAGCGCATTGACGATCACGAAACGGAGCGCTGCCCGGGCGCTGATTTTGCCGGCCGGAATTTCGCGGTCGGCCGTACGGGGATTGGCACGATCGATGCGGCGGTCGGCCCAGCGGTTGAACCCCATCGCGGCGTTGCGGGCGAAGACCATGCAGAGAAGCACCTGAACGAGCAGCACCACCCAGCCGTACCTACCTGAACAGTCCGCGGGAATCCCCTCGGTACGCAAGGCATAGACGAAGCCGATGAGGGCGAAAGGCATGGCGAAAATCGTGTGGGCGAACTTGACCAGTCCGGCATATTGACGTATCATTGTAGATTCGATTTTATGGTCGCAAAAGTAATCATTTTTTTCGGCAGCAGAATACGGTCAGGGCAAGAAATCAGCCTCCGACAGCTCCTGAAATCCATTGTTTTTCTCCGGAAAGATATTATCTTTGCACAACTTAATTAAGGATTTCACCCGACGATGAAAAACATACGCAATTTCTGCATCATAGCCCATATCGACCACGGCAAATCGACACTGGCCGACCGCCTGTTGGAAAAGACCAATACGCTCAACCAGCGGGAAATGCAGGCCCAGGTCCTGGACAACATGGACTTGGAGCGCGAAAAGGGCATCACCATCAAGAGCCATGCGATCCAGATGGAATACCTGGCCCGCAACGGTGAAAAATACGTGCTCAACCTGATCGACACTCCGGGCCACGTGGACTTTTCCTATGAGGTATCGCGTGCCATCGCCTCGTGCGAAGGGGCCTTGCTGGTGGTCGATGCCACGCAGGGTATCCAGGCGCAGACCATATCGAACCTTTACCTGGCTGTCGAGCACGACCTGAAGATCATTCCCGTACTGAACAAGATCGACATGGACTCGGCGATGATCGACGAAGTGAAGGATCAGGTAGTCGATCTGCTGGGTTGCGACCCGGACGAGATCCTCTGCGCCTCCGGCAAAACGGGACTGGGCGTGGAAGAGGTGCTCGAAGCCATCGTCAAGCGGATTCCGGAGCCTCAGGGCGATGCGAACGCTCCGTTGCAGGCATTGATCTTCGACTCGGTGTTCAACCCCTTCCGGGGCATCATCGCCTATTTCCGCGTCTTCAACGGTACGATCCGCAAGGGCGAGCATGTCAAATTCTTCAACACGGGCAGCGAGTACGACGCCGACGAGGTGGGCGTGCTGAAGCTCAAGATGCAGCCCCGTGACGAAATCCGTGCCGGGGACGTGGGCTATATCTGTTCGGGCATCAAAACTTCGTCGGATGTCAAGGTGGGCGATACGATCACTTCGGTCGAAAACCCCTCGACGGAGGCCATCGCCGGTTTCGAGGATGTGAAACCGATGGTCTTCGCGGGCGTCTATCCCGTCGAAGCCGACCAGTACGAAGACCTGCTGGCTTCGCTCGAAAAATTGCAGCTCAACGATGCCTCGCTCACGTTCGAGCCCGAAAGTTCGCTGGCGCTGGGCTTCGGCTTCCGCTGCGGATTTCTCGGCCTGCTGCACATGGAGATCATCCAGGAACGCCTCTACCGCGAATTCGACATGGACGTCATCACGACCGTCCCGAACGTATCCTATAAAATCACCACGACGCAGGGCGACGTGCTCGAGGTGCACAACCCCTCGGGCCTGCCCGAAATAACCAAAATCGCCTCGATCGAGGAGCCTTATATCCTGGCTCAAATCATCACCAAGTCGGATTTCCTGGGTAACGTGCTCAAACTCTGCATCGACAAGCGGGGTATCATGAAAAACCAGACCTTCATCACGCAGGATCGCGTGGAGGTCAATTTCGAGATGCCCCTGTCGGAAATCGTGTTCGACTTCTACGACAAACTCAAGAGCATTTCCAAGGGCTACGCCTCGTTCGACTATCACCGCATCGGGTTCCGTCCGAGCAAGCTGGCCAAACTGGAC
>OLRE01002046.1_pt1 | contig 17422 bp, 19 predicted proteins | sample 1672461 | NCBI WGS metagenome assembly OLRE01 (sample SAMEA3136688, study PRJEB25190) | human gut metagenome | biome: human gut; feature: human-associated habitat; material: faeces | place: Austria | collected 2013
TTGGTGCTCCGACAGATTTCGAGGTAACAGTAAGAAATCTTAAGATTTCCGCAGGGGCAGGATTTATTGTTGCACTGACAGGTGAGATTATGACTATGCCAGGACTTCCGAAAGTACCGGCAGCAACCAAGATCGACGTAGACGAGAGCGGTAAGATCACAGGACTGTTCTGATATAAAGTATAGAGATTTTTTGAGGGGAATTCAGATAAAAAGCGGTAGAGCCTGCAGAAATAGAGGCTCTGCCGCTTTTTATATTGTTGTGGAGAGCGTATTGAAAAACTTTTAAAAGCAGGAAAAACACTGGGTTTGACGATCCCGTGATACGAATTTGATACGAAAACCCCCGGAAGTGGTCGAGACTTCCGGGGGTTTTTGTTCCGTTTATAGCATGTTCAAAACAAAAATGGTATAATATTATAAATTGTCAAGAATATCAGAAATCTCCTGTTGCTTGTTGGGATAAAGGTGGCCGTAGGTGCCAAGAGTAACCTTAATACTCACATGGCCCAGGCAATCCGCAATAACCAGATATTTGATCAGTAGAGCAACATGAGAGTGCCTGAGATTATAGAGCCGGATTCGGGGCATATGTTTCTGGTCCCTTTTTCCGTTTTAGGACAATAAGCGGGAATCCTCGGCAATTCAATTACCGAGATGAAATCTCAGAGGGGACGCGCATGTGACATTTGCGTTAATTAAGAGGAATCCTATAGAAAAAATTGTAGAGATAAATGAATGTGGGGGGAAATATGGTATACACATGCAAATATAAATCGCTAATCGGAGATATTTTACTTGCCGCAGATGAAATCGGACTTACCGGTTTGTGGTTTGAAGGACAGAAATATTTTGCAAATACACTTCCCAATGACCATATCCAACAGGAGACGGAAATTCTCACAGAAGCAAAAAGATGGCTGGATGTATATTTCTCCGGTGAAGAACCGAACTTTACTCCACCACTTCATCCGAACGGTTCAACATTCAGAAAGGCAGTGTGGCAGATTTTACTGGAGATTCCCTACGGACAGACGATCACATATGGAGAAATTGCGCGCAGAATGGCAGTGATGAAAAACACTTCCCATATGTCCGCCCAGGCAGTAGGCGGTGCGGTTGGACATAATGAAATTTCCATTATCATTCCCTGCCATCGAGTTGTAGGAACAAATGGAAGCTTGACGGGCTATGCCGGAGGAATTGACAAAAAAATTTCACTTCTCAAGCTAGAACATACAGATATGAGCCGTTTGTTTATTCCAAAGAAAGGAACTGCACTGTAAAACTCAGGCTGAGAGGACGGTCTGGTGCAGGCGTCCACGAAAAGACAGATATTTTATTTATGAAAACATGCTATGAAAATTGCCAGCAGAATTTCGGAGGAATAATTATGGGAAAAATACTGGATGAAGATTTAATCTACGAGATACTGTCCGTGGTGGAAGAGATACCTGAGGGAAAAGTGGCCTCCTACGGGCAGATCGCACGGCTGATCGGGCGGGATAAAAATTCACGTCTTGTAGGAAAAGTCTTAGGTATGGCAGAATTTTACGGGAAGTATCCCTGCCACAGAGTTGTGAACCATGCAGGGCGTACTGCACCAGGCTGGAGAGAGCAGAAGATGCTTCTGGAAGACGAGGGTGTGGAGCTTAAGGCAAATGGATGTGTAGATATGAAGCAGTATCAGTGGGAGGAGTAGTGTTTTATGAATTGTAGAAATATGATGCAGATCCCGGAGCTTACAGAAGTTCTGAAGCTGAAAGCAGGGGAAAACGGTCTGGAGTAGTCTGTACGATGGGGCTATTTTGCAGACTGCCTGCAGTGCATCGAAAGTGAATACAGGATTGAATATCCTGCTGAAGGGTGATGTGCTGGCAGGATTCTTCTCAACGGATGCCGGCGTTATCCAAAAGGGCTTTGATTATCTGAAGGGGTTTGCTCCGGAGACACTGGTAACAGCTGTTCTGTTCAGTATGATAGGCTATTTCAACGGAAACAACCAGACCATCTGGGTTATGGTCCAGGGCCTGATCCAGACGCTTCTGGTACGACTTCCAATGGCGTACTTTATGAGTATCCAGCCGGATGCCAGCCTGACAAAGATCGGTCTTGCAGCACCGGTATCTACCACAGTGGGAATCATTCTGAACATCGGATTCTTTCTGTACTTTACCCGTGTGAAAAAAGAAATTGTTTCGGAAGAATGACCGGATAAAGGGATGTAAATGAGATGGGTGATATGATATAATCAGAATCACCCCGGCAGAGGTGATGGTACTGACCCCTGAAATAGCTGCCGGAATCTTGACAGCTGTAAAGGAGGAGTACAGGATGATTTGCGGGATGACGTATTTTCAGATATGTCTGTATTTTTTGTTTTATTCTTTTGGAGGATGGGTCGTTGAAGTTATCTTCCATGCAGTAACTTTAGGAAAGGTTATAAACCGGGGATTTCTCAACGGTCCGGTATGCCCGGTGTACGGATTTGGTGTACTTTCCGTGTTTGCGTTGCTTAATACGCTTCAGAGCGGCGGACATCAGATGAGTGAGGGAATGATCTTTCTGTTTGGAATCGTTCTTGCAACTGCGGTAGAGCTGGTTGCCGGATGGCTTCTGGATGTATGCTTCCATGCAAGATGGTGGGATTATTCTAATAAGCCGCTGAATTTTCATGGCTATATCTGTCTTGAGTTTTCCCTGATATGGGGACTTGCCATTGTGATGGTCGTAAAGGTTTTTCAGAAGTATGTGGAGCGTCAGGCTTCTCATACACCTTCCACACTGGAATGGGTTGTTATGGCAATTCTGTATGCGGTGTATCTGGCTGATCTTATTGTAACAGTGGCGGTGATCCGCGGACTGAATAAGAAGCTTACCCGACTGGATAAGGTACGTGCGGATCTGCGGATCGTGAGTGATAAGCTCAGTGATACTCTGGCAACAACTACCATTGATACAGCACAGAAGGTGGGAGAAGGAAAGGTTCAGGTTGCTCTTGCTAAGGCAGAGCTCAGAGATGCGACTGTGGCTCAGAGAGAAAAATCTGCCGAAATGCTTCGGATGAAGAAAGCGGAGCTTCAGGCACAGTTTGATGAGCTGTCAAGCTCTATCACAAACCATACGGTATTCGGCCAGGGAAGAATCATTAAGGCTTTCCCGGAGATGAAGCACAGAGATTATTTTGAACTGATCCAGGAACTGAAGAAAAAACTCAGATAAGAAAAATGAAACGCGATAAAGAGGCAGCAGGAAATGTTGGAAATTTCCTGCTGCCTCTTTTGGCGTATCAGAGCTTCAGCTTATCGGATTCGTTTCTTTATCATTGGTCCGATGATCATGGCGATGATCATTTTTATGAGATCTGCCGGGATAAATGGAATTACACAGATTCCAAGAGCTGCTTTGAAAGTGGAATCTGCAACGATGCAGAACCATACAGTTCCGAAAAGATAGCATACAATTGTTCCTGCGATCATACCAACGAGCTGGATCAGAGGCTTATGGCAGTTGTCAATTACCAGTCCGGCAATAACAGCCATAACGATAAAGCCGATGATGTATCCGCCTGTAGGACCGGCCAGCTTTGCAGGGCCGCCGGTAAATCCGGAAAATACCGGAAGACCTACAAGTCCAAGCAGAAGATAGATCAGATAGCTGATGGTTCCTTTTTTCCATCCGAGAAGATAAAGGGACAGATAGATGGCAAGATTGGTAAATGAGATCGGAACCGGACCGATCGGAATGGACAGCGGCGCAAGAATACAGGTGACAGCTGCCATAAGAGCGGTCATGGTGATCTCGTAGGTTTTTGTACGTGATGCAGAGACAGTATTTGTCTGGTTCATATTGAAAGAGCCTCCTTTGAAAAAGGTAATATATTTACTGGTTCGGGTAAGCAATGAAATGCTGTAAGTGTGTATGACAGGTCATATGTCCATAAGGATGCTTACGCAGATTCAATCTCATAGGTGAATCCTGCATCCGTAATGGTTTTGAGAGTGTCTTCGATTCCCTGACCACCTTCTGTAAGATAACCGGAAGCAAAAATAGAGTCTACAACACTGAGCAGTTTTTTTTCTTCGCCTTTAAAATAAACTTCTCTTCCGGCAGCACATCGGATATCTGCTTTAGGTACAAGAAGTCTTGCCAGGCAGAGGACTTTCATGCAGTATTCGGTTGTTAGCTGGGAAATATCTGCATTTCCGAGAGGAGTTCCCTTGATTGGAAGAAGAAAGTTGATCGGCAGTGCTTCCGGATGGATCTCACGTAATTCCAGAAGCATGTCAACAACGTCTTCCTTACTTTCACCCATGCCAATGATACCGCCGCTGCAGATCTCGAAACCAAGTCCCTGAAGCATATGGATATTCCGGACACGCTGGTCAAAGGTATGTGTACTGCAGATATTATGATAAAAGGAACGGCTGCTGTTCAGATTATGGTTGATCCGGTCAAGACCAGCCTCTTTGAGCATTTTTGCCTGGTGCTCTGTGAGAAAGCCTATGGAGCAGCAGAGATGAGTTCCGTGTTCTTTCATTTTGCGGATCCTGCGGGCTAGCTCCTCGATCTCTTTATCTGTAAATTTCATACCACTCAGTCCGATACAATGTCTGGATAAATGATAATCATTTACGAAATCATTGTCCTGATATAATTTGTCTTCATCTACCCATTTGTATTTATCAATATCGGCAGTGGAACGACATGACTGGGCACAGTAGGCACAATCCTGGGAACAGTTACCACTGCGGGCATTGGTAAGGATGTGGATGCTTACCCGGTTTCCCTTATATTTGTAACGTAAACTGCTGGCACGGTCAATCAGTGCCTCAAGTTCTTCGTCCGGAGTATCTAAAATTGCAATGGCTTCATCTCTGGAAAGCGATGGAGCTTCTTTTTCGCATGATGCAGTGTTCATGTCAATACCTTCCTTTTGAGTTTTTTTGTACGGGTATCACTTTATCACATAGAAATATCAATTGTCAACCATTGATATAAAATGAGTTTACAATTAAAAACTGCAGTATTAAGGTATTGCTTAGACTTATCGAAGCAGGGAAGTTCCTTGATTCGGTTAAAATAATTCTCAATTCAATATCATATCTTTATAAAATCTTAATACGGAAGCAGAGACTTTTATACTATCTTTGAAAGTAGTTATATATAATAAAATGCATTACGAGGATAGCACTGTTAAAAGTATTGATAAGGAGTTCTGATCATTTATGCCGGAAAAATCATATAAGAAAAAACATATGACATCTTTTCAGCTGATTATCATGGGGTTTGCAGGAGTGATCCTTTTGGGAACCGTTCTGCTGATGCTTCCATTTTCTTCTGCGGAGAAAGTGATCACACCATTTCATGAGGCACTTTTTACAGCCACTTCGGCGGTATGTGTTACAGGTCTTGTGGTAAAGGACACTGGAAGCTACTGGTCCCTGGCAGGCCAGACGATCATTCTTGCACTCATACAAACAGGTGGGCTTGGAGTAGTGACTGTGGCTGCGTCTGTTTCCATTCTTTCCGGAAAGAAAATATCCCTCATGCAAAGAAGCACCATGCAGGATGCAATTTCAGCTCCAAAAGTCGGAGGAATCGTCAGACTAACAAGGTTTATTTTGAGGGGAACATTTTTGATCGAAGCTGCAGGGACGGTGTTGCTGCTGCCGGTTTTTATGGGAGATTATGGAAAAAAGGGAATCTGGATGTCAGTTTTTCATTCAATCTCTGCTTTTTGTAATGCCGGCTTTGATATTCTGGGGACAGATTCCAGTATGTTTCCATCGCTGACTGGGTATTCCGGAAATATACTTATAAATCTGGTAATTATGCTGTTGATCATTACAGGAGGAATCGGTTTTCTCACATGGGATGATATTTATACAAATAAACTGAACTTTAAACGCTACCGCATGCAAAGCAAGATCATTCTCATGACTACCGCATGTCTGATCTTATTTCCGACAGTTTTTTTCTATATCTGTGACCTGACAAATTTACCCATGGGAAAACGCCTGTTAGCAGCAGCGTTTCAATCGGTAACGACAAGAACTGCCGGATTTAATACTATAAACATTTCAGAGATGAGTGAGGCATCAAAAGCAGTTATGATATTGTTAATGCTGATTGGTGGTTCACCGGGATCTACAGCAGGTGGAATGAAAACAACAACTTTTTCAGTACTTATTTTAAATGCAATTGCGACATTTCGAAGTCAGGAAAATGCAGGAGCTTTTGGGCGAAGACTTGAATATCATGTGATAAAAAATGCAGCGACAATAGCCATGTTATATTTTGCCTTGTTCTTTGGCGGCGGAATAGCGATCAGTGTGTACGAAGGCCTTCCGCTTTTAGATTGTCTGTACGAAGCTGCTTCAGCTGTTGGTACGGTAGGTCTGACTCTGGGAATCACACCGGAACTTCATGTTTTTTCACAAGTCGTGCTGATAATACTGATGTATCTGGGACGTGTAGGTGGTCTGACCCTGATCTATGCGGTATTTTCCGGAAGAAATAAGGGAAATGCAAAGCTCCCTCTGGAAAAAATCACAGTTGGATAAGAAGGAGAAAAATAATATTATGAAAAATGTATTGCTTATTGGACTTGGAAGGTTTGGAAGACATATTGCCATGCAGCTCAATCAGCTGGGACATGAAGTTATGGCAGTTGACTGGAAGGAAGAAAGAGTGGACAAAGTACTGTCATTTGTGACGAATGCTCAGATTGGTGACAGCACCAATGCTGAATTTTTACAGTCCCTTGGAATTGGAAACTATGACATTTGTTTTGTGACCATTGGAGATAGCTTTCAGAATTCTCTCGAAACAACATCCCTTCTAAAAGAACTGGGTGCAAAATTGGTGATATCCAGAGCTGAACGTGATGTTCAGGAAAAATTTCTTTTACGCAATGGTGCCGATAAGGTAGTTTATCCGGAAAAGCAGGTGGCAAAATGGGCCTCCTTCCGTTATACAGATGATCATATACTGGATTATATGGAGGTGGATGCTTCCCATGCAATTTTTGAAGTGGAAGTGCCGGAAGAATGGGTTGGAAAAACAGTGGGTGGACTTGACATCAGAAAACGCTACAATATTAATATTCTGGCAGTAAAAAATGAAGAGGAATTCAGTATTGCAATTTCACCGGAAACATATTTTGCAGAAAATGATAAATTACTGGTATTAGGAGAATACAGAGCTCTTCAGAAGTGCTTCCGCATATAGCTCATTGCCATGAAGAAAAAATTTTGACCACAGAACAGCTGCGTGATATAATTCCAGAAAACAGCAGTAGAAGGAGAATGACAGAATGAGCTTGAAAATGAAGGATACAGTAAAAAACAGAACCTATCCGAAACGGCCATTTGCATGGTATGTGGAAAAACCGTCTGCAAAAGATTACTTGCTGACGGTTTTTATATTTGCAGTATGCACTTTGATCGGCCTGCTGTTTCAGAAACTGGATCTTACAGATACAAATATTGTAACGATATACATTTTGGGCGTATTGATCACTTCGATCGTGACAGATGGTTATCTTTGCAGTGTAGCCGGCTCCTTTTTAAGTGTATTCTTATTTTGCTTTTTCCTGATGGAGCCAAGGATGTCTTTTGAGACATACGCGGTGGGATATCCGGTGACATTTTTCATAATGCTTATTTCGTCTGTACTTACAGGAACCCTTGCGGCAAAGCTGAAAATGCATGCAAAGCTGTCTTCACAGATTGCCTTTCGCACACAGGTTCTGTTTGATACGGATCGTCTGCTGCAAAAGGCAAAAAGTGAGACAGAAATCCTCGGAGTTACCTGTACACAGCTGATACGCCTGTTAAACCGCAGCATCACGGCATATGTTGTGGAAAATGGAACTTTATCAGAAGGAAAGCTTTTTTCCGGGGAAAAAGAGAGCACAGAGGATTTTCTGACACAGGAAGAACAACAGGCGGCCAGATGGACTTATGAAAACAGACAGCGTGCCGGCGCATCCACACAGTATTTCTCACAGGCAAAATGCTTATATCTGGCAATTCGAAGCGGGAATAATGTTTATGGCGTAATCGGGATCCCTCTGCAGAAAGAAACACTGGACTCTTATGAATACAGCATCCTGCTGTCTGTAATAAATGAATGTGCACTTGCAATGGAGAATGTACAAAATGCCATAGAAAAAGAAAAAAATGCGGTTTTAGCAAAAAATGAGCAGCTGCGTGGCGATCTTCTTCGGGCGATCTCCCATGACCTGCGTACTCCGCTTTGTTCTATTTCCGGAAATGCAGATATGCTTCTCAGTAACAGTGACCGTCTGGATGAAGCTACAAGGTATCAGATCTACACGGACATTCATGAGGATTCAGAGTGGCTGATCGGAGTTGTGGAAAATCTGCTTTCCATTACCAGGCTCAATGATGGAAGATTGAAGTTTAAATTTACGGATCAGCTTTTGGATGAGGTAATAGCAGAGTCACTCCGGCATGTCAGCCGGAAGCATGATGCGTATAAGATCGTGGCGGACTGTGAAGAACTTGTTCTTACACGTATGGACGTGCATCTTATTATACAGGTTCTGGTAAATTTGATCGATAATGCGATAAAATATACGCCGTCAGGCTCTGTCATCAGCATTCGGGGGTTCAAAAAAGCCGGGAAAGCACAGGTAAGCGTGGAAGATAACGGCCCCGGGATCCCGGATGAAATGAAGCCACATATTTTTGAGATGTTTTATACAGGGAAAACAACCGTTGCAGACAGCCAACGGAGTCTGGGGCTTGGCCTGGCACTTTGCCGCTCTATCATAGAAGCTCACGATGGAACACTGGTTCTTTCAGATCATGCTCCGCATGGATGTAATTTTACTTTTACTTTACCATTAAGCGAGGTGACATTAAATGAATAAGACATTAATTCTGGTGGTTGAGGATGACAGACCCATACGGAGCCTGATCGTTACCACATTAAAAACACATGACTATAAATATCTGGCTGCAGAAAATGGAGCTTCAGCCATTTTGGAGGCTTCATCACACAATCCGGATATCGTTCTTCTGGATCTGGGCCTTCCTGATATGGAAGGAGTAGAGGTAATAAAGAAAATCCGTACCTGGTCGAATATGCCTATCATCGTGATCAGTGCCAGAAGTGAAGATATGGACAAAATAGAGGCACTGGATGCGGGTGCAGATGATTATATCACAAAACCATTTTCAGTAGAAGAATTACTTGCGCGTATCCGTGTCAGCCAAAGGCGGCTTGCCATAACGCAGTCAGGAAAACAGCCGGAAACATCTGTTTTTGAAAATGGTGGATTAAAGATAGATTACACGGCTGGCTGCACATTCCTGAAGGACAGAGAACTGCATCTGACGCCCATTGAGTATAAGTTGCTCTGCCTTTTATCCCGTAATGTTGGAAAAGTATTGACACATACATATATTACTCAGCAGATCTGGGGACGCTGCTCGGAAAACGATGTTGCTTCTCTCAGGGTTTTTATGGCAACACTGCGGAAAAAACTGGAGCCTGAAAAAAACGGTGTACAATATATCCAGACGCACATAGGAATTGGATATCGCATGCTCAGAATCGAGAAACCTGAGCAGGAAACCAAAAAAGATAGCATTAATCCTCAAACGATAATATAATCATCTCATATGATGACAGTTTTTTTCTATAGTAAAGATCACAGAAAAGGACGGAAACAGACGATGAAGATCATGGGGATTGATATCGGCACAACAACAGTCAGTGTCGTAATGACAGATACAGAAACGGGAAAGCTGCTTGCAAAGGAAACAGTGGAGCATAATTCTTTTCTGCGGAGCAGTAAGCCGGAACAGAAGCTGCAGGATCCGGAACGGATCTATGAGATCGTCCGGGAGCTTCTTATAAAGCAGCAGAAGGAGAATGGTTTGCCAGATGGAATAGGGTTTACAGGGCAGATGCATGGAATGCTGTATGTGGATGCTTCCGGCAAGGCAGTGAGTCCTCTCTATACCTGGCAGGATGGAAGCGGAGAGATTCCGCTGGAAAACGGAAAAACCTGTGCAGAGCTTTTGCAGGGGGTAGGTGCGGCGGCGTCCGGATATGGTGTAGTGACACATTTTTATCTTCAGAAGAAAGATCAGATCCCGAAGGATGCTGTAAGGATGACGACGATCAGTGATTATATTGCTATGCGGCTGTGTGAAAATACTGTCCCTGTTATCGGACTTGACATGGCGGCAAGCTGGGGCTGCTTTGACCTGCGAAAACAGGAGTTTCTGTATGAAGCCCTGGAGCAGGCCGGCGTAGATACTTCTTATCTGCCGGAAGTAAGAAAGGGACATTTTTTAGTCGGAGAAACAAGAGCCGGTGTGCCGGTAATGGGATCAATCGGTGACAATCAGGCGAGTCTGTTTGGTTCCGTCCGGGATCTTAAAGATACCGTACTCCTGAATGTGGGAACCGGCAGCCAGGTTTCCTTAGTGACAGAGAAGTTTATAGAATGCAGCGGCAGTGTGGAGCTTCGCCCCTGTACCGAAAACAGCTATATCCTCGTGGGAGCTTCCCTGTGTGGTGGTCGTGCGTATGCGATGCTGGAACAGTTTTACAGAGAAGCTGCAGAAACTGAAGAAAGACTGTATTCCCGGATGCAGGAGCAGGCAGAAAAATTTGTTGAAACATACGGAAAAGAAGCTGCATGGAAAGTAGACACGGCTTTTTCAGGGACAAGAAGTGATCCGTCTTACAGGGGCATGATCGTAGGGATCGGTGTAGAGAATTTTCATCCTGGTGCACTGACGGTCGGTGTGATCTGTGGGATTCTTAACGAACTGCATGAGCAGTATGAGCAGATGTGTCAGCTCACCGGAAAAAAGGCCACACGCCTGACTGGCTCCGGAAACGGAATTCGCCGAAACTCGCTGATGAGAAGACTGGCAGAAGAAATGTTCAAAATGCCGATGGAGATTCCTGAATATGAAGAAGAGGCTGCATATGGAGCTGCACTTACTGCGGGAAAGTTGGTTGCGGCAATGTAAGAAAAATTTTGTTTGACTTTTTGAAAAAGAGGCAATATAATTACAAGAAACGAGTAGCAAGTAAGCGTAAATCCAGTTTACCGGCTACTCGTTTTCATTTTGCAAAAATGAATATCGCCATGAAAAAGTGTGTAGCGTGTCAGCGTAAGTCCAGCTTATATGACAAGGTGCGCACTTTTTTTGTGCTAAAAAGAAAGGAGTTAAAACAAAATGGCGGAAAGTAACAAGATGAAGGAGATGCCGGTAAATAAGCTGATGGTCCAAATGGGAATCCCGATGATCCTATCTATGGCATTGCAGGCAGTCTATAACATTGTAGACAGTGCATTTGTGGGAAATATGAAAGCAGGCAGTGAGGTAGCACTAAATGCTTTGACACTGGTATTTCCGGTGCAGATGCTTATGGTGGCAGTGGGGATTGGAACCGGTGTAGGAACCAATGCACTTCTTGCAAGGACACTTGGACAGGGCGACAGTAAAAAAGCTGCAAAGGTAGCAGGAAACAGTCTGTTTCTGGGAGTGATCATTTATGTGGTCTGCTTATTGTTTGGTATCTTTGGGGTGAAAGCATATATTTCATCGCAGACAGTAGATACAGAAGTACTTGAGATGGGGGTCAGCTATCTGAGGATATGCTGCGTGATTTCTTTTGGTATTATTTTCTTTTCTCTATTTGAAAAGTTACTTCAGGCAACAGGCCGTTCTCTTTATTCCACGATTGGTCAGGTGGTTGGAGCGGTTGTAAATATCATCCTTGATCCGATCATGATCTACGGTATTGGACCTTGTCCGGAAATGGGAGTGAAAGGCGCAGCCTATGCAACTGTAATTGGACAGGTAGCGTCAGCTGTATTACTGTTTATTTTTCATATCAAATTAAATAAGGAATTTGAGCATGGGGCGAAATATATGAAGCCAGATGGCGAAATTATCAAGGAGATCTATGCAATCGGACTTCCGGCAATCATTGCTCAGGCGCTGATGTCCATTATGGTTTATGTAATGAACCTGATCCTGAAGTTCGATCCGTCAGCACAGACGGCCTATGGTCTGTTCTATAAGGTACAGCAGTTTGTTTTGTTTCTTGCTTTTGGTCTGCGAGATGCAATCACCCCAATCATTGCATTTGCTTATGGAATGAGAAGTAAGAAGAGAATTCAGGATGGAATCAAATATGGTCTGATCTATACAATTGTGTTAATGATTCTGGGAATTGCAATCACAGAGATTTTCCCTGGGGCATTTGCAATGCTGTTTAATGCGGGACAGTCGAGAGAATATTTTATCGGAGCAATGAGAGTGATTTCTATAAGTTTCCTGTTCGCAGGAATCAATGTTGCTTATCAGGGCATTTATCAGGCACTGGATGGTGGTGTGGAATCGCTGGTTATTTCGCTTTTGAGACAGCTTATTATTATCTTGCCGCTGGCTGGAATCTTTTCTATGCTTGTCAGAAATGATCAGATGGGAGTTTCACTGATCTGGTGGGCATTTCCGATCACTGAAATAGTTTCCTGTTTTGTAGGATATGTATTTTTAAAGAGAATCAGAAAAAATAAAGTAGATGTTTTGAATTAAGGAGGAACTGGAAATGGCAAAAAGAATCATTACGATCAGTAGAGAATTTGGAAGCGGCGGACGCTTTATCGGAGAAGAATTAGCGAAAAAATTGGGATTCGCTTATTATGATAAAAACATTATCAATGAGATCGCAGAAAAGTCTGGTTTATCTCCGGAATATATTCAGGAAAGTGCGGAACTGTCTCCGAAAAAAGGTTTGTTTGCATATGCATTTGCCGGACGTGATATCACAGGAAAATCAGTAGAAGACATGGTGTATGAGGCACAGAGAAAGGTTATTTTAGAACTGGCTGATAAGGAATCTTGCGTAATTATCGGAAGAAATGCAGATTATATTCTGAAAGATAGGGATGATGTACTGAATGTATTTATCCATGGGAATATGCCGGAAAAAACACAGCGTATTATGGGTTTATATAATGTAGGAGAGAAGGAAGCTGTCAAAATGATGGCAGATACAGATAAAAGGCGTATGACGAATTATAATTTTTACACCGATCAGAAATGGGGAAAGGCCAGTAATTATACGTTGTGTCTGAATAGTTCACAGCTTGGATATGACAGATGTGAGAAGCTTGTTATGGAATGTAGTAAATAATGAAATCCTCATGGTGAAAGTGGATTAAAGAAAATGTGATGAGAGCATTCATGAATAAGTAGCGAAAGCGGATTGCGAATGTCCTATTTATATAACGTACACGAATGTAAATGGATATCTGATCCTGAATCTCACCTATAAATCCGGTGAGCAGATGGAGCAACTTGGCAAGCATATCATGTTGGTGCGTCTTTGAAGGACGCAGGTAAAAAATGTTTTGGAATTAATCTGATTGAAGATGCAGGTATTGTAAGAGATATTTTACAGAGATTGGAATTGGAAACAGAAGAATAGAAAAGTAAGTTATGCAGAAAGGCGTGAGTCATAAGAATATGGCTTGCGTCTTTTTCTGTCTGGATTCTTTCGAGGTCTGGCAGTTATTTTTTTGCACAAGAAAAGGAGCTACGCACTAATACTTAATGCGACAGCCCCTTATTTTACCAGAACAATTTGGCGTTCGCGTTTGTGACGGTTTTTTCTATATTCTGTAGGAGAAATTCCGTGGTATTCTTTAAATATTTTTGAAAAATAAGAAGGCGAACTGAATCCACAGATCTGACTGATATAGTCCACGGACCAGTCAGAAGTAAAAAGAAATTCTTCACTCTGGGTGATGCGAAAATCCAGTATATATTTTTTCAATGGAACACCCATCTGCTTTGAAAAGATTTCTGAGAGATAGGATCGATTCAGATTCAGTTTGTCTGCAATATACTGAACTGTCAGGCCTCGTCCGTAGAAATCTTCTACAATAGAAATTGCTTGCTGTACATGACTTTCTGAATTCTGACGACTTTTTCTTTCGGGAAGCTCTTTGGAGTTCTCGATAAAAGTACCAACTTTTGAAAGAAGAAGGAGAAGAATGCCATTGGTATACAGATCATTTTTTGTACTATCATTTTTTATGGAAATCAGAATCTCAAGGAGATCCTTGATTTCCTCAAAGACTTCTGTAGAAAGTCCTTTTGTGAGGGACGGATAACCGAATCCAAGACGATGCATGAAGTATGGAGCGAGTTTGCCATTGAAGCCAACCCACGAATAAGTCCATGGATTCTCCTTATCGGCCTGATAGAAGACCATCTGATCCGGTTCAATCAAAAAAATCTGTTTTTCTTCAATAAGATATTCTGTTTTATTAACAACAAGACGTCCCTTCCCGGAAAGAACAAAATGCATGAGATAATAGGGTCTTGTTCCAGGTCCGTAGGAATGAAGCGGCAGACATTCTGAATGACCGCAGAAACGAAGTTTTATATCATTCCAGCTGGTGTCTCTGTACAGATTCAATTTTTCTAATTCCATAGGATCTCCTTTCGGTAGTTTGTATATTTATATTCGATAGATACAAAATTCTTGCTTTTATTAAACTACAATTTCCGACAAAATTTATAAGTTATCCAACAAAAGTGACTAACATGGTAATAAGATTATAGTATATGATATCAATGTAGACAAGAGAAAGAAAAGACAAAAATAATCTAAAAATTCAGACAGGAAACGAATCGATTCAAATTCACAGAAAAGTAAAAAGCTATAGTTATTAGAAGAAAGAAGTCAGTTTGTAAAAGGTGACCTGTATTTTGTGCACCCTAAAATAAAATGGAAAGGTAAGGAAAGAGATATGTTAGAATTTGCAAAAACACCACCAAAAGGATGGAACAGCTGGGATGTATATGGAGCGTCTGTTACAGAAGAAGAAGTAAAAAGAAATGCAGATATTATGGCAGAAAAGCTTAAGAAATATGGATGGAACTATGTGGTTGTAGATATTCAGTGGTACGAGCCAGGAGCTGAGTCAGCAGCATATCGCAAGTTTGCGGATTTGAAGATAGATGAATATAGTCGTGTGCTTCCGGCTGAAAATCGTTTTCCAAGTTCAGCAGATGGAGTTGGGTTTGCACCACTTGCTGAATATGTACACCAATTAGGGTTGAAATTCGGTATTCACATTTTAAGGGGAATACCAAGACAGGCTGTTCATGGAAGAATGCATATCAAAGGAACGGATAAGACAGCAGATCAGATTGCAATAAACAGTATCTGTCCATGGAATTCAGATATGTATGGAGTGGATATGTCAATTCCAGAAGGACAGTTATATTATGATTCGCTTATGGAATTGTATGCTTCTTGGGGAGTTGATTTCATTAAAGTTGATGATATCGCATATTCAACGATTTACAGAGATTCACATAGAAAGGAAATTGAAGGGATTCGAAAGGCTATCGACAAAACGGGACGGGACATTGTACTTTCCCTTTCGCCGGGACCGGCAAGACTGCAGGATGGAAGTTTTCTTCAAAAAACTGCAAATATGTGGAGATTGACAGATGATTTCTGGGATGAGTGGGAATTGCTGTATGATATGTTTGACCGCTGTAATTATTGGTCACCATTTATTCGTAAAGGAAACTGGCCTGATTGTGACATGCTTCCATTGGGGCATATTGGAATCCGCTCAGGTGAACGTGGAAAGGCAGACCGTATGACCTGCTTTACAAAGCCAGAACAAAAGACAATGATCACATTGTGGTCTATCTTTCAGTCACCACTGATGTATGGCGGAGAACTAGCTGATTTGGATGAGTGGACGCTCTCATTGTTAACAAATACAGAGGTAAACGAGATGCATCGTACACTGGATGGACAGAGACAAGAGTACAGAGACGATGAATGGATTGTCTGGTCAGGAGAAAACGAAGAGAATACATATATTGCAATATTTAATGTATCGGATAAAAAGAAAGAAATTCCTGATAAATTAGCAGAAATATATATCAAAGAGGATGCAAAAGAAATCTGGTCCGGCAAAAAAGCAACTGAAGCAGCAGAAGAAGTAGATAGTCATGGTTGTGTGTTGTATCAGATGAAAAGAATGTGATGAATGTCGGATAGGAGGAATGAAGTGATGGATACAATAGGAAAGAAACTTGCCCTAAAAGAAAAGATGGCTTATGGCTGCGGTGATGCGGCAAGCAATATTATCTGGGCATCTATGGGAACATTTCTGATGTTCTATTATACAGACAGATTGCAAGTCTCCTTGTTACAGCAGGAACACTCCCATTGGTAAACTTTATGACAGAGTATGTGGGGGAAAAGAAAGCGTGGAGTATCGTATATGGAATATTTGGAGTTATTGCAGCAATTCTGTTCTTTTTATGTTTTGCAGGGTGTAAAGAGAGAATTCATGAAAATGAAGAAGAGAAGACAGAAAAGATTCGTGTTATTGACGGAGTAAAAGCAGTGCTGAAAAATAAATACTGGCATATGCTGATGGTGATATCTATTTGTATTAATATATTCTTCCAAGCTATTAGTACGGTAAATACATATTATAGTAAAGCGGTTCTTCATAATAGCAGTATGATTAGTGTATTGAATACGGCTTATATAGTTCCTGCAATTGTAACCTTTTTCTTTGTACATCTGGTTGTGAAGAAGTATGGAAAAGGAAAGACTACGATGTTTGGCTGGATTATTATCTGTGTCAGCTATGTGATATTGTTACCATTTACAGAAAATACAACGGTACTGATTATTACAGCTGCTATGAGGGGAATAGGATATTGCTTCTTGCTTGCAGTGTCTTCTGCGATGGTAAGTGATGCAGTTGAATATGGGGAATGGAAAACGAAAATTCGTGTTGAAGGTCTGACATTTAGTATGCAGGGATTTGTAGGAACAATCGCAGCAGGTATTGTTACGGCGGTCATTGGATGGGTACTCAATTTCAGCAAATATGATGGAACACTGTCATTTGCAGATACACAGGCAGGATCCGCAGTATTTGCAATTAAACTGCTGTTTATTGCGGTTCCGTTTGTTGTTGGAGTACTGAATATTATATTGTTAAGATTTTACAAACTTGATAAAATGTATCCGCAGATTATTGAGGATTTAAATAAGCGGAATGGAAAATAAGTGGGGAATGCATATGAAGACAAGCATATCAGAAAAAATAGCTTATGGTATGGGAGATGTTGCATGTAATGTAGTATATGCACTTACATCTGGTCTTATCGTATATTTTTATACAAATGTAATCGGAGTATGGAGCTGTCGCTTTAACGAATGAATTCATATCTTTTCTCCCAGTTCTTTCATACGTTCTCCATCTATCGTCCCTTCATAATGTCTGATTCTTGACTTATCAAGTTTTATTTTAACCGAATCAAGTAAGTCCCCTGCTTCAATTGCGAGGAGCAATAAGCAGT
>OLRE01002049.1_pt1 | contig 17410 bp, 17 predicted proteins | sample 1672461 | NCBI WGS metagenome assembly OLRE01 (sample SAMEA3136688, study PRJEB25190) | human gut metagenome | biome: human gut; feature: human-associated habitat; material: faeces | place: Austria | collected 2013
CTCAGATTAAATTCCTCCCCCGCCTGGGCCCAAATCTCCTCCTGGAGGGCGGCAATGCCGGCGGTGAGCCCCGCCCCAAACTGGGCCAGGGCCTGCTCGTCCACCAGCATCCCCGCCTGCTCCATCTCCGCCAGCACCGGACACAGGGGGAGCTCAATGTCCTCATACACCTTCGTCAGTCCAAACGCCGCCAGCTTCTCCGGAAGCAGCGCATACAGGGCAAACAGCAGGGCGGCATGGCTGGCCATGACCTGCCCGGCCGCCTGGGCCCCCGCCGCGTCCTTCCAGACCTTCGCCCCCAGATATTCCTTGGCAGGGGGTAAGGTTTTCTGGAAATACTGGGCGCCCAACTTGTCCAGCTCATAGCTTCCGTCGGTGGGGGCCAGGAGATAGGCCGCGATGGCCCCGTCAAACACAAAGCCCTGGGCCTGCCACCCCCGGTCCAGCCCCCGGCTCATCACATCTTTTATATGGTAGCCCAGCTTAACAATCTCCGGGCAGAAGAATTCCCGCAAAAAAGAACCGTACGTAGGCAGGGTCTCCTCCCGAAACAGCGCCGCCTGTTCCCCCTGGTCCCAGCACACCACCAGAGCGGACAGGTCCGGCAGCGTCAGCACCGCCACCGTCTGCCCCCGCCACTGGGCCAGCAGGTCCCGCCAGCGGGCCTCCTCGGTCACCTGCTCCACGGTCTCCGCCTGGCGGACCGCCGCCTGGGAACCCTGCACGGCCTCTTCCTGGTCCAGCCCCATCTGCTCCATCAGCTTCTGAAAACCCAGGCGGAGAAAGAGCTCCCGCAGCAGCCCCCTGTTCGCCGGCCGGCGCAGCGCCTGTTCGGGGACAAAATCCAGGGGCGCATCGCAGCGGATGGTGCACAGGTCGTAGGACTGAAAGGCGCTCTGCTTGCCCGCCTCCAGCTTCTTTTTCACCCCGGGCTTGGCCTCCAGGGTGCCCGCCTCCAGACGGGCATATATCTCTGTTAGGGTGCCGTTTTCATGGAGCAGGGTCAGAGCGGTTTTCTCCCCCACCCCCGGAACCCCGGGGACGTTGTCCGAGGAATCTCCCATCAGGGCCTTCAGGTCCACCATCTGGGCCGGGGCAAAGCCGTAGGCCGCCCGAAACGCGCCGGGGTCCATCTCCTGGGTGGTGGTCTTTCCCATGCGGGTGGTAACCAGTTCCACGTAGGTATGGTCCGTGACCAACTGCAGGGAGTCCTTGTCCCCCGTGGCCACCCGGCAGTCCCAACCAGCGGCCTCGCACCGGCGGGAGATGGTGCCGATCAGGTCATCCGCCTCCCAGCCGGCCAGCTCATAGCAGGGGATGTTCATGGCATCCAGCACCTCTTTCAGCACCGGCATCTGCACCGCCAGCTCCTCGGGCATTCCCTTCCGCTGGGCCTTGTAGTCTGCGTAGGCCAGGTGCCGGAAGGTGGGCTCCTTCCGGTCAAAGGTCACACACACCCCGTCAGGGTCCACTTCTTCCTCCATCCGCCGCAGGATATTCAAAAATCCAAAAATGGCATGGGTGGGAAACCCCTCCCTGTTGTTCAGGGGGTGCATTCCAAAAAAGGCCCGGTTCACAATGGAATTCCCGTCAATCACCAGCAGTTTCATCCCGTCACATCCTTTGCCGCGGGGTACTGCCCCGCTGAATCAGCAGCATCGCATACTAAAGTATTGTACCAACCTTTCCCCAAAAAATCAACGCCTCTCCCCGGGGAAAGAAAAACCGTGTCCCCAAGCCGGGCACACGGTTTTCCATGCAACGGTTTCATGATTGGGCCGCTTTCCATGCGTCCCGATTCTGCTTGGCGCCCTGGAGGTAGAGGATGGACAGCACCAGTCCCACCACACTGTACGCCGCACCGGTGGGGCCGGACACGGCCACATTGACCACCAGCCCGATCACCACCAGCACCAGCACAATCACCCCAAGCACAAAGTTGGCCCCGCAGTTCTCCGGCCGGCCGCAGTTTCGGATGCCCAGGATGCCGATCACCAGGTAGAACACCCCACTGACCGCGCCGAGGACGCTGAACACGCCGGCCGCGGCCCCCAGGACCAGACCCACATCGTTATCACTGGCAAGCAGCAGGCCGCCGGCCCCCAAAATAAGCAAGGACCCCAAAATGGACAGGGCACCCAGAACGGTATAGATAATGCCTGTCACCTTCAATTTTCCCCTGCCGGGTGCATTGTTTTCCATCATGCGTTTCTCCTTTTTCTCTGAATCAAAGCGGAATAACTCCAGTTCTTCAACAGAAAGGATACTATGTCCCGCCCCCACTGTCAACCCGCTTTTCTCAGGTCAGGCAGCATGGTCTAACGTCATTTCGCCAGTACAGCATGGTAGAAATACCCGTCGGACAGCGCCACCCCCGGGGCCCCTTTCCAGCTCATGGCCCCGGTGACCTGTATCCGATCCCCCTCCTTCCAAGCCCCACATGCCTCCTCCGGCAGAAACACCGCCACTGTCATCTCCTCTCCAAGCTCCGAGACCTCAGCCTGCTCCAACAAAACGTAAGGCCGCCCCGCCTGATCCCGCGCCAACGCGCTGATCCGCCCTGTCACCGTGAACACCGGGGTTTCTATATAGTAGGCAGGATCTAAAAGGATCGTACCATCCTCACAGGAAAAGCCCGCTATCGTCCCAGCAATCCAAACCATCTCATCACAGCGCAGTTCTCCCAGGGTCTGTTTGGAAAAATGGGCTCGGATTCCATTGCCGTATGTAACATGATCCCTAAAATCCTTCAATGCGATCACTCCATGCCCGGAGGAAAGGGACTTGACCGCGCCCAGAAACGCATAGGACTTCCCCACATAGGTATCCTCTGCTTCCGCAACGTCGGAATAGAGCGCCTCATACAGCTCCCTCACATCCGCTTTCTGTATGGACTGCAAATCGGCCTGCCCCGCTGCGTTTTCGCAGGCGCAGAGCGTGCACAACAGCGCACACACCAGCCAGCCTGTCAGGAACCGTCTCATATTTTCCTCCCCTACGCTCACGTTTCTCCCCGGAAGCCCATTCCACCTCCCGTTTTTTCAGAATAAGCGTTTTTAAGACGTTATTTTTCCATTTTCGACATCTACAAAACTATAATAACATCTTTACGCGGGCGAATCAAGAGAATTCAAGTCTCAAAAAGGTATCTTCTCCCCTCCTCCCCGGCTATCCTTGTTACGAGGGGAGGCGATTGGGTGGATATCAATTTCGTTCGGGAACGGATTACACAGCTTCGTATGGCAAAGGGAATCTCAGAGTACCAAATGAGCTATGACCTTGGTCACAGCAGGGGATATATCAATAACATCAGCTCCGGTAAATCGTTGCCCTCCTTGACAGAACTCTTCGCCATCTGTGACTATTTTCAGATCACGCCCGCTGAGTTCTTCGATCCGTCCATGGGCAACCCCAACCTGAAGAAACACGTGGTTTCCGGATTGGACCTGCTCAGTGAGAGAGACTTACAGCTCATCCAGAGCATCATAGCCCACCTCATACAGCGGGGATAGCGGCCGGCACAGGCCTCGACAACAGATAGCCCGGCCCTGTCTCTCCCGTACCACAAGCTCCAAAGGCACAGCAGAAAAAGGCCGGGCTCCATTGCCCCGGCCTTTTCCAAAATCCACTTTATTATATTTCGCGGGAAAATGCAGATAGAAGGTTTCACCTTTTTCCAGCAAAAAAGAGGGCGGGCATCTCTGCCCACCCTCAAAACGGTAGAAATTACTTGCCGAAGTAACGCTTCAGCAGGCCCTCGAACGCCTTGCCGTGACGGGCCTCGTCGCGGGCCATCTCATGCACGGTGTCGTGGATGGCGTCCAGGTTCAGCCTTGGCCATCTTGGCCAGCTCGAACTTACCAGCGGTAGCGCCGTTCTCGGCCTCCACGCGCATCTCCAGGTTCTTCTTGGTGGAGTCGGTGACCACCTCGCCCAGCAGCTCGGCAAACTTGGCGGCATGCTCGGCCTCCTCAAAGGCCGCCCGGCGCCAATACTCCCCGATCTCGGGATAGCCTTCCCGATACGCCACCCGGCTCATGGCCAGGTACATGCCGACCTCGGTGCACTCCCCGTTGAAATTGGCCCGCAGGTCCTCCATAATATCCTCGGGCGCACCCTGGGCCACGCCCACCACGTGCTCCGCGGCCCAGCTCATCTCGGGGCCCTGCTCCACAAACTTGCTGGCAGGCGCCTTGCACTGGGGACATTCCTTGGGGGGCTGATCGCCCTCATGCACATAACCACAAACACTGCAGACATACTTGCTCATAACTGTATTCCTCCATCATCCGCGCCTTCCGGGAAAGCGCATGGTCGTTAAAAATTGATCTTAGACCAACAAAAGCTTGTCCATCTAAGCAGGTTTATTTTACACCACATCTGGTGTTTTGTAAACCCCTTTTCCCCATATATTTTGTAGTTTTTTCGTCAAATTGTGTAACTTACGTCACAGCTTTCGCATCTCCTCCAGCAGGGTCTGCCGGTCATACAGCGCGGAGAGCACCGGCAGCATGGCATTGGGGGACAGGTGGGCGGGCAGACCCAGCTTACGCAGCAGAGCCTGCCGTTTTTCCCTGCTTCCCGCCCCCCCGGACAGGCCGCAGGCAAACAGATCCGCCTTGGTCAGCAGAGGAGCGGACGGGGCGGTCTCTTCCCCCAAAATGGTCGCCCCCGCCCGGCGCAGGGCGGTCTCCAGTACCGTGGGAGACATCCCCTCCACACCAAGCTTTCCCTCCTTCCCCGGCCGGCGTTTTCGCTTTTCCTTTCCGAAGCGGTCTGGGATATATGCATGTTTGACCTGTTCCGGAGGGAGGGTGCCTTTCAAGTAATTGCGGATCACAAATCCCGCGCCGTCGCTGTCGGTGAGCAGAATGAGCCCCCGTTTCGCCCCGATCCTCCGCAGCAGCGCCAGGGTCTCCCGGTCCTTAAAAATCCCAAAGCCCGACGTCTCTAAAATCACCGTGTCCACCAGCTGGGACAGGGTGTTTTTGTCATATCGGCCCTCCACCACAATGGCCTCCCGAATTTTCAGCATGCTGTCCCTCCTGCCGCCAGCTCCAGCACCAGGGAGACCAGCAGTTCCTTGGCGTCGGCCCCAGACACCGACTTCATAGCCAGGTCGGTCTCCGCGCACCGGCGCATGGCCTGGCGGCACCAGTCCAGCCCATGGCGGCGGGCCCCTTCCATCAGCTTGTCCGCCGGATAGGCCGACCGCATCCCCCACAGTTCCATGAGCCACCGGCTCCCCTCTCCAGACTCCAGGGCCACCCGGGCTGTGTAGAGCTGCCGGAAGTGCTTGCCCAGCACCGCTAAAATCATAATCGGGGCCTGCTGGAGGCGCAGCAGATCATGGAGCACGGAAAAGGCCCGGTCCATTTCCTTTCGGGTGAGGGCATCGGTCATCTGGAACACCACCGCGTCAATGACGGGGATGGCCACCGCGTCAATGTCCTGCCGGGTGACCCGGCGATTCTGGGCGTACGCCCCGATCTTTCCGATCTCGGAAATCAGGCCGTTCATCAGGTCACCGCAGAGGAAGATCAGGTATTGGGCGTCCGCCGTGTCAATGTCGTGGCCCAAGGCCCGGAACCGGCGGACAATCCAGTCCACCAGATCACTCTGTCCCTGCCGGACGAAGGCCACCTCCGCCCCTTTGTCCCGGATAACCCCGGACAATTTTTTCATGCGGGCATCCCGTTTGTAGGGCACCGTGTCATAGACAAAGACCAGACAGCAGTACTCCGGCAGATCGGAGAGAATCTGGGTCATGGCGTTCCGCTCGGCCTCGGGGGCTTTGAAGAGGTCATAGTCGCTGACCACCACCAAGGTGCGCTGGCTCATCATGGGCAGGGCATCCACCGTCTCCGCCAGCTGCTGGGCGGTGAGGGTCTTGCCCGGCAGGAGATGGTAGTTGAAGCTCTCCATCCCGGCGGGAATCAGTTTGGCCTTCATCTGGTCCAAATAGTAGTCCCGGAGATAGGCCTCCTCCCCATGAAAGATGTACAGAGAGCCCAAGGTCCCCTGGGCAAGTGCCTTCTTGAACTGCCGGTAAGCCTCCTGCCCCGGATTTTTCTCATATTTTTTTGCCATCACGTTTCCTCCCCACTCTGGGCATACACGGTGATCCCGCCCTGCCGGTCGGTGCGGTACACCTGGGCCCCCGCCGCCGACAGCCGGGCAAGGGTCTCCGGCGCGGGATGTCCGTAGGTATTCTGCCCCACGGAGATCACCACCGTCTCCGGGGCAACCGCTTCCAGCAGGGCTTGACTGGTTGACTGCTTGGAGCCGTGGTGTCCCGCCACCAGGACCTCCACTTCCGGCAGGTTCTCCCGGGCCACCAGCTTGGCCTCGGCCGCCGCCGGCATATCCCCGGTCAGCAGCGCCTCCCATCCCTTCCTGGCGCAGAGGACGGACAGGCATTGCTCATTGGCGTCCTTCCCCGCTGTCACTGGCGGATATAAGGTGATCTCCGCCCGGCCCAGGGTCACTTGGCTGGTCTCCGTCACATAGTAAACGGGAATATTTTCCGCCGCCGCCCGGGCTGTAATCTCCTGCCGGAGCGGGTTGTCCCGGTCCACGTCGGGGACCGCCAGGGCCCGGACCTTCACCCGGTCCATGAGCTCCAGCACCCCGCCAGCGTGGTCCGCGTGAAAATGGGTGAGAATGAGCAGGTCCAGCTCACTCCGCCCCAACGACTGCAAATAGGTGGCCGCGGTGTCCCCCGGGTCCCGGGTTCCGCCGCAGTCGATCAGGGCCCGGGCATGCCCCGAGGTCACCACCACGCTCTGCCCCTGGCCCACATCCAGCACCGTCAGGGCCAGGTCCTGCCGCTGAACCGTCTTGGCAGTGAGCAGCGCGGACAGGCACAGGGTCACCACGCAGGCGCACACCGGCACAACCGGGCGCTTTCCAGGCACCGGCGCCAACAAATACAGCAGAAAAACGCCATAGACAAACAGGGCCCACAGGGCGTAGTACCCCCGGTCCAGGTCCACCGAGGCCAGGCCCAGCCGGCTGGCCTGGGCCGCGCAGCCCAGGAAAAAGCGGATGGGAAATCCCACCAGCGCCGCCAAGCCCTGCCCCAGCGGGAACACCACCGCCCCCACCGCCACGGACAGTGCCCCGCCCACAAAGGCCAGGGTAACCGCCCAGCTGGTCATGAGATTGGTCAGGGGGGCGATGAGGGAAAACCGCCCAAAATACCCCGCAGACAGCGGCACGGTAAACACCATGGCCCCCAGACTGATCGCGGCCACCCCGAAAAAGGGGGCGGCCCACCGCCGGGCCCTTTTGGGGACCTGTGCCAGCCAGGCCTTGCTCCACCGCTGTCCAAAGAGCAGAATGCCCAAGGTGGACAGGAAGGAGAACTGCAGACCCGCGTTGGCCGCCGCATAAGGGTTGGCCGCCAGAAGCACCAACAGTGCCGCGCACAGGCCGGTGAGGCTGTGGTAGTCCCGCCCCAGCTGCTGGGCCAGCAGGGCCATGGCACAGAGGACGGTGGCCCGCACCGTCCCCGGGCCGTTGCCCGTCATCAGGCAGAAGAGCACCAGGATCAGCAGAAGAAGCCCCAGTTGTCCCTTTTTCTTTGGGTCCAGAAACAACGTCAAAAACCCCATCAAAAAGGTCACATGAAGGCCAGAAACCACCACCACATGCCCCAGCCCTACGCGGTTGAGGTTGTTCCGGTCGGTCTCCTCCAGGCCGGTCTTATCCCCTGTGAGAAGGGCATGGAGAAACCCAGCCTCCCTGGGGGGATACAGCTGGTCCAGCATGGCCCGGATCTCCCCGGCCAGAATGGTCAGGGCATATCGGACTGAACTACTCTCCCCCCGGGTCACCATTACCTGGCCATATCCCTTCATCCGAAGCAGAATGCCCTGGGAGGGGTAGTACAGGCTCTCCTCTCCCCCCAGCTCCTCCGCCGGGGTACAGCGGGCCACGCAGGATATCCGGTCCCCCGGGCGCAGGTCCGCCAGGTCCGCCGGTCCATAAAACAGCGCGGACACCTTCCGGCCTTCCCTCTCCCCCGCCCGGACCGGCACCCGAACCCCGTAGTCGGTCTCCTCCGGCCACTGGGTCACCACGGCCTCCATTTGGATGGTGCGGTGCTCCAAGTCCTGTGCCGGGGCGTGAAAGAGCGCGCTGTACACCGCCAGCCACACCAAGATCGCCCCGGCCCCAAAGAGGAACCGGCGCAGAGGGGGCCATTTTTTCAGCCCTTTGAACAAAAATCCCGCCGCCAGGCTGCCCAAGCCCACCGGCAGCACCCAGGCACTCCAGGGCAGATACACCCCCAGCAGGACAGCGGGCACCACCCCTGCGGTAAACCACAATAGAATCATCGCCGGTCTGACAAGCCCAGGATATAGTCCGTGCTGGTTCCATACAGCCGGGCCAGCTGAATCACCGCCCACACGGGAATCTCCCGCTCGCCTTTCTCGTAGCGCCGGTACACCTCCCGGTTCAAGTGGAGGTATGCCGCAACTTCATACTGTTTCCTGTCACTGTCAATGCGCAGGTCTTCAATCCGAGGAAAATACATCGTGCAACACCTCAAGAAAAGGCTACTATTTTGTCGCTTTTCCCCGCAATATTGCCACCATATAGTTGCAATTTTCCCCACACTTCACTCTGAAAAAGAGACACCCTGGCACCAGTTGGGCCAGGGCGCCCCCGCAAACCTTTTCCCAGCCTTCCGCTGTCCAGGTTCGGCAAACCCTATTCTGATTGGAGAGCGCCCCGGCAAAGCTGGGGCGCTCCTGTTTTTCATCCCGGCGGCCAGGTCATGTCCCGTCCCGCCAGCACGTGGAAGTGCAGGTGGAACACGCTCTGCCCCGCCTGCTCTCCACAGTTGGAGACCACCCGGAACTGGGCAATGCCCAGGTCCTTGGTGACCTTGGAAATCACCTCAAAGCAGTGGGCCACCACGGCGGAATTTTCCGCCGTAATCTCCCCGCAGGATGCAATGTGGGCCTTGGGAATCACCAGGAAATGGGTGGGCGCCTGGGGATCAATGTCATAAAAGGCATAGACCAGTTCGTCCTCATAGACCTTTTGGGAGGGAATTTCTCCCCCGGCGATTTTACAAAACAAACAGTCGCTCATGGTATCGCGCTCCTTTCTATGAATATCGGGGTTATGGCGCCTCGGGCACCACGGCAAAGAACTCCAAGGGAAGGGGGCCTGTGTTTTGGAGACTGTGCCCATGGCCCTTGGGGCAGTAGTGACAAGCGCCAGGGCCCAGCGGCTCCTGCACCCCGTCACAGAGGACCTGGCCGGTGCCCGATAGAATATAGATCACTTCACAATTGGTCTCATGGGAATGCATTCCAATGGTCGCGCCGGGAGGCAGTACCCCCCGCATCACCTTGACCGGTCCCTGGACCGTTTTCTGCAGCAGCACAGTCCCCTGGCCGCCCCGCATATTGGCCACAGGCTCCACTGGAATTTTGGCAAAGTCAAGCAGCATGGTTCCGCCCCCTCACAGGCCCAGCTTCACGGCCACAAAGTCGTCCACCGAGGCCAGAGCGTCGTCCAGCTTCAGCGGGTCCTTGCCGCCGCCCATGGCGCTGTCCGGCTTGCCGCCGCCCTTGCCGCCGCAGAGGGCGCAGACACTTTTCACCAGGTCCCCCGCCTTGATGCCCTTGGCAATGGCCTGCTTGCCGCAAACAGCCAGGAAGGTGATCTTCTCCTCGTTGGTGGAGGCCAGTACCGCCACCACATTGGGCTCCTTGTCCCGGAGGAAATCCCCCATCTGCCGCAGGGCGTTTCCATCCATCCCTGGGCGGTGGGCGGTAAGCACCTTCAGTTCTCCCACATCCTTGGCCGCCATCAGGAACTGGCGGGCCTGGCCCAGGGAGGCCTCCGCCTCAAATTTTTCGATCACCTGGTGGAGCTGCTTGATCTCCGCCATGGCCGCCTTGGCCTTTTCCCGGAGCTCGCCGGGCTTGGCCTTCATGGCCGCCGCCGCCTCAAAGAGCAGCTCCTGATTCCGGTTCATAACCTCCAGGGAGAGTTTGCCGGTGGTGGCCTCAATCCGGCGCACCCCGGAGGCCACGGAGAACTCGCTGCTCACGTGGAAGACCCCCACCTTGGCGGTGTTGGACAGGTGGGTGCCGCCGCAGAACTCCACGGAGTAGCCCTCACCCATGTCCACCACCCGGACCACGTCGCCGTACTTCTCGCCAAAGAGAGCAATGGCCCCTTTCTTCTTGGCCTGCTCAATGGGCAGTTCCTCGGTGACCACGTCGTAGCCCTCCAGAATGGCCTCGTTGACCATGGCACTGACCTGGGCCAGCTCCTCCGCGGTCAGGGCGGAGAAGTGGGTGAAGTCAAAACGCAGCCGGTCGGGCTCCACCAGGGAGCCGGCCTGGTGGACATGGTCCCCCAGCACGGTGCGCAGGGCCTTGTCCAGCAGATGGGTGGCGGTGTGGGCCCGCATAATGGCCGCCCGGCGCACCGGGTCCACCGCAGTGGTGACCACATCGCCCACCTTCAGGCTCCCCTGGGTGAGCTTGCCATAGTGCATGTATTTGCCGCCCTTGTTCTTCTGCACGTCGGTCACCTGGAACAGACCGCCCTCGGGGCCGCTCTTGGCCAGGGTGCCGTGGTCGGCCACCTGGCCGCCCATCTCCGCATAGAAGGTGGTGCGGTCCAGCACCACAATGGCCTCCACCCCGGGAATGATCTCATCCACCAGGGTGTCCTCCGCCACAATGGCCAGCACCTTGGCTCCGGTGAGGGTGGTCTGGGCATAGCCATCAAAGACCGTGGCGGGCACCTCCTTGCCAAACTCCACGCCGGACCAGCCCAGGTCCCCCAGGGCCTCCCGGGCCTTCCGGGCCCGGACCCGCTGGGCCTCCATCTCCTGGTCAAAGCCCGCCCGGTCCAGGGTCATCCCCTCGTCCCGGACCATCTCCTCGGTGAGGTCCACCGGGAAGCCGTAGGTGTCATAGAGCTTAAAGGCGTCGCTGCCGGCAAACTGGGTCTCCCCCTTGGCCTTGTGCTCGGCCAGCAGCTCGGAGAAAATCTTCATGCCCCCGTCGATGGTTTTGGCAAAGTTCTCCTCCTCGGTGCGGATGACTTTGGTGATATAGTCCTGCTTCTGCCGCAGGTCCTTGTACTCCCCCTCATTCTCATGGATGACGGTGTCGATGATCTGATACAGGAAGGGCTCATTCACCCCCAGCAGCTTGCCGTGGCGGGCCGCCCGGCGGAGGAGCCGGCGCAGCACATAGCCCCGCCCCTCGTTGGAGGGCAGCACCCCATCGCAGATCATAAAGGTGGCCGAGCGAATGTGGTCGGTGATGATCCGCAGGGACACGTCGCTGGCCTCGCTGTCCCCGTAATGGGCGCCGGTGATGTCAGAGACCTTGTTGGTGATGTTCATCACCGTGTCCACATCGAACAGGGAGTTTACATTCTGGCACACCACAGCCAGCCGCTCCAGGCCCATGCCCGTGTCAATGTTCTTCTGGGCCAGTTCGGTGTAGTGGCCCTCCCCATCGTTGTCAAACTGGGTAAAGACGTTGTTCCAGACCTCCATATACCGGTCGCAGTCACAGCCGGGCTTGCAGTCAGGGCTGCCGCAGCCGAAAGCCTCCCCCCGGTCATAGTAGACCTCGGAGCAGGGGCCGCAGGGGCCGGAGCCGTGCTCCCAGAAGTTGTCCTCCTTGCCCATGCGGTAGATCCGATCCTCGGGAATCCCCACCACATCCCGCCAAATGTTGAATGCCTCGTCGTCCTCCAGGTAGACCGAAGGATAGAGCCGGTCCGCCTCCAGACCCACCCACTTGGGGTCGGTGAGGAACTCCCAGGTCCACTGAATGGCGTCGTGCTTGAAGTAATCCCCAAAGGAAAAGTTCCCCAGCATCTCAAAGTAGGTGCCGTGGCGGGCGGTGTGGCCGATGTTCTCAATGTCGCCGGTGCGGATGCACTTCTGGCAGGTGCACACCCGCTTCCGGGGGGGCTCCTCCTCCCCCTTGAACCAGGGCTTCATGGGGGCCATGCCGGCGTTGATCAGCAGCAGGGACGGGTCGTTCTCCGGCACCAGGGGAAAACTGGGCAGGCGGAGGTGGCCCTTGGACTCAAAAAAAGTCAGGAACATCTCCCGCAGCTCGTTCAAACCGTAGTACTTATGCATAAACATACCTCCGATGTCTCAGAAAAATAAAATAAAAAACTCCCTCCCTGTTCAGGGACGGAGTAAACTACTTCGCGGTACCACCCTAATTCACAGAATGCCTGGCGGCCTTCTGCCTCTCGGTTCATCCTGTAACGGGAATGGCCCGGCCCGGTCCTCCCGGGCGGCTCGGAAGTGGCGCTGTGCCGGGCTGGGCCAAGGGGCTCTCACCGCTTCCCCTCTCGCTCGGGCGGCCATGGCACATGGGCTTCCTCATCGCCAGATATCCTATCGCTTTTTCATTTTATCACGGATTTTTCCCCTGTCAAGGGCTCCCGGCTGGAAATTTTCCCTGGGCGCTCTCCCCTCCTCTTTGTCAAGGGGGCCCGGCAGCGCGGTGCGCCGCCGGGCCTTCTGGTGCCTTTCCTCTTTTCCCCAGAGGAGAGGACGCCGTATTCCGTTATTCCAGGCCAAACGCCTTCTGGGTGTCCGCCAGGGCCTCATCCATGCGGGAGAGCACATCCTGGATGTCCTGCTCGGAGATGACTGCCGCGGGCTCAAACCGAATGGTTTTGGCGTTGACCAAGGTCCCGGCGGTGAGTACCTTCCGGGCAAACATGCCTTTGGCGCACGCATAGCCCATCTCACTGGTGTGGAACTCCACCGCCAGCATCAGGCCAAGGCCGCGAACCGCCTGGATGATCTTGGGATACTTCTTGGCCAGGGCCTCCAGACCGGCTTTCAGGACCTCCCCTTTCCGCTTGCAGACACCGGGGATATCATGCTCCAGCATATACTTGATGGTGGCAAGGGCCGCAGCACAGCACACGGGGTTGCCGCCAAAGGTGGGGGAGCCCAGCAGCCAGGGGTTGTCAATGATCTCCTGGACCCACAGCTTGGGCTTGCAGATGATGCCGGTGATGGGCATAATGCCGCCGCCAAAGGCCTTGCCATAGGTCATGATGTCGGGTGTGACCCCTTCCGCCTGGCACCGCCACATGGTGCCGGTGCGGCCCATGCCCGTCTGGATCTCGTCAAAGATCAGCACCACGCCGGTCTCGTCACAGATCTCCCGGACCTCCTGGAGGTAGCCCTCGGGGGGCACAATGATCCCGGCCTCCCCCTGGATGGGCTCTAAAATCACCGCGGCCACCTTTTCGCCCACAGCCTGGAGGTTTCTTATGGCCTTGCGGATGTCCTCGGCCACGCCGTACTCCACGTGCTGCACCTGCTGGATCATGGGGGTGTACGGGGTGCGGTAGGTCCCCTTGCCGCCCATGGACACCGCGCCCATGGACTTGCCGTGGAAGGCCCCCACGGTGGAGATATACCACCGGCCGCCGGTGGCGATCCGGGCCAGCTTCAGGGCCATCTCCACCGCCTCGGCGCCGCCGTTGGTGAAGAAGCAGTACTGCAGCTCCCCGGGGGTGATGTCCGCCATGGCCTTGGCCAGGTAGCCTCGCAGGGGGTCCAGCAGCTCCTGGGAGTGGAGGGCCTGATGGTCCAGCTGGGCTTTCACCACGTCCAGAATCTCCGGGTTTCTGTGGCCGCAGGTGTAGATGCCGAAGCCGCCCAGGCAGTCAATAAACTGTTCCCCATTGAGGCCATAGCAGTAGGCGCCTTCGTCCTGCCACTCCAACACGGCCCCCGCCTCAGAGTCCGAAGAGACCGACTTGCGGTAGGCCAGCCAGCCGGGGCTCACATAGTGGTTGAAATGCTCCACGGTCTCCTCCACCATCTGTTTCTTCTCCGCGGGAGAAATCGCCTGAATATCCGTATGGATCAAAGAAATCACCCGGTTCAGCTCCTGAATCACTTGTTCCTTTTTTGACATAACGATGCGCCTCGCTTTCGGTTTTACTCAATCAAATCCCTGGGAAGGGCTCTCTTTATTTTGAGTATAAACTCTGGTATAATACCAGAGTCAAGGTCATTCCATCCATCATTTCAAATAAATTAAGCAGGTGTTTTTTGTGAAGGATTACTATAAAATCAACGAGATCGCACGGCTATATGGCATCGGTGTGGACTCCCTGCGCTACTACGAGAAATTGGGGATCCTCAAACCGCGCCGGGATACCAACGGCTACCGCTTATATAATTTGAAGGACATGTACAAGCTCAACGTCATCCGGGACCTGCGCCGGCTGGATTTTTCCATGCAGCAGATCAAAGACTATTTGGAAGGGCAGACCGTGGACCACACCCTGGCGCTGCTGCGCCAGGAGCAGGCCCTGGTCCAGGCCCAAATCCAGGAGCTGCAAACCAAGGCCCGCCTGCTCCAAAGGCGGATCGCCACCCTGACGGAGGCCCGGAGCATTGTCCCCGGCGCCATCACCCTCCGCACCCTCCCCCAGCGCCCCTGCGTCCAGTTCAGCGCCCACATCACCCGGGATGAGGAGATGGACTTCGTGATGAAAAAGCTCCACCGAAAGCATGAGGACAAAATCCGGGACTTCGGCAACCAGACCTTCGGGGCGTTTCTGGCCATGGATGAACTGATGCAGGGCATTCCCAATGTCTACGACGCCGTCTTCTCCGTGCTGGAGGAGGACGCGGCCGACTACGACTTTGTGCTGCCCGCCGGGGTCTACCTATCCTATTTCTACCAGGGCAGCTACCAGCAGAACCGCTCCAGGGTCCAGGAGGTCCTGGCCTACGCCGCCTCCCATGGCCTGACCCTGGCGGGAACCCCCTTTGAGCTCTATGAGATCGACAACCGGGACACCGTCCAGGAGGCGGAGTTCCTCACGGAAATTCAGGTTGCCATTTCCCCGGCTTCCCTGTAAAATGGGGAAAACACACAGCAGGAGGTACCCTATGAAAGCATTCACCACCGTCCTCTCCGTGGCGGAGATCCACGCAGCCCGGGCCTTTTATGAGGACCTTTTCGGCCTGGAGCTCTACCAGGACTACGGCAGGAATCTCACCTTTACCTGCGGGCTCTCCCTTCAGCAGGACTTCCACTGGCTGACGGGACTCTCCCGGGCGCAGATTCACCCCCAGCCCAACAACATGGAGCTGGCCTTTGAAACGGAGGACCTGGATGGATTCCTCCAAAAGCTGCGGGCCTATCCCCACCTGCAAACCCTGGGCGGGGTGGTGGAACATCCCTGGGGCCAGCGGGTGATCCGGTTCTACGACCTGGACGGCCACCTCATCGAGGTGGGAGAGTCCATGAAACTGGTCATCCGCCGCTTCCAGGCCGCCGGTATGACGCCGGAGGAGATCGCCCGGAAAATGGATGTCTCTCTCAAAGACCTGGACATCCTGCTCAGCGCTCCCTGAGCGCAATTTTCTGGGCCCGTAGCCCCCTCCGTTTCCGCTCCACGGCCTCCCCTGCCGCCCACGCCTGGCTTCCCGTATTCTGCACAGAAAACTTTGCAAAACAGGTTGACAAGTTTACTTGGTATGCTATAATAGGTATACCAAGTAAACTTGTCAAAAAGGAGGTCCTCCTATGAATCGAGACGAAATTCTCGCCAAAAGCCGGGCGGAAAATGCGGCAGAGGATGAGCGCGGCAGACTCATCAAATTGGAGAGCGCCAGTGTCTCCCGCTGTGCCTTTTTCATTCTCTTTTGCCTCTTAAAAATCTTTGTTCCCTTGGACGACATGGGGGACGCAGCCTTGAACCTCCTCTTTTTCGGCGGTGTCTTTTCTCAGTTTACCTACCAAGCAATCAAACAGAAGAGCGTGGGCGACGGCATCTGTTCTGTCATCTCCGCATGTTTCACGCTCTATTCGATTTTCTCCCTGCTCTCTGCCCTGGGTCTGCCCTGACCGCTGGCCCCCACCCAACGCAAACACCGGCCAACCAGCCGGTGTTTGCGTTTCCTATTTCTATGGAAGCGCCAAACGCACGCCCCTCAAAAGCCCAGGCTCTCCCCAATCAGGATCACATGGTAATCCGACCGCATGGGCTTTTTGTGCAGGATGGTGGTGACATTGCAGATTCGGTTGGGCGCGTCGCAGCTGGGACAGCGCCCCGTTTTGACGCAGGCGCAGGCCCGATCATACTTCAGGTTGTTCATGGGGGCCGCCACAAAGGCAATCCGCTCCCGGGCCGCCCGCTCGTCAGGGACCAGCTTATTGATTCCCGCCACCACAACAATCCGGTCGGGCCCATAGATGCCCCCCACCACCCGGCTGCCCACGCCATCCACATTGACGATCTCTCCTGTCATGGTGATGGCGTTGGCCCCCAGGAGGAAGACATCCGCCGTGAGGTAGGCGGCCAAAATCCGCCGGGCCTCCTCCCGGGTGGGGGCCCGGTAATGGCCGGGGGGATTGCAGTCATAGCTGGTGCCGGTGAGGGCCGCCATACTGGGGATGGCCTGACAGCCCTTGGCCGCCAGTTTCTCATCTAAGTCCAAGGCATAGATCGTGTGGGAGTCCCCCACCCCCACCACAGCCCCGTCCGGGATCAGGGAGAGGAGCAGGGCAGCCGCCTCCCCCCGGCTGGCCGCGTAATGGGCGGCAAAGCCGTTCTTCTCCAGGCTTCGCACCGCGGCCGCCCCCTTGCTGGCGTAAAACCTTCTCTGAATCTCCTCCACGTCGTGGGCGGAATCCCGCAGGCGGACCTTCCATCCCCTGAGGCATTGTTCCAGTTCATCGCGTTTCATGGTTCTCCTCCTTATCGTCCTCCCACTCCCCCTGATGGGCCCGGAAAAACGCAGCCCAGGTCTGCATCGCCGGCAGTTCCCGCCAAGGGCGGCGGCAGGGGGGCTGGGCATCCAAATCATAAACCGCGGCCCCTTTGAGGGCCAGCAGGAAGGGAGAGTGGGTGGCAATGACCAGCTGGCAGCGGTAAAACCGGGCGGAGTCCTCTAAAAACCTCGCCAGCGCCTGTTGGTAGTCCGCAGAGAGGCTGTTCTCCGGTTCATCCAGCAGATAAAGCCGCCCTTCCGTCACCCGGCTGGTGAAATATGCCAGGGCGGTCTCCCCATTGGATTTGCCCCGCAGCTCTCCCCCCAGCTCCTGGCGCACAAAGGCTGAGCCCGTGTTCCGCTGGGCGGAGATGACCTTTTTCAAGTGTCCATAGTCGTCCAGGGAGCGCAGCTGAAAGCCCTGGGACCGAAGGTCCTTGTATTCCCGCAGCAGGGCTTGCCGATCCAGGTCGATGCCCTCATTGAGGCTCCGCAGGTCCAGAAGGTCGTCGAACACGTCGTCGCTGGTGATGGCCCGGCTGGCTTCAGGCAGCCAGCCCCGGGTCAGCTCATATTCGCACATCTCCACATAGTCGGGGAAAAAATTAGACTGGTTGTAGGGGCTGTCCCGCTCCAGCCCCA
>OLRE01002056.1_pt1 | contig 17328 bp, 17 predicted proteins | sample 1672461 | NCBI WGS metagenome assembly OLRE01 (sample SAMEA3136688, study PRJEB25190) | human gut metagenome | biome: human gut; feature: human-associated habitat; material: faeces | place: Austria | collected 2013
TAATACGATATTCCATTGATTCTAGATAGATTTCAACAAAGTTCTTAAATAAGATGTCAGTGCTATCTTTTTTTTTGTCAATGAATAAGGATTCATATCTTTGAGCATCATGTTTTGTTCTAAAACCACGTTTTGTAGTTTGTTTAGCTTTGCCAGTCCAATCTTTATATCTTGTGACAACAAACCAAGTGTTTCTTTGCTTATCTCTGTATACGGACATACTTGCTATCCTTTGTTTCATCGTCCTTGCCAAAGAAACGTTCATAGAAATAAGTACTAACAACTCTTCCTTTGATAGTTAGATATCCTTTTTTCTCTAGTTCTTCATTTAGTTGGCAGATATATCTATGTGCATATGAAGTTGATCTCCCCATGATTTCTCCGACTTCTTTTGCTGATAAAAATCTTTTTTCTTGCATAAAACATTTCTCCTTTCAATGATGTTATAGATGATTTTGAAAACACATTCACACATGCAAACCATGTTTATGAAGTGCAAGACTCGTTTTGATTTGATAATCAATCCTTGCCATTTGTCTTTTATCTAATTTTGTGATTTTCTTTATTAATCGGGATTTATCAATAACTTTGATTTGTTCCAACATGACAATGGATTGGTATTTTAAATCTTTGTTGTAGCGAATCAGATAATGCGTTGGAAGATGTGCTTTGGAATTAACCTTACTGGTTAAACACGCAACAATTGTTGTTGGACTATGTTTATTTCCTAGGTTATTCTGAATCACTAATACAGGCCTTACTCTAGCTTGTTCACTTCCATAGGCATCATTTAAATTGGCTAAATAAATTTCTCCTCGTTTAACTATCATATTCGAAGCTCTCTTTCTAATATGTAAAACCAGGATTGCTCCTGGTTGATATTTAATAATTAGTATTTATCGTGTTTCCTATTTATCACCTGATTACCCGAAAACAAGGGAATCCTATTCGACAAGATGTTCGCAATTCATCTTTCATTGGAGTTGCACCAACCCATCTTACGCGTGGGCCTGTCGCTAGAAGTATCATTATCTTATATATTGTCATGGCACAATCAGCATCATTGTTTATCAATCTAAAGTATCATCGCTCGTTAAAAACATCATCGCGCAGTAGTGAAATAGCTCGAATATATAAGTGCTGTATCGAATAGTTGTTATTGAGTTTTCAAAGAGCTATATAAGAGAATATTTTTTCCCTTCACCCTATGAGCCAATTGAAATACTCAATAATTGCACACTTTTCATTATTTTTTAGATTTATATACTTTTTCTAGTTTGGATAGTCTTCTTGAAATCGTATATCTGGGAATACCTGTTATTTCAGATATTTCTTTTCCGGTATATCCTCGATACATTAAAAAGACAATGAGTTGAACTTCAAATCCAAATTCTTCTAGAGCTTGTGCAAGAGCTATACTATGAATTGAATTCATAAAGTCTTCCACTGTTGTTATTTCTGTTGTTGAATTATCACATACGAATTCAAAAAAATTATCGGATGGTTGTAGCGCATGTTCATAGAATCTACGATCTGAATTGAATATCATGCGATCATAATCATAGATAAGCTTGATTTTGTCTTCTGTCAAACCATTCTCTTTCATGAATTTTTCATCCCTTTCTTTCCATTTTTTAAATCTGTTTTCTTCACTTCTGTGGTTTTTAAATCTTGTCATTTCATCTTTCTCCTTTTAAACTCACACTTTTGAAGGAAGTAACCCTTCATATATGAGCCGACGAAAGATGACATTTATTGCAGTGCTTAAAAAAAAGAAAGAAAACTTCTTCCATGAAGTGTGGAAATTATAAAAAAATGCAGATCGTTATAAATTGGATCTGCATCATTTATTTGTGTTATCGGTTATTTATGAGAGTTTGATCTCTGATTTTTGTCATCAATACAATTAGAACATGTGTGAAATGGTTGTACAATGTTAAGAATAAAAGAATGTGTGTCATCTTAGACAAGAAACAAATTGCAAGAGTTATAAAATTAATAATGCGAATCTAACAATTCATCGCAAAGTGATATTTTTGAATATTGTATTTGTTTAAGAAAATCTTGCAGATATGCAAGATATCTATTTATGATGAAATACGAATAGTTTATAATAATGGTAATAACGGAGAAAATGTTATGGAACAAGTATCATACAAAAAGTTATTTAAATTACTTATTGATAAGGATTTAAAGAAAACTGAATTTGCTGCAAAGGCAGGTATTAGTCAGAATACGTTAGCCAGAATGGGAAAAGGACAATTCATATCCATGGAGCTTCTAGTTCGTATTTGTAGGTATTTAAATTGCACATTTGATGATGTGGTCGAGATAATTGATAAAGAAAAAATTGAAAGCTGAGAGAGTGGGGTTGGAATAATGACTGTAACAAATAATGATTTGACAATATTTACTAATAAGAACGAGAATGGAATTAAACTGTCTGATCGTTTAAATACCGTTTTAACTAATTCAAAATATTTTGATGTGTTAGTTGGATATTTTAGAATTACTGGATTTTACTTATTAAAAGAACAATTGGAAGATGTGAAAGAAATACGAATTTTGATTGGCTTAGGAGCGGACATAGAAACTGTCCGAGCAATGGATATCTTCGAACTTTCAGGAGCAAACGCTACTCGTAAAGTACAAAAAGTAATAAAAGAAGAATTTAATAACACAGAAGATGATAATTTAGAAATGGAAAATGGAGTATTTAAGTTTTGTGAGTGGATTAAATCCGGGAAACTCAAAATTCGCATGTGTTATGAAAAAAATGTGCACGCAAAATTGTATATTGTTAGGAAGGATCCTAATAAAGTACCTGATCAATTTGGAAACTTAATTACAGGCTCTAGTAATTTTACATTTAATGGCTTAGATAAAAATGTTGAATTTAATGTAGAACTTAAAAATCAATCTGATGTTCAATATGGATTGGATTTTTTTGAAGAATTATGGAAAGATTCTAAAGATATAACAGAAGATATTCTAACAACCATAAACAACGATACTTGGATGAATAAAAATATAACTCCATATGAATTGTTTTTAAAGCTTCTCTTTGTTTATTTTGAGGAAGAGATTGATTCTAGAAAGAATGACTATGAATGGCCAGATGGTTATATGAATCTACAATATCAATCAGACGCCGTTACTCAAGCAAGAAAAATCTTAGCTCGTCATGGTGGCGTAATCATTTCTGATGTTGTAGGTTTGGGAAAAACTTATATTGCAGCGATGCTTGGAAAATTATTAGATGGTAGAAAGCTTTTTATTGTGCCACCGGTAGTAAAAGATAACTGGGAAAGTGTGTTGTCTGATTTTGGATATAAAATGTCTGATAAAGTTGTATCACTTGGCATTGTTGATCAACTATCGGAAATGGATGATATAGCTTCATATAAATATGTTTTTATTGATGAAGCCCATAGATTTAGAAATGCATCTTCTACTGAATTTCAATATTTGAAGAAAATTTGTTATGGTAAAGGCGTTATTTTAATTACCGCAACACCTCAGAATAATACGATTCTAGATATAGCAAATCTGATTACTTTATTCCAGGATTCAAGAAATTCCTCAATAATTCCTGGAAATCATAATCTTGAAAAATATTTTAATGAATTATATAAAGAAGTCAAAGCTTCAAAAAATGATCCCACAGTTGTATCGAATGTTGCCACAGAGATTCGTGATAATGTTTTAAGACATGTGCTGATAAGAAGAACTAGAAGTGAAATAACTCAATATTATAAAGATGATTTAGAAAAACAAGGTCTAAAGTTTCCAACAGTAAATGATCCTATTCGTTTGGATTATATGTATGATGAAGAGATGGAACAGACTTTTACAGATACAATAGAATTACTTAAAAAATTTTCTTATGCAAGATATGCTCCTTTGCTGTATTTGAAAAATCAAAAGAAGGTCGGATCAGATAAAGCTAGACAGCAAAACATGATTGGATTTGTTAAAACAATGCTAGTGAAGCGACTAGAAAGTTCCATCTATGCTTTTTTAGAATCTGTAAAACGACTTAAAGCATCTTCTGAAGGTTTTATCAATTTATACAATAAAGGAAAAGTTGTTGTAGGTGCTGCTTCAAGAACTAAATATGATTTCAATGATTTAGATCAAATGGAAGAAGAAGCGTTTAATGTTTTCATTGATTCAAATGATATCGATTGTTTTAAACCTGATGAATTTGTGGATGATTACATTGATAAAGTTAAAGCTGATGATGAGATTCTTCAAGAAATTTTTGATATGTGGAGTAAATATGATATCAAAACAAGGGATGCAAAATATAATTTGTTAAAACATAATATTGATTCTTTTGGAAATGATACAAAATTAATTATTTTTTCAGAAGCTAAAGACACTGTTGATTACTTAAAAGAAAAATTGAATCGGGATTATGGAGATGTTGTAATTGATTTTGGAGGTGGAGATTCCATGTCCAAAAAACAGTATATTCAATACAATTTCGACCCACACTTTAACTCAAAAGGTATAAATGATAAACGTATTTTGATTACTACAGATTCTTTGAGTGAAGGTATCAACTTGCATAAAGCATCAATAATTATTAATTACGATTTGCCATGGAATCCAACAAGGGTAATGCAAAGAGTCGGTCGTATAAATCGTGTTGGATCAGAAAATGAACAGTTATATGTTTATAACTTCTTTCCGAGAGCTAATACACGTGAACACCTATCTTTAGAAGATTCAATAAGAGCAAAAGTTCAAATGTTTAATGAACTTTTAGGAGAGGATTCTAAAACCATAACGGATGACGAGCATGTTACTTCTTATAACTTGTACGATTTCTTGATGATGGCAAATAAGTTGGATGATGAAGAAGATATGATGTCAAATGGAAAACAAATGTCTTACATCAAGATGGTTAATGATATTATTTCAAATAATCCAAACTTAGCCAATAAAATACAATCTTTACCTGATAAGATCAGGGTGGCACGAAAGTCTAATGATACAAATGCTATAATAACATTTATAAAACAAGGATGGATTAAGAAGTTTGTTAAGTATGAAAACGGTACTTCAAGTGAAATAGAATTTGAAGAAGCTGCAAAATTATTAGAAGCAGAAGAAAATGATAAAGGAATTGAAATTCCAAATGACTATTTTGAAGGCTTTACCTCAAATAAAAACCTATATTCATCAATATTAGATTCTTCTAAAACTAGCAATTTTTCAAATACAGCTTCGCCTAATGAAAAAAAGGTGAGAAATACATTAAGAGCATTACTTACAAATTCTTCGTTAAAAACTGCTGATAGAGAATATTTAGAGAAAGTTGAAAATGCTATAAAACGTGGTTCATTGAATTCAAGAGTTCTAAAAGATGTAAAAAATGCAATAGATAAAAATTCTAAGTCTTTTAATGATATTGTTAATGCATTTAAATCATCAATTGATGAAGTGTTTTTAATGGAAAGAACAAATTATGACGTGCAAAATTCACTCAATAAACCAAAAGTGATTATTTTGTCTGAATATTTAGAAAAGGATGAAAAATAGATATGGAGAAGCTTAAATCATTATTAACGGTTCCTTATAAGCAAGAGAACTATAAACAGTTTACTGCAGATTTTCTGAATGATATGGAAGCTGTTCCTTTACAAGAACAAACAGATATTCCATCGATGTTTAAAAATACTATTCAATCATATACGATATTTGGTAAATACGAAGATAGCGTAGGAAAAAGTGTAATAGTTCTATCGGTTAAAGTAAAAAATAATAGTTCTGCTCCAAAAGTTCAAAGAAATTTTGTGGCATATTTATTAGAAAATCAATTTACTGATTTTAATGCTGCTTTAGTTGCATACTTTGATGATGCTAGGAAGAACTGGAAACTTTCATTTGTAACAATTGAATATGAATTTAATGAAAATGGAGTTGAATTACAATTTAAACCAGCAAAAAGATTTTCTTTTTTAGTAGGAGAAGATGAGCCGACTAGAACTTATTTCCAGCAACTAAATCCAATATATGAATCAAATACCAATCCTTCTTTGGAACAAATAACTGAAGCTTTTAGTGTTTCAAGGTTATCTAAAGACTTTTATGAGGAATATAAAAATAAATTCTTTGAATTATATGATTACTTATCTACAAATAATGTTTTTAAAAATGAAGCAAATAGAGTTGGTTATAGAGGAGAAGATGGTGTAAAAAAATTCACAACAACTTTCTGTAAAAAGACTATGGGACAAATAATGTTTCTTCACTTTATTCAAAAGAAGGGATGGCTTGGCGTTACTTCTGAATGGGGTGACGGCGATAAATCTTATTTGTTGAATAGTACAAAAAACTTCACAGGGAACTATTTCAATGACTTTTTAGAACCACTATTTTATAATGCTTTAAATGCTAAAAGAGACAATGATGAATACTTAGGTAAAAAGATACCTTTTCTAAATGGTGGTTTGTTTCAAGCCATTGAAAATTATGATTGGGAAAATACTGATTTTGAAATACCTAATAATTTTTGGTTTAATGATAAAGAAACTGGATTACTGAATGTTTTGTCACAATATAATTTCACAGTTGATGAAGCTGATCCAGAAGAACAAGAAGTTGCTATCGACCCAGAAATGCTAGGTAAAATTTTTGAATCTTTATTAGATACTAATGATCGTTCTTCATTAGGAGCGTTCTATACACCTAGAGAAATTGTGCATTTCATGTGTGAAGAGTCTTTAGCAGCCAGATTAGCTAAAATGTTGAATTTAGATTATGATTCTATTTTGAATTATGTACGTTACGGTGATGCTCTTAAAGAAACTGACTTTATAAAAGGATTGGCAGAGGATATTGACGAGTGTGTTAGTGAATTCACTATAGTTGATCCAGCTGTTGGATCAGGTGCATTTCTTGTTGGTATGTTGAACCAAATAGTTAAATTACGTACTAATTTACTTGAATTAACAAACAAGAAAATAGATAAGTACGAAATTAAACTGCAAACTATTCAAAATTCTTTATATGGAGTGGATTTAGAATACGATGCGGTAGAAATTGCAAAACTACGTTTGTGGCTATCTTTGATTGTGGATCAAGAAACAAATGGTGATGCGCCAAAACCTCTTCCAAATTTAAATTTTCATTTGAGAGTAGGAAATTCATTGGTTGATACTTTTGAAAATATAAAATTATGGAATGTTAGATGGAGAGGTTCAAAGAAAGAAGCTAAAGCTGATCTTCAGATGAATCTATTTAATACAGATACTGTAGAAGTAATCTTAAAGAGATTGAAGGATGCGAAGGTTAAATTTTTTAACACATCAGATGAACACGAAAAACAAAAATTATCTCGTCAAATTGAACTTGAACAGATGGAATTGATTAGATCTGAGTTGGTTGCACAAGGAAAATATGATGTTTTCTACAGAATTGAAGACATGATTAAAAATAAAACCAAACCATTCTTCATATGGGAACTGGAATTTGAAGAAGTTTATAAAAATGATGGATTTGATATTGTTATCGCTAATCCGCCTTATGTTCAGTTACAAAAAGATGGTGGTAAGTTGGCAAACGAATTAAAAGATCAAGGATATGCAACATTTGCAAGAACTGGTGATATATACTGTATTTTCTATGAAAAAGGTTTAAATCTTCTGAAAGATAAAGGCATATTATGTTATATCACTTCAAACAAATGGATGAGAGCTGGTTATGGTGAAAAGTTGCGTGGATATTTATCAGCTAATTGCAATCCTTTAAAATTGATTGATTATGCAGGTAATAAAATATTTGAATCTGCTACTGTAGATGTTAATACTTTGATTGCATGTAAAGAGAAAAATAAAGGAAAAACACTTGCTGTTACTGTTGATGATGGATGTACAAGAAATTTGAGCGATTATATAAAGCAAAATAGCTCTGAAATATCATTTACAAATTCCGAAAACTGGGTAATTTTAAATCCTATTGAACTTTCTATAAAGAAAAAGATAGAACAATATGGAACTAAACTACAAGATTGGGACCTATCAATTAATAGAGGAATTCTGACAGGCTATAATGATGCATTCATTATAGATGAAGCAACAAAGAATTCATTAATAACAGCAGACCCCAAATCTGCTGAATTAATTCGACCGATTTTAAGAGGCAAAGATATTAAAAGATATACATATGACTTTGCGAATTTATGGATTATCTGCATTCCTTGTGGTTTTACGAATTTAAACAAAACAGGCAAAGCAGAAGATTGGTTTTCAAATAGCTACAATGCAATTTACTCTTATTTAGTAAAAACAGAAGAAGAACTTTCAAAAAATAGATCCACAAAATCAAAGGGATTATATAAACGTGATGACCAAGGTGATTATTGGTGGGAATTACGTAGCTGTAAATATATGGACGATTTTAATAAGCCAAAATTAATGTATAGCGAAATTGTTCAAGAACCTCATTTTTACTATGATGACAATACACATTTTTATCCAGAGGCAACAACCTTTATTATGAATGGTGATAATTTGAAATCATTATTGTTAATTTTAAATTCAAAACTAACATTTAATATTTTTAAGCTATTTTATGCAGGCGGAGGATTAGGTGAAAATGGTATAAGATATAAAAAAGCCTTTTTGCTAAATTTAAGATTACCAAAATTAGATGAAACAGCAAATTCAACACTAGAAGCATATTATGAAATGTTACTGGTAAATAATTTCCAAATGGAGACATGTTGTGTAATTCTTAATGAAGTAGAAAATTACATTTCAAAATTATACAATTTATCACAATCCGAAATAGACTATTTACTTAATTAGTGCTACTAAAAATCGATCAAACACAGCAATTGCTGTGTTTGAATTTTTAAAAAATAGAATTAATGATATATGAATATTCTTCTTCCGTTAGATTTAAGCTACTGGATAAAAGGCAGTCTATCTTATTCAAACAATTATTGAATATTTCTTTATTGCCGATATTATTAAGTATCTTATTGTATAAATCTTCAATTTTTTGTGCGTTTTCATATTCTAGATCTTCATATTTGGGAACAGGCAAAATAAGAAGCCTGTTTGTTTTTAGTTCTCCTTCAATTCCTCCACCCATATAATATTTCCTTAAAGCAAAGTAAAAAACAGAGCTATTCAAACATGCATTTAAGTATTTTAGATGTTTCCCTGTAATTATATTTCCTGGTGCTATAGTATAAAATTCTGCCTTTTCATCTAATACAAAAGAAGGACTTTTTGACATAATGCAAGGATATATTATTTTTTGCTTATTAAATTCGTCCGTTATTATTGATTGTATAGATAGTTTTCTGAAGCAATATAATTGATTTCTTCTTTAGTCAATTTAAAGATTCTAAATACAAATTCATTTATCACATTGCTTGTATCTTTACCTTCAAAATATTCTTTAACATAATCATTAATTATAGCCAAATCTTTTTTTTCAACAAATAACGGTACAGGGATTTGCGTAACAAATTGATTAGAAAAACGATATCCTGTTGATCCATATTCAGGAACATTTTTTTTCATCCAAAATTTCACTAAGCTAGAATTTAATACAGCTAATAAATAATAAGTTTTTTCTTTTGCACCATTTATAAAAGCCATACTGTCCAGTATAACTGTATTTTCTTTTGTTAAACAAAATGTATTCTCGTGAGTAATTCTTTGCCAAGCAATATTTCGTTCAAAAAAATCATCCGAATAATTTGAGCCCCATCTTTGCAAAGCGTACCATTCGTATCTAATACCAGTTTCTGCTTTGTTTCTTTTTGATAGTTTTTCTTTATGTCCTTCTAAATAACTATAAATAGCTGGATATTGCTTTTTAAATTCTTCTTCAGCTTTAACACTTGCGCCTTTTATATTTGGATCATTATGCAATGGAAAATGCCATGGTATGTAAATAAGCCATAAATTAGCAAAATTATAAGTATAACGCTTTATATCTTTACCTCTTAAAATTGGTCGTATTAATTCTTCCGATTTAGGATCAGAAGCTATTAAAGCGTTTTTAGTAGATTCATCTATAATGAATGCATCATTATAACCGGTTTTTATCCCATAGTTAATTTGGATATTCCATTCGCTTAATGGTGTACCATATTGTTCAATTTTATTTTTAATACTTGTCTCAATTGGGTTGAGAAGTATCCAATTATCGCTAGAATTAAAATTATTTTCAGAATAATGTTGCTGCAAATAATCGCTCGTTTATATGTAACCATAAAAGGAGGAATTTAATATGATTTATGGATATATAAGAGTGAGTACTGATAAACAGACTGTTGAAAACCAAAGATTTGAAATCGAAAACTATTGTAAAGAAAGAAATTTGTTGGTGGCTTCTTGGATTGAAGAAACAATTTCTGGTACTAAAAAAGTGGATGAAAGAAAGTTAGGAAAATTGTTAGGTAAAGTAAAAAAAGGAGATATTATTATTTGTGCGGAGCTGTCTAGACTTGGGCGAAATATGTTTATGATAATGTCGATATTAAATTATTGCATGGAAAATGAAATTAAAGTTTGGACGATAAAAGATGGATATAAATTAGGAGATGATCTTACGTCTAAAGTACTTGCGTTCGCATTTGGATTAAGTGCGGAAATAGAGAGAAACTTAATAAGCCAGAGAACCAAGGAAGCGCTAGCCCGTAAAAAAGCGGAAGGTGTGCAATTGGGGAGGCCAAAAGGAAAAAAGTCTACTCATTATAAATTGACTGGCAAAGAAAAAACTATTATCGAATTGCATGAGAAAGGATTATCTAAAAGTAAAATCGCAAAGATACTAGACGTACATAGAAACACTTTAAATGTATATATTAAACAGAATGGAATAAATTTAAGCTGATACCAACTAAACTATTATTTTGTTACTTTTAGAATTTAGAGTAAAATATTTCAAGGTAAAATGATAGTTTTAGAGAATTCTGTTAGTGTGAATAAATAGAATTATTGTGTTAAACTTTATTTGAGTGTGATGATGTAATTAATAAAAATAAATAATTAAATCCGAGAAGTGAAGTATAAATAAATAGTAATATATTAAAAATGATAGTTTGCTATATTAAATATATACAGATCTACAGCTAAAAATTTTTTTTGATGTTATAGATAGTTATGATTCTTTACTGGATTTTGTAATAAAACAAAGCGAAAATTAAGTATGCTAAAGGAGATAGAAATTATGCCAACAACGATAGAGGTAAATAAACAAAGTGTAGAAGCATTACTGGGAAGTGGTAAAACAAAACCATTTGTAATTCCAGAGTATCAGCGTCCATATGCTTGGACAAGTGAGCAAGTTGAAACTCTTTTTGAAGATTTGTGGGAGTTTACAACTACTAGCGGAGGTACTGAACGTGATGGATCTTATTTTTTAGGCAGTATTGTGTCTTATGAAAATGAAAATGGTGAACAAGAAATTATTGATGGTCAACAAAGAATTACATCTTTATTTCTATTGCTTAGAGCCATCTACACAAAGCTGATTTCTACTTCAGAATCAGAAAGAACTCCAGAAGCGATTAATTTTATCGGCAAAATAGAACCTGCTATTTGGAGAACAAATAAGCTTACAGGAAAAGTGGATTATAAAAATATTCTTCTCACATCTAGAGTTGTCAATAATGAAGGAAATGAGATTCTTAGAAATATTTTAGAAACTGGAAAAGCAGATGAGAATGCAAAGGATAATTATTCTAAAAATTATTGCTATTTCCAAGAGCTATTTGACAAACACTCTGCCGAAAATCCGTTGATGGTCTATCAGTTTATTTATGCATTATTGAATCAAGCGATTTTGCTGCCAATTACAGCTGATACTCAAGATACGGCATTAACTATTTTCTCTACTTTAAATGATAGAGGTTTGCCACTATCTGATGCAGATATTTTTAAAGCTAAGATTTATAATCAACTTTCAGTTGACCAAAAATCAGCTTTTATTGATAAGTGGAAAGAACTTGATGAACAGGCTACGGAAACAAACGAAAGTATTCAACAATTGTTCTATTACAATATGTTCTATCTTAGAGCTTTAGAACAAGACACAAATACTACAACTCCTGGTCTACGCAAATATTATGCTGCGAACAAGTTTTCCAGATTGTATAAACCAGAGCTTATAGAAAATCTATTTGTTATTTTAAACTTGTGGAAGGTTGTTAACAAAGGAGAAGAAATCGAAGATGAGGGCTGGTCGAAAAATACAAAAATCCGTCAATCTCTAGATACTCTTAGTTCCTATCCCAATGAGTTTTGGAAATATCCAGTTGTTGTTTACTATATAAGTTATCGCAATGAAGAATCATTTGAAGAAAAATTTGGGCTATTCTTGAATAAGCTTTTAATGGAGCTAATGACTAAATATATATTGGCACCAACCATTAATGCAGTTAAACAAGATATTTTGAAACTTGATTCTAAAATCATTTACTCTGATACTCCTTCATTCGACTTTAAAGAAATTGATGCTAGTCGTTTAGAAGCTGAAATTAAAGATCCTAACAGAAATGTTGTGAGAATGTTATTAAAGACCTTGGCATATGAAGAACAAGATGATTTGTTGCCATCACGTTGGGAAATTGAACATATTTTCCCTCAAAAATGGCAAACAAATTATTTTCCAAATATACCAGAAGAAACTATTAAGGATAAAATTGAACATATTGGAAATAAATTACCGTTTGAAAAAAAGCTAAATATTGTTGCAGGAAATGGATATTTCGGAAAGAAGAAAGCATTATATAAAGCTTCTAATATTGCAATAACAAAGAAGATGGGTGATTCTAATATTGATAATTGGAATTTAGATTCGATCACCGAAAGAGATTTTCGAATTACTGATATCATTGTTAAGGTACTTAAAAGATGGAACAACGAATATATGGCTCAATCTTCTAATGATCAAAAAGAGATGCCAACTGAAGAACAATTGGCACAAATTGAAGAATTCAAGAAAAAGGGATGGATAAAATAAGTTATTTAGGATTTGCAAACACAACTCCACCTAATCTATTTCTATATTCATCAAGTGTATAAGTGACTGTTTTCCAGTCACTTTTTGCATCTTCAAACGTATTGGTAATACCATCATAGTTACCATCTTGAATTGTAATGTTGTTACCATCTACTTTCAATACTATACCAACATGGTTTTTACCAATGCCAGAAAATACGGCTCCTGCTTTGGGAGTAGTGGATCTTTCAAATTTATCTGGATGTGCTTTTAGTAGTTCATCTACACAATCCCATCCATTACCAGTAAAGCCAGGATCATATCCATAGAGCTCATAAAATCTTCCCCAGGCAAACCATGTACATTGTCCATATAATCCTGCTTTAGCATATGGATTCTTTGTAATCCATGCTTCCATGTTATTAAAGTTTGGATTGGTTCCACCTCTAAAGGTAATACAGACATATCGCATTACATGATCTACATAAGATGGATCTCCATACCCTGATACATTCAATTGTTGTTTCTTCATATCTGAAAATTGTTGTGCGTTGTATTTCGAATAGCCACCAAAATTAGAAAGTGCCCAATCAATATATCCAGATCCATAGTTGTATCCTTGAAGTGCAAGATAGATATGTTCTGTATCCGATGGATCTTTTACATTTGCTTTTTTAACACAATCCGAAAAGGTATGTGTACCAACATCAATAGAATATTCCGGTTCTGTAATACCATTAGGAACTCTAGGATATTTTGTGTTATATCCTGATTCACTAGCTTGCATTGGATCATTTCCTTTACCACCAGATTCCTGCATCATAATCGCTTGAAGTAAAGATACATAATCCTCTATATCGTATTCTTTTGCATATCTTCGAATGGTATCTTCATACGCAATAACTTCTTCACTTAAAGAAACAATTTCACTATTAGATCCACCATCTTGTGCTAGTACACTAAATGTTCCAATAAACAAAGTAATTACAATTAATAAAATTAGTCCTGTTCCAAAAGAAAATAGTGTATTTAATGTAGATACACTCTTCTTAACAATATGAAATGATTTCTTTATAGCCTGTGCTGCATTTTGAACAATAGGCTTAGAAACAATTTGTTTTGTAGTTTGTTTTATCTTTGAAACATTTTCTTTATTTACGACATGTTTCTTAGCCTTTGATATATAAGAAATTCGTTGTGGCTGAATATCATGGCTTGATTCAATAATCGGTTTCTTACTTGTTGATTTGATTTTATATTCATTTCGCTTTTGCTTAATAAACTTAGTAGCACGATGTTTTGATTCAACCACAGTTTGTTTGGCAGCAACACTTACTTTATTTACAGCCTGTACCTGTGGATTGGATTTAACAGAAGCATTTTCTTTTTTATCAACATCTTTACTTTTAGTATGAATCGTTTGTTGCTTAATAAAATGCTGAATATTACCTTTCGTATCTTTTGTTTTGATAGCTTGTATTTTTTGCTTAGTTTTAATATCTCTCATTTTCTCTACCTCCAGATATGTAAATAAAGCAAATTAACCTATTAAAGTTAATTGTACTTGCTATATTTGGTTAATTGCGTATAATGAATATTGTAAAGGAGATTTCAAGGAGGAATACAATCGTGGCTATCACTAAATTTGGAGAATATATGCGAATATTAAGAATTAAAAATAATCTATTGATGAAAGATACAGCGGATAAGCTGAATGTAAAAACACCATTTTTATCTGCGGTTGAAAACGGAAAAAAGAAAATACCAGCTGATTGGTATGAAAAATTGTGTTCTATCTATGATTTATCAAGCGAAGAGCAAAAAAATTTGAAAGAAGCAATTGAAGAATCTGCCAATGCAGTTAAAATCAATCTTTTAAATTGCAATGAATCACAAAAAAATCTTGCTTTTCAATTTCAGCGCTCATTTCCTGACTTAGATGAAGAAACAAGCAAAAAGATAATTGAGTTATTAAAAGGAGCTGAATAAATGGATTACAAAACTAAACCCACTACAAGAGCCGAATTAAGAAAACTTGCTGATGTATTTGATATTTTGGCAGGGACAAGAAATTGTTTATATAAACCTGTTGTAGAACTATTAGATAAAATAACTGATATTATGCCTTTTGTACATTACGAAATTGTAGATAATGATCTATTTGAAATAAATGTTCCGGCACGAGGATATTTCGAGCCAGACGGAAACTATACTATAGAAATAAAAGAATATGTTTATGAAGGTGCTATCCAAGGAATAGGTGCATATAGGGGTTTCATCATGCATGAAATTTTTCACCCATTCCTATACACATTAGGATTTGTACCTCTATATGAAAGAAGTTTTAAAGATGGAGAACTAAATCCTTATGAAAGCATCGAATGGCAGGTGAAAGCTATAACTGGTGAATACATGATGAATTATGATCGAACACAAAATTTATCTAAAGATGAAATTGTTGAGCAATGTGGTGTTTCCAAAGCTTTTGCAAGAAAACGTAAAAAATATTAAAGGAGGTGGTTTGATATGAGTGTATTAAGAGCAAGAATGATTACTACCAATAATTATTTTTGCAGAGATGTTTATATTTTTAAAGGATACATATGTTCTTCAACTATGCACGAATTTCATATGTTATCCAAGTTATCAATTTATAGCAGGAGGTTTTATAACATATGAAAATTGATAAAAAAGAAGTTCCTGATTCATTTCAGGCATATTTAGTTGAAGGTGCTTCCTTTACCAAAAAAGAGGAGTATCCTATTTTGAAGGAGGATATGATTTCCAAAAGCATACCTATGGATATCATGCCATTTAATAAGGCTATTACATATCGTGGAGATTTATCTAAAACATTCATTTGTTTTTTTGAACCGGATGAAACATTTGAAAGAGTAAGAAGAAATCCTAAAAAGTACTTAGATTTTTTCAAAAGAACTGCTGGTATTATTGGCTTAGACTTTAGTATCCATTCTGATATGCCAGTTATTAAGCAAAAATCACAAATGAATGACAACTTGTCTCTTACCTATTTTTATGGAAGTAACGGAGTTCCAGTTATTCCAAATTTACGATGTGGTATAGATGAATTGATTCCAGAGTTTTTAGAAACAATCCCCAAACATTCAATTGTTGCAATTGGGACACACGGATTTGTAAAAACAATTCCAGAAAAATATGAATGGGTTTGCTTCCTAGAAAAAATTATCATGGAATTAGAACCAGAAAAAATCATTGTTTATGGAACAATGACAGGAAAAATCTTTGATGATATCAAGTTAAATCAAGATTTTGTGTTCTATGATTCTTGGATTGCAAAACGTGTTAAAGGAGTTAATTGTTATGGCAACTAAAGGTCCAAGTAATCGTTACGGAAATTCAAGAGGAGGACGTCAAGGCCATAAAACAGTACAAACAGGTTTTGCATGGGCAAAGGACTTTAACAAGAAAACTTTATTGGATCATTTTGAAAGACATGGTGCACAAATGAGTTCTGACACAACTTCTTCTTATGCTGCACATGCTATAAAATTTGCGAATACTATTGATAGGAAATACTGTGTCAGTTTTATTGATAAAAAAGGCTCTACACATAAATACAATAAAAAGACAAATGAATATGCAGTAATAACAAAAGATGGATATGTTGTTACATATTATAAGCCAGCTACTGGTTATAAATATTATATAGATCAAAAGAAAAAGAAAGGAAAAAAGTAATATGGCAATTAAAAATTTTAAACCAATGGAATGCCCTGTATGTCATGAATATTATTTTACAGATGATACAGAATTAGAAAAAGAAGATCCTGATTATGAAGGCAAACAAGATGATTACTGTTCACATTGTGGGTGGAAGTATGATTTATACCAGATGGAACATCCGGATGCTCCAAATCTAACGAATGAATTGTCTTTAAATGATTACAAAAAATGGTTTCAATCTAAGCTTGATGAAAATCCAAAATATGATTATGCCGAAGATAATTATACAGCGACTCCGCATATGTGTCCTGTATGTGGAAAATATGAATTTGAAGATACGGGATCATTTGATATTTGTCCTTTTTGTGGATGGGAAGATGATGAACTTATGGAAGCAGAACCCGATAAATGGGCAGGATGTGCAAATCCACTCTGTTTAAATGATTATCGTAAAGATTATCAGAAAAAAATAAAGGAAAATCCTAATTATAAATGGAAATTAGATAAGAATAAGAAATAAAACAAAGCCATTGAATGCTACCAACATTCAATGGCTTTTTTAAAGGATACATATATCCTTCAACTATGCAAACATATTCTACTAATTTTTAACCTAATTTGCAAGAATTATGATAATTTTATTGACAA
>OLRE01002072.1_pt1 | contig 17226 bp, 13 predicted proteins | sample 1672461 | NCBI WGS metagenome assembly OLRE01 (sample SAMEA3136688, study PRJEB25190) | human gut metagenome | biome: human gut; feature: human-associated habitat; material: faeces | place: Austria | collected 2013
GCGACACCGTGCGCCAGGTCATGCTGCCGGTGTGGAGCTCCTACTACTTCTTCACCCTGTACGCCAACGCGGCCAACGGTGGGGCCGGATTCGACGCCCGCCAGCTGCGCGCGGACGAGGTCGCCGGCCTGCCGCAGATGGACCGCTACCTGCTGGCCCGTACCCGCCGCCTGGTGCTGGCCGCCGAGAAGTCGCTGAACGAGTTCGCAATCTCCGACGCCTGCGATGCGGTCTCCGACTTCATCGACGTGCTCACCAACTGGTATATCCGCAACACCCGTGACCGTTTCTGGAATGAGGACGCTTCCGCGTTCAACACGCTGTACACCGTGCTTGAGGCGTTCATGCGCGTGCTTGCGCCGCTGGCCCCGATGGAAGCCGAGTCCGTGTGGCGTGGTCTGACCGGTGGCGAGTCCGTGCACCTGGCCGATTGGCCGTTCGTGGTGGACGAGAAGACCGGTGAAGACACCGAACTCGGCCGTGTGCTGGTCGACGATCCGGCCTTGGTGGACGCGATGGAGAAGGTGCGTGAGGTCGTCTCCGGCACCCTGTCCCTGCGCAAGGCCGCCAAGATCCGCGTGCGCCAGCCGCTTTCCAAGCTCACCGTGGTGGTCGAGAACGTGGACGCCGTCAAAGCCTACGACGAGCTGCTGAAGGCCGAACTTAATATCAAGAATATTGAGTTCTCGACTCTGGAGGACGCCTCCGCCCACGGTCTGAAGATTGTTCACGAGCTGCGTGTGAATGCCCGTGCGGCGGGTCCGCGCCTCGGCAAGCAGGTGCAGTTCGCCATCAAGGCCTCCAAGTCCGGCGACTGGCATGTCGATGCTGCGTCCGGTGCGCCGGTGGTCTCCACGCCGTCCGGCGACCTTGCGCTGGTCGAAGGCGAGTACGAGCTGATCAACCGCGTGGAGGAGGAGAACGCCACCGAGGCCGCCGCTTCGGTCTCCGCCGCTCTGCCGACCGGTGGCTTCGTGATCCTCGACACCGCGCTGGATGCCGATTTGCTGGCCGAAGGCTACGCCCGCGACGTGATTCGTTCTGTGCAGGACGCACGTAAGGCTGCCGATCTGGACATCGCGGACCGCATCTCGCTGGCGCTGACCGTGCCTGCTGACGACGTGGCCAAGGTCGAGCAGTTCCGCGATCTGATCGCCCATGAGACGCTGGCCTCCTCCTTCGAGGTGAAGGAGGGCGCCGAGCTGGGCGTGGAGGTCGCCAAGGCGTGAGATCGCTGAATTGAGTTTGCTGAGTTGTCAATATTGAACGTTGTGGACAGCCCAGTAAACTCGATACGCCAATTGATATGAGCTTGTCGTTGTGGTTGGGATTGTGTGGATTCCAGCCACAACGACAAGTTTTTTGTGTCTTCGCCAGTTTGTGTGGTGGGAAAGCCCCGGCGTCCATTGCCGGGGCTTTTTCGTGTGCGGGTATGGGAGGGGCGTTCTCCTGTTAGATTTGTTTCCGCCAAGAAATAGAACCGAGGAACAGAGGAACGCCTGTGCCCACCATATTAGCCGGCGCGCTCAAGCGCATGCCGGGCCTGCCCGCGAACGTCGTGGCCGGCGTGCCGCGCGTCGAGAAGGACCCGCGCGGAGGGGACGTCGTCATCGTCCCGGTGCGCCCGTACGCGAGGGAGACATGGACCGGTGCGCCAGATGTGGGGAGCGTGGCCGGCCGTACGACCGGCTGGGCGTGCGCCGCTGGCGGCATCTCGACATCGGCTGCGCCAGGCTCCTTCTGGAGCACGCGCCCCGGAGGGTCGATTGCGCGGAGCACGGGGTGGCCGTCGCGATGGTGCCGTGGCGAGACGCAAGAGCGCGTACACGCGTGACTTCGAGCGGCAGGTCGCATGGCTGAGCGTGCACGCGCCCAGGAGCGCCGTGTCGGCGCTGATGCGCGTCAACTGGAAGAGCGTGGGCCCGATTCTGCAGACGCGTCCCTCTCGGGCATCGAGGAGTTCTCGAGGCTCGGCGAGAAGATCGACCGCCGCCGCTTCGACATCCTGCGCACCATCCGGTCCGGACTATCCAACGCTCGTCTGGAGGCCGTCAACAACAAGATCAAGACCACCATCAAGATCGGCTACGGCTACAGGAACCTCGGCAACCTCATCGCCCTGGTCATGCTCAGATGCGGCGGCCTCAACCTCCAACTCCCCGGACGCCAATAACCCGTAAGCCAGACCAGGGACCCACACCCACACAAACACCCGAAGAGCCGTTTTTTCGTATGCACTCCGTGATGCCAGCTGTGTTATTTAGGATGCCCGGAAAGACGCCAATCTTGACTTTGTCGAACAATGCACATCGACACGCCGATCGAACATGGCTTTTACTATCTACATCATTGAAGATATGATTCCTTCTAGGCGAGCAGGCCGGACAAGTCGTACTCACCTAGAGACCAGAAATACTGGCCTTTGTTTCACGGGAAAGGTGCAGGTGATGAAGATGGAACTAATCGCCATCATTGTCATTCTCATCCTCCCGATCCAGGAGTATGAGTCTTTCTTCGCTATTAGAGGGTAGCAGATGAATGATGTTATGCCAGTTGCGACACCATTCACCTGATATCCTGCAGGGCGCACCATCGGCTGCCCGTGTCATCTCAGCAAGGTGTGGATTGAAAAAATGATGCAGATAGTATAGGTATCTCAAAAATGCGTCGTCTGTGCCTCCGATTCAAAGCGGAGGCACAGACGACGCAATCCATATTCCACGGCTTTTTCAGCACTGGACCTCTAATTTTCCGCATAATTACGTCGCGTTCGGTAAAAATTTACCGCACATAAAAGATTCGGCGATAATGGGGGCACGCAGATGTTTCAATTATTCAGAAAGGGTGCGCAATGGGACAGGCATTGATGCCTAAGGATTTATTATTAGCGCGTAAAGATGATGATGGCAATACGCAGACGCTGTATGACCATTTGCACAACACAGCGGAACTGGCAGCGGGCTTTGAAAAAAGAAGTTCTGTTACGGCGTTTGCCGCAGGATTGCTGCACGATTCCGGCAAAGCTACGGATGACTTCAAACGATATCTGCTGACCGGCAACCGCAAGCGAGGGGAAGTCGTTCATGCCAAGCAAGGCGCGTTCATTGTTGATGATTGTGCTGCCGATTTTCCATCATCAGCAGCCAGTATGATAACCGCAGAAGTACTTGAGCTGGCAATCGCTAATCATCATGGTCATCTGCCGGATTGCCTAGACGCTTGTGGAGGAACTGCTTACTTTAGGAAGTTGACAGGCGAGAACAAAAAAGCCGAGCAGTACCACTATCAAGAAGTACTGAGCCATGTTTCTTCCTTAAACCTAGATATAAACACCAATTTCGCCAACAGTGTCGTTGAGACCAATAGACTGCTAGAAATAGTCGATTCCTGTGGTATTTCACCGCGCAACACAAGGAATTCTCGCAGCTTCTTCTTGGGCCTGTATGCAAAATACATCTATTCGCGGCTCGTAGATGCGGATCGAGTCGATGCGGCAAACTTCACGGCTCATCAACCATATACTTCGCAGACTCCCAATTGGGAAGAACTGACTCGTCGACTAGAAAATGCGATCAGTGGTTTTGATACATCGTCGAAGATCAGCAAAATCAGGATGCGTATCTCTGAAAATTGTCTTGCAGCCAGCACACGCGATACAGGAATATACCGTTTAGGTGTGCCCACGGGCGGTGGAAAAACTTTGGCCTCTCTACGTTTTGCGCTCCATCATGCCCAGGAAACAGGAAAACACCATATCATTTACATCACCCCTTATTTGTCAATTACAGAGCAAACCGTGCAGGTATTCCGCAATGTCCTCGATCTCGACAAAGACGACGAGATTCTTCTCGAGCATTATTCGAGCGTGGTTCCGGATAAAGATGACGAAAAGGAGCAGCAACGACGTCTTGCTGCAGAGCGATGGGATAAGCCTATCATCGTGACTACGATGGTGCAGTTCCTGGAAACTGTGATGTCTGCGAAAGCAACAAGACTACGCAAGTTCCACAACTTGGCTGATAGCGTTATCGTCTTTGATGAAGTACAGGCACTGCCCACCAATACCATTAACGTGTTCAACGAAGTCGTGAGTTTCCTCTCCAAGATTCTGGGTTCCACGATTTTGCTCTGTTCGGCCACTCAGCCACTTTTGGAACAAACCGACCGCAGAAATCTGTTGCTTTCAGATAAGCCTGATCTAATTGATCCCGACAATGATTATGCCGAGCAACTTCGTCGGACCAATATTGTCGCTTCATCGCAGGGTCTGACCCTCGATGATTTTGCAGCAGAAATTTATAGCAAAGCGTTGGATAACGGTAACTGTTTGGCTGTGGTTAATCTGAAAGGCGAAGCCAAACAGCTATATCAACTCGTCAAGGAACTAGACGTTGACCACCGGTTTACATTGGTGCATCTGAGTACTGCGATGTGCGGTGCACATCGCAAAAACCAACTTGCCGTGCTGAAGAAATGCCTGCCGAAAAAAACTGGAGATTCGGGCCAACCAGTGATTTGTATCAGTACTCAGCTCATTGAAGCCGGCGTGGACATTTCGTTCTCTTGTGTTATTCGTGCAATGGCGGGACTCGACAGTATCTTGCAAGCAGCGGGTCGCTGCAATCGCAATGGCGAATCGCAGATGCCGAGAAACGTTTATGTATATTCCATTAAAGATGAGTCAGGATTGAGATATCTTCCTGAAATCCAATTAGGGAAAGAGATCACGGACCAACTCATCCATGATTATCCGGAACAAGACTTGCTCTCTGCATTTATGATCGAAGAATATTACCGCGCTTTCCTTATCCGGTATCCAAAATTAGTGGACTCCAAATCACGGAACATTGGAACCATGGATTACTCAATTCTCGGAGGCGAAGAAACCGTATACGACCTATTGTCGTTCAACCGTCGCCGTCGCGGGTTGTACTGTAACCGCGTCGGAGAGCAATACCCATACGCATTTGCCCAGGCTTTCCAAACTGTGGGAGATAGCTTCCATGTCATTCCCGGAGGTACCACGGATGTTGTGGTACATTATGGACAGGCGATGGAACTGATTGACCAACTTAATGGTGAGGGGGATTTTGCATCCAAGATTAAGATACTGGGCTCATTGCAGGAGTATACGGTTTCTCTCTTCGATTACGAATTCAAGGCACTTGACAAGTCGAAATCGATTAGCGAAGCGAATGGAGATTTCGGCATATTAGTGCTCAACGAAGAAAACTACAGTCAAGACTTCGGATTCCTCTTGAAAGCGGAAATGCCGCTTCTGATGAAGTAGGTGATTATGGAAAAGCATCGCAACTCGATTGAATATGTGATATATGGCGACTACGCCTTGTTCTCAGAAGTTGCCACCCGCACGGGCGGAGAAAAAAACTCATATCAGATTCCAACGTATCAAGCCCTGAAGGGTATTACTGAGAGCATCTATTGGAAACCAACAATCGTGTGGGTCATTGACGCAGTACGCGTGATGAACAAGATTCAGACCGAAGGCAAAGGTATCCGGCCAATCAAGATGAGTGGTGGGAATGATCTGTCGTATTACACCTATTTGAAGAAAGTCAAGTATCAAGTACTTGCTCATTTTGAGTGGAATGAGCAACGCGAAGACTTGCGTGTAGACCGCAACGAGAACAAACACCACAATATCGCCAAGAGATCAGTCAATCTTGGAGGCCGAAGAGACATTTTCCTCGGCACCAGAGAGTGCCAAGGATATGTGGAACCATGCGAGTTCGGTTCTGGCGAAGGATTCTACGACGGTTATGGTGATTGGCAGTTCGGCTTTGAGTTTCATAGTTTTATTTATCCAGATGAAAACCCGGAACATGACTTCATCGCCCAGTTCTGGCGTCCAATAATGCACGATGGCATCATTCAGTTTGAACGCCCCGATTCCACACAATTAGATCAACGCATTATCCGGCGCAATCAGCATGTCAAAGATTTTATTGAGGGTTGCAATTTTAGCATGGCGGAGGAGTAGACATGAGTTTATGGTCCAGTCTGCTGCAGACCTATGATGCAGTGAACAGTTCAGCAGGAATCACACCTCTCAATGAAGACGTGAATAAAACCTTGTTGCCTCTTTATCACACTACGTTGAAGACTCAGCTACAGGTCACACTTGATGAAAACGGATACCCCACTATCAAGCGAGATAATGCCGACATTGAAATTATCGCCCCTTGTACTGAGCAATCCATGGGGCGCTCCGGAAAGGTGCTGCCTCCGCACCCGTTATTCGATCAGTTGCAATACATCGACACCAATTATGACCCGGTCAAGCATGAATCATATCTCAGCCAGCTTGCCAGTTGGAAAGGTGATAATGCGAAGTTAAATGCTATTTACCAATATCTTTCGCAACATAGCGTAATCGAAGAAGCTCGAGCACAAGGTATTGGGATCGATCCCAAGAAAGATAGTAAAATCGGAGTCCGCTTTGCGGTACATGTTCGCCATGGTGATTATGAACCGAAAGTTTGGGCGGATCATGCAATACGGGATTTGTGGATAGCCCATGAGGAGCAGGTGCGGCACGGTGCCAGTCTTGGAACTGATCTGTTCGGCGAGACACTGTACAAGCCTTCCACTAACTTCCCAAAGAAGATTGTCAATGTAAACGGTAACGCCAAATTGATATCCGCCAATGACAACACGTATTTCACTTTCCGTGGGCGTTTCGCTAATCGCGATGAAGCACTGAGTATTGATACCCTGACTTCACAGAAAATCCATACAACGCTGCGCTGGCTTGCAACCAATAATGGCACGCTTACCGGTAGTCAGGATATTGTGATTTGGGCAATTGACGGCCATCCGACGGACAATGTTCTTGATCCCACTGGAAATTCCCGCGATGTAGCCGAACAGGTCGATGACCGTACTGATTCTGAAAAACTTATAGACGCAAACGTTCAAACTTACGCGAATTATGCAAAGCAATTCGGTAAATTGTTGCGCGGTTATGGCAACGAGAAGGTACTGCAACAAATGCAGCAGCATAGCAGACGAATAGTCGTGGCTATTTTCGATGCCGCCACTTCGGGGCGTCTTAGCGTTACCTTCTACCGTGAATTATTCCAAAACGAGTACATTGAAAGCGTTCTTCAATGGCACGAAGATGCTGCGTGGTACCTCACTTGTTTTGATAACAAAAACAGCGCATCTACCGATGACGAGGCTCCGCGCGGGTCCAAGAAGTCTTCCGATAAACCGAAGCCAATTCCATACATCGGCGCGCCGTCATTCGCGGATGTTATCAACTGTGTGTACAGCACTGACGATCACAGCAGTGATAGTTACAGACGCTTTGCCAAATATGTAAAAAAACAACTCGTAGAGTGCATGTTCAGCAACGCTGGCCTTCCTGCATCGCTCCTGCAGCCGGCTTTCCACAAGGTTATTCGGCCATTGTCCTATGACAGTTTATCTGTCTGGCAGCACGATTTCGAAGTCGCCTGCAGTATGTGGAAAAAGTACTACATCGATCAAGATAAAAAAATTCCCTTAGATGAAAGGAACAACATCACCATGGATTTAGACGAGAAGCGAACGGACCGAGATTATTTATTCGGCCAGTTGCTGGCGCTCGCTGACAATTACGAATACAGAGTCTTATTAAGGCAGAGCGGTGGAAGGACACCGGACCGCACCACTAATGCCGTAAAACTGATGAATAATTTCGTAGCCAAACCATCGACCACGTGGCTGACATTACGGCAGCAACTGAATCCATATATCATCTCCTCCACCAATGGGATGTTCTTCCAGAACGAAGTTGACGAGGTCATGAGCAAATTCAAAGAAGGAGACTTCGAAAGCAATAAGCCATTGTCATCACTATTTTTGCTCGGTTATTCCCACAAACGCAGACAGCTTATCCAGAGGGCCGATGCCGCCAAGCAACTCAAAGAACAGAACATTGAAAATAAAGGAGAATGAATCATGACTAGCTTGCAGCACAAAATTGATTTCGTACTGACGTTCGCTGTTGAAAACGCCAACCCTAACGGCGATCCGCTGAATGGAAACCGTCCACGTACCACTGCTGAAGGCTTGGGTGAAATGTCGGATGTGGCAGAAAAGCGCAAGATCCGCAATCGCCTACAAGACGCAGGCGAGCGAATCTTTGTACAGTCCACAGACCGTACTGATGATGGAGAAAAATCTCTGTCAGATCGTTGGAAAGCTTTTACCAAGACCCTAAGCAAGGAAGACCAGAAAGACCGAGAAGCTCTATCCTACAGAGCTTGCGAACAGTGGATTGATGTCCGCTCCTTTGGACAAGTGTTTGCGTTCAAAGGAAAGGAAAAGGAAGGCGATGCTTCCGTCTCCATTCCAGTGCGCGGTCCGTTCACCATACAATCTGCATTCTCTCTTGAACCCATCGCTATTGACGACGTACAAATCACCAAGTCAGTGAATGGCGAAACTACAGACACGAATAAGAAATCCTCCGACACCATGGGTATGAAGCACCGTGTCTCCGGACGTGCTGTATATGTGACCCATGGCAGTATCAGCCCTCAATTGGCAGAAAAGACTGGTTTCACTGAGAAAGACGCAGAGAAAATCAAAGAAGCTTTGCTGACTCTGTTTGAGAATGACGAAAGTTCAGCACGACCTGCAGGCTCCATGGAAGTGGTGAATCTGGCGTGGTTTACGCACAACAGCAAAGCGGGCCAATATTCGTCAGCGAAGGTCCACCGTACTGCCAAGGTTGATGAAGAAGGTGTCATCACCGTGGATACCACGCATATTCCCGGTCTCCATTACGAAGTACTCGAAGGTCGCTGAATCAATCCCGTCAGTATTGTCGGCATAAAGGAGCAACTGTGAAAGAGCCAACAGATTATCCAGAGGACGATTGGCTGGCTCTTTCCGGCCTCCAACATTTCGCGTTTTGCAGGCGGCAGTGGGCTTTAATTCATATCGAGCAGCAGTGGGAGGATAACTATCTCACGACGGCTGGTTCTCTTGAACACGATAGGGCCCACGATTACAGTGAATCGGAAACGCGCGGCAGCTTGCTGATTATGCGTGATCTGCGTGTGTTTTCGCGGCGGTTGGGAATTACCGGTGCGTGTGATGTGGTCGAGTTCCGGCAATCGGAGGCTGGCGTACCGTTGCATGGACGATCCGGCACTTGGCTTCCTTACCCCGTGGAATACAAACATGGTGCGCCCAAGCAGACGGATGCGGATCGCCTTCAACTTTGCGCGGAGGCCATGTGTCTGGAGGAGATGCTGGCCTGTGCGATTCCAGAAGGCGCTTTGTTCTACCAACAGACCAGACACCGGGAGCGGGTCAGTTTTGACGAATCTTTGCGCAATCGAATCGTCACGATGACGGGGGAGATGCACGACTTATTCGCTCGAGGTCATACGCCGAAGGTCAGACCGTCGAAGGCCTGTCGGGCGTGCTCCCTGCGCGATGTCTGTCTACCGAAACTGGTCAGGACGCGTTCGGCGAGACAGTTCATTGAGGAAGCCGTGCGTGGGGAAGTGGAAATCGGGGAGAAGTCAGACCACATATGAAGCAGTTACTTAACACACTGTATGTCACCAGCGATGACGCTTACCTATCGTTGAAGAACGACAATGTCATTGTCCAGCAAGGAGATACCACGCTCGGGAGGATTCCACTGCGCTCCCTAGAAGGCATCATGAGTTTTTCTTATAAGGGCTCGTCGCCGGCGTTGATGGGCAAGTGTTCGGAATTTGGCGTCGGCCTTTCGTTCTTCTCTCCACACGGCCGTTACTACTGCTCGATACTTGGTGAGAAGAATCGAAACGTACTACTTCGTCGCGAGCAGTTCCGTTTCGCGGACGACGAAGACGCGGCCCTGCCTTTTGCGCAGTCGTTCATTATAGGAAAGATCTACAACTGCCGTTGGGTTCTTGAGCGGACCAAGCGCGACCATGCGCTGCGCGTCAACAGCGAGCGTATCGCGGAGCAAAGCGAGAAACTGCGGCAGGCTCTGCTGAACGCGCGCGACTGCACGTCCATCGATGAGCTGCGCGGCGTGGAAGGGCTGGCAGCCAAAGACTATTTCTTCGCTTTCGACGACTTGATTCTGCGCAACAAGGACGATTTCTTCTTCCAGCAGCGTAGCCGCAGACCGCCATTGGATCGGACGAATGCGTTGATGTCATTCGTGTACTCGATTCTGACCAGCGATTGCATCGCTGCCTTGCAGGGAGTCGGGCTCGATCCCTATGTGGGATTCCTGCACACTGACCGACCGGGACGTGCTTCCCTGGCCTTGGATCTGGTTGAAGAATTCCGTCCGGTTATCGCCGACCGTTTCGTGCTGACGCTCATCAACACTGGAGCGGTCAAGCCTTCCCAGTTCGAGATCCGAGAGAATGGCGGCGTGTTTCTTTCCGAGGGCGGGCGCAAAACCGTGCTTGCTGCTTGGCAGAAACGCAAGCAGGAGACAATCACCCACCCGTTCTTCAACGAGAAGATACCGTGGGGATTGGTGCCCCATGCACAGGCGTTGCTGCTCAACCGTGCGATTCGTGGCGATTTGGACGCTTACCCGCCGTTCATGTGGAAGTAGTTCTTCTTGGGAGGGTACTTTGGTCTTGCCGAGGGGCATTGGAGTTTGAGCCAACTAGAGATGGAAACCGGGATGAGGTGTTGGAATGATGGTTGTCGTGGCCTATGACGTCAATACGGAGTCGCCTGAAGGCAAACGCAGACTACGGAACGTGGCTAAAACCTGCATGAAATACGGCCAACGCGTGCAGAATAGCGTCTTTGAATGTTCGGTGTCACCGTCTGACTATCTGATTTTGAAACATGATTTGGCGGAAATAATGGACGAATCGCAAGATAGCCTGCGTTACTACAATTTAGGGGCGAAGTATTCTTCGAAGATTGAGCATCGCGGAAGACAGCGGCACCTGCCAATCGATGACGTGATGATGCTCTAATGTCGGTTCGTGTGACGGTTTTCCATGATGACTGGGCAATGCAAAACCTTACTGTGATGAAGACCAAGGTGGATAAAACGAGGTAGGACAGTATAGGACGATACGATTAAAATCGTGGCTGAGCATCGATGCTTGATGCTGCAGCCATGTGACCAGCGCGAACTCTGAGTTCTCATGAAATACTTGTTCTTTCGCACTGAGATTAATGAATGCTTGGAGACTGATTATGTTCTCCTCGTCGTTTGATAACTCAAAAGTGGATGGTCTGTTGATGTTTTTGGTTCGAGAATTTGTGTATTGAGCGATGTACATGGATTTTCGCGATAAAATCAGTTTTGAGAACAGACGGAGCTTCCGTATTATGGAATGCTATGCCCATTCTCGCGGTCGCACCCCACTGGGGTGCGTGGATTGAAATTTGTTTCCGAGCATCATGCGCATAATCGCATCGGTCGCACCCCACTGGGGTGCGTGGATTGAAATAGGTTCTCGCGGATGTACTCCTCCAGCGCCTGCACGTCGCACCCCACTGGGGTGCGTGGATTGAAATACGTTCGCCCGCGAGACCCCTCCGGTGATCGACGCGTCGCACCCCACTGGGGTGCGTGGATTGAAATATCTCATGGAACATCACGGCCAACGGCTACGCCGTCGCACCCCACTGGGGTGCGTGGATTGAAATTAGCGGCCGTGTCCGCGCCTCTGGGGCGGTTGCGCGTCGCACCCCACTGGGGTGCGTGGATTGAAATTATGAACTTACCACCACTCCGTCGGGCGGGGACAGTCGCACCCCACTGGGGTGCGTGGATTGAAATTGCCTGCCGGTCTCGGGGTCGATCAGCGGCACCCGGTCGCACCCCACTGGGGTGCGTGGATTGAAATTTGGCCGGCCTCGCCGTCCGTCCGGTCTCGTGCAGTCGCACCCCACTGGGGTGCGTGGATTGAAATGAGGGAGGCGACGAGAGGGCCAAGGAACACATCGCGTCGCACCCCACTGGGGTGCGTGGATTGAAATTCGTTCGAGGAGCTGCGCGGCCTCATGCGATTGAGGTCGCACCCCACTGGGGTGCGTGGATTGAAATGGGTTGCCGCCCGACGCTGACCCCGAGAACCTTGGTCGCACCCCACTGGGGTGCGTGGATTGAAATACGGACGATGACGAAGACCCGGCAATCGTTCTGGTCGCACCCCACTGGGGTGCGTGGATTGAAATGACCGGTTGGAGACGCAGCAGCGCAACGAGGGCGGTCGCACCCCACTGGGGTGCGTGGATTGAAATCCCGGCAGATGGTCGGGACACGTCGAAGCGTCTTGTCGCACCCCACTGGGGTGCGTGGATTGAAATATGGGGTGGCTTGCCGGTATCGGTGCCAGCCTGAAGTCGCACCCCACTGGGGTGCGTGGATTGAAATATGACCGCCCCGCCTAATGCCGATACCGCGCCCGTCGCACCCCACTGGGGTGCGTGGATTGAAATATGGATAACACAGGGTATTGTAAACATGTACATGTCGCACCCCACTGGGGTGCGTGGATTGAAATCTCGCCACGCAAGCCGGCTATCAAGGCCGATTGAGTCGCACCCCACTGGGGTGCGTGGATTGAAATACGCCCGGATTATCACCGCCCGTCGGATTATCACCGTCGCACCCCACTGGGGTGCGTGGATTGAAATTATAGTTTCCGCGTGCGCATGGGTGGTATCACCGGTCGCACCCCACTGGGGTGCGTGGATTGAAATATGATTCCATCCTTTTAGTGTCGTGCCGCGTTGGCGTCGCACCCCACTGGGGTGCGTGGATTGAAATTTGAACATGATTATGGTGATTGTGATTTTGATTTTGTCGCACCCCACTGGGGTGCGTGGATTGAAATCACTTGCGGAAATTGTCCGCGCCCAAGTATTCCGCGTCGCACCCCACTGGGGTGCGTGGATTGAAATATTAGCCATCGTTTTTGACGGTTCGATAGGGAGGGGTCGCACCCCACTGGGGTGCGTGGATTGAAATCCCCGCTCAACCGCTCACCACCCGAAGGTCACATGAAGTCGCACCCCACTGGGGTGCGTGGATTGAAATAAGGTGGGCAAGTGATGGCCGGCAGCTATGAGGGTCGCACCCCACTGGGGTGCGTGGATTGAAATCCATCGACGGTATCCCGATGCTCCCCGGATATGGTCGCACCCCACTGGGGTGCGTGGATTGAAATATATCGATGTCATTGCGTTTGACGCGCGATTGAAGGTCGCACCCCACTGGGGTGCGTGGATTGAAATCAGCTCATCGGCTACCTGTCGGAGGACGGCATCAGTCGCACCCCACTGGGGTGCGTGGATTGAAATGCCGGCACGCTCAGCAGATACTCTCCGATCATCGTCGCACCCCACTGGGGTGCGTGGATTGAAATCTGCAAGGTATCACCGGCACATTGCAGAGCCTGCGTCGCACCCCACTGGGGTGCGTGGATTGAAATGCCAGAGAGTCGGAAGACAAAGCTGATTGCCGTGTCGCACCCCACTGGGGTGCGTGGATTGAAATATCGATGTCGAAACGTTCCTTAAGTCCCGGAGTCCGTCGCACCCCACTGGGGTGCGTGGATTGAAATAAGGAGCACATTATGACCCTGAAACTGGGTACAGGTCGCACCCCACTGGGGTGCGTGGATTGAAATTCGGTCATGTAATAAAAGTACCGTTTTTTGGGACGTCGCACCCCACTGGGGTGCGTGGATTGAAATAGTTATCGGGGTCGCCTACTGTCTTCGGCGCGCCAGTCGCACCCCACTGGGGTGCGTGGATTGAAATCCAGACGGTCACGGCCTCGGGGTCGATGAAGCAGGCGTCGCACCCCACTGGGGTGCGTGGATTGAAATGGATACGCGGGGATGCCGGTGACGCCCACCTCGAAGTCGCACCCCACTGGGGTGCGTGGATTGAAATTAGGGGGTTGGATGAATCCGAGGGCGAAGCTCAGTCGCACCCCACTGGGGTGCGTGGATTGAAATGTGTCGGCCGTATTGTCACCGCCTGCGCGTATATCGTCGCACCCCACTGGGGTGCGTGGATTGAAATCTGAGAATTGGGGTGATGGTTGCGTCCACGGTCGTCGCACCCCACTGGGGTGCGTGGATTGAAATAGACTCGTGGACCCCGGTTTGATACCGGTTATTGTCGCACCCCACTGGGGTGCGTGGATTGAAATAAGAGCACGGTGAACCTGAGCCACGATTACCCGGGTCGCACCCCACTGGGGTGCGTGGATTGAAATCTGCCACCATTGGGCGAAAATCGTTCGGTGGCACGTCGCACCCCACTGGGGTGCGTGGATTGAAATCTAGCGGAACTGTGGGCAGAACCAGCGGACGGTGGTCGCACCCCACTGGGGTGCGTGGATTGAAATACACGGTCGGCCAACGGAGCATAGGAATCGTCGGGTCGCACCCCACTGGGGTGCGTGGATTGAAATACCCCGGCTCAAGGCATACCGGTACGCATAACGTAGTCGCACCCCACTGGGGTGCGTGGATTGAAATAGAGTGCCGTTGATGAAGTCTCCGCGCTCCGCTGTCGCACCCCACTGGGGTGCGTGGATTGAAATCGGTCATGTGTGCCGTGTCGATCGGGAGGGTGTGGGTCGCACCCCACTGGGGTGCGTGGATTGAAATTCTTGGGTATTGTTAGCCAAAACCTCGTTTTGGGGTCGCACCCCACTGGGGTGCGTGGATTGAAATACAAACTAGCCGAGGCGGCAGGCAATTTGAACGGTCGCACCCCACTGGGGTGCGTGGATTGAAATTCCGCGCTCCGCCGCAAGCTGACCGTAAAGACCGGTCGCACCCCACTGGGGTGCGTGGATTGAAATCTCGGAGACAACAAGCATGATAAGGTGTGCGGGTCGCACCCCACTGGGGTGCGTGGATTGAAATACTGCCAGTATTGAGGGCCTCGAAATGATAGGGGAAGTCGCACCCCACTGGGGTGCGTGGATTGAAATGTCTGGGAAGAATTCCATTTCCAAAGCCTCCACACGTCGCACCCCACTGGGGTGCGTGGATTGAAATAAATATATATCAGATTATTTTTAATTGCAAGTAGCGTCGCACCCCACTGGGGTGCGTGGATTGAAATCCCGATAAGGACGACGACGGCGCGTATGCCAAGCAGTCGCACCCCACTGGGGTGCGTGGATTGAAATCACCGTGAGTGGGCTGACACCGTGAACCGTAACATGTCGCACCCCACTGGGGTGCGTGGATTGAAATGCCTTGAGCATGGCGAGGCTGATGGTCGCGTGTTCGTCGCACCCCACTGGGGTGCGTGGATTGAAATGATGAGGCCAATAATTCTAGAGCTTTATCGGAGGTCGCACCCCACTGGGGTGCGTGGATTGAAATATCATCGAGCTTACGCCACTGCTGACGGCACTGGTCGCACCCCACTGGGGTGCGTGGATTGAAATAAGTTCAGTCTAGATAACGCGGACGCTACCGCACGGTCGCACCCCACTGGGGTGCGTGGATTGAAATACGGTCTAAGATGGAACCATGATGGAAATTATCGTCGCACCCCACTGGGGTGCGTGGATTGAAATATAACCGAAGTGACAACCGTCTGGATGAATGGGAAGTCGCACCCCACTGGGGTGCGTGGATTGAAATATCATTGATCGTTGCTCCTACTGGTAGTGGTGCGGTCGCACCCCACTGGGGTGCGTGGATTGAAATGTGGCAGACCATCCAGCAGATTAACGGCATTGCGTCGCACCCCACTGGGGTGCGTGGATTGAAATGCGTTGGCGCGCCCCGACATATTAATCATGTCAGGTCGCACCCCACTGGGGTGCGTGGATTGAAATGTCGTAGTACGACGGGGTATCCAGATCAAGTTCGGTCGCACCCCACTGGGGTGCGTGGATTGAAATCACTGCCACAAACGCTGATTGTCGGCTTGCATCTGTCGCACCCCACTGGGGTGCGTGGATTGAAATCAAACAGGTGCCCCAGTCCTCCGGGCTAGGCTCGGTCGCACCCCACTGGGGTGCGTGGATTGAAATAACGCTTGTTTCCGGCTTAGGTTCCCCCGCTCAACGTCGCACCCCACTGGGGTGCGTGGATTGAAATGCCAACCAAGCGGCAAAGAACACGGAACCGCAAGTCGCACCCCACTGGGGTGCGTGGATTGAAATCGGTCACGTCATAGGTGAGGGTTCCGCCGATGTAGTCGCACCCCACTGGGGTGCGTGGATTGAAATGATCATTTGCGCGAACTGTACCCCGAGGCCCCCGAGTCGCACCCCACTGGGGTGCGTGGATTGAAATTCCATGAACGGCCTACAGGTCTGGTGCCTGAAGGTCGCACCCCACTGGGGTGCGTGGATTGAAATACCGTCGCGGGGCGCGCGGTGTCGGCACGGTTGGGTCGCACCCCACTGGGGTGCGTGGATTGAAATTGACAACAACCACCTAGTTGCTGTTGGCGGTACTGTCGCACCCCACTGGGGTGCGTGGATTGAAATGTCGGGGCGGGCAAACGTCGGCATGTGACGTGCAGTCGCACCCCACTGGGGTGCGTGGATTGAAATGTCAATGTACGCCGCATTGGTACGAACGCAGGGTCGCACCCCACTGGGGTGCGTGGATTGAAATGCCTCTCTATCGAACCGACAAAAACGATGGCTGGTCGCACCCCACTGGGGTGCGTGGATTGAAATACGTGAAACATTCGGAGGAACCACCGACTTGGAAACGTCGCACCCCACTGGGGTGCGTGGATTGAAATGCAACGGGGCATCTCCCGAATATCAGCGACGTATGGTCGCACCCCACTGGGGTGCGTGGATTGAAATTCGGAGGTGAAGGCACGCTGAAGCGTCTTGTCATCGTCGCACCCCACTGGGGTGCGTGGATTGAAATACCACCATGCGGGGCTTGCGGTCATGGTGAGTGTGTCGCACCCCACTGGGGTGCGTGGATTGAAATAGGCAGCTCGCCCGACCTGAACTGGGCTTCCACGTCGCACCCCACTGGGGTGCGTGGATTGAAATGACGCAAGAGCGCCGCCGATGGCACTGATAAGGCCGTCGCACCCCACTGGGGTGCGTGGATTGAAATTCGGTGGGTGTGGCCTCGCTGGCGAGGATTTCGAAGTCGCACCCCACTGGGGTGCGTGGATTGAAATTCGGTGGGTGTGGCCTCGCTGGCGAGGATTTCGAAGTCGCACCCCACTGGGGTGCGTGGATTGAAATTCGGTGGGTGTGGCCTCGCTGGC
>OLRE01002079.1_pt1 | contig 17166 bp, 16 predicted proteins | sample 1672461 | NCBI WGS metagenome assembly OLRE01 (sample SAMEA3136688, study PRJEB25190) | human gut metagenome | biome: human gut; feature: human-associated habitat; material: faeces | place: Austria | collected 2013
AGTTAAGATGAGGAAAACCTCATTTTAACTTGTACTAAATCTTGACATAGGACCATGTTCCCCATGCTGGTTCTTTTTCCATAGCGGCTTTAATCTCATCATCTGTCATCTTACTGATATCTGTCACCTCTTTATCAGTAGATTCCTCCTGTTTTGTAGATTCTTTTGCATCTGATTTGTCTGATGATGAATCAGATGTATTTCCGCATGCTGCCAATGAAACTGTCATCACACATGCAAGTAATGCTGCAAAAACTTTTCTCTTCATACTTTTTTCTCCTTTTTCTTTTTTGCATTTACATTGCTGCTATTTATATTTATTCGAAAATAAATATCTCCTTTAATGATCCTCGTGATGTTTTAAATCAAGCATCTGTAAGATCCTGTTCCTATAAGCCTGGAACTCTTCGCTGTTTCTTTGCTTCGGCTCCGATAATTCAATCGGAATATCTGCTTTTACTCTTCCAGGTCTTGGCTCCATGACAAGTACCCTGGTTCCCATATAGATAGCTTCCTCTACATCATGAGTTACCATAACAACTGTCTGTTTCTGCTCTCTCCAAATATTCAGAATCTCATCCTGCATATTCATACGGGTAAATGCATCCAATGCTCCAAGAGGCTCGTCCAGAAGTAAGATATCCGGATTATTAATCAGCGAACGTACAAGTGCTACTCTCTGTGCCATTCCTCCTGACAGCTGATGTGGATAATCCTTACGGAACTCCTCCAATCCTACCATCTTAAGCATCTTTTCCACTTTTTCTTTATTATACTTTTTCTGCATGCGCAGACTAAAAGAAACATTCTTCTCAATTGTAAGCCACGGGAATAATGTAGCTTTCTGGAAAACCATTCCTCTGTCCGGTCCGGCTCCGGTAATTGGCTTGCCGCCCAGTAATATCTCCCCACTTGTCGGTGGAATCAGTCCTGCAATCAGACGGAGAATCGTAGATTTTCCACATCCACTGGTTCCTACTATACTTACGAACTCACCCGGTTCAATCGTCAGGTCAATCTCTGCCAGCGCATGTGTAATACCATCGCTGTCAATCTTGGCGAAACTTTTAGTTACACCTTTAAATTCCAGGACACGTCCATGTCCCTGCTTCTCCTCCAATGATGCCATCTATTTCACAACTCCTTCCTGCCAGCGAAGCAATATCTTTTTCAAAACATTTAATGCAAAGGCTACAGCTGTGAAGATTACACAAATCAGTACAACCGCCGCATACATCTTGGAATAAATTGCCCATGATTTCTGCCACTGTATGTACCAGCCAAGTCCTGCTTTTGCTCCCAGCATCTCTGCAACCAGAAGTGCTGTACATGCAGAACTCATTCCTTGAGTCATTCCCTGAAGGATGTTCGGCATCGCATGTGGAATTGCCACACGGAATACAAGCTGATATCCTTTTGCTCCAAGTGTCCTTGCTGCTTCCAGATATGCCTTGTCCACATTTTGGATACCATTCTGAGATGCAATCGTCATTGCGAACCATACACCCAGTCCGATGATAAATGCGCTTCCTTTGAAAAGTGAAGATACAAGTACCATAATAATTGGAATCCATGTCGTAGACGGGATAGGTCCGAGTAATTTTATGATCGGTGATACCCAGTAATTAATCTTTTTATTGTATCCACAGGCAACTCCTGTAATCAGTCCAAGGATTCCTCCGATAAAATATCCTGTAAACAACAGTTTCAATGAACCTAGTGTGCTTACCAGTAACAATTTTCTGTCTTCTATAATCGCTACAAGAATAGTATTCACACATGGGAAAAATGGTTGTTTTAAAATGCCTGTTTTTAAGGTCAAAACATCATACAACATAACCACTAATACAATTACCGTATAAAGCGGAGCTTTGTATCTCACTTTTCCAAAGTAACTTTTATTAATGAATCCTCGAATCAGTGTAATCAGATAAAGTGCCAAAAAAAAGCAGACGCAAATAGTAAATATGTGTGGTTTCGGATTTGTTACAATATTGGGCATATTATAGTAAACTAAAAACATAATGATTGCCGCAATAAATGGACAAAAGCAAACCAGTACATCTAATCTACGCTGCATCTTCGTCTTCGGAGCACTTTCCATTTCAAGTAGCTGTTCCCTCGTCAGTTGTCTCTCTTTCTCCATTCCTTTCGCTGTCTCCTTTTTCATAACTAACAAATTTCATATTTATTTTTTACAATCATATATCCATTTTGTACAAAAGTAAAATCTTTTTTTCTCATAAATACATGTAATTATTAATATTATCTATATTAATATAGATTAGTCAGTATATATAACATCATACTTTTCATTCTTTTTAGCGCAAAAACTCACTAAATTTCTGATTATCTTTTCATAAGCTGGTAAATGTCGGTATAGCCTGTATTTTAGGGCTTTATCGGCATTTTCCTTTTGGAAGATACTCTGCATAAGCTGGCATTTACCAGCATGAAAATGCAACCAAAAGTAGTAAATGAGTAGTACAATCACCGATTTAAGAAGCAAGAGCCAGTCTTTCAATTTCTGCTTTTGCTGAATTGAAAGTACCGTGTGCGTAGTACCCTAATGTCATGGTGATGTTTGAATGTCCCATGATGTATTGCAGGGTGTTCGGGTTCATTCCTTTGTTTGCCATATTCGTGCAGTAGGTATGTCTGAATGAGTGCGGTGTGATGTTTGGTAGCTGGTCTTTATGTGTCTTGTTATATTTCTTCACAAGCCCACGCAACATACTTACATAGTTACCAGCCACTTTAGGGAAGCCCTTTTGGTTTAGGAACAGGAAATTGCTGTAACCATTGATAACGATAGGCTCTGCCTTTCCTCTGTTCTGTAACACTCGCTTAAAGGCTTGATAGGCTCTTTCTGTCATTGGAAGCTGGCGTTCTCCTTTTTTGGTCTTAGGTGTTTCAATGTAGTAGCCGATTTCAGTATCTTTCAATAGCTGGTGGTCTACATTGATGATACGGTTTGCCATATCTATATGGATTGTCAGACCGCAAAATTCAGAGATACGAAGCCCCGTTTCCAGAAGAATAACCACTTCATCATAATACTTACTGTACGTCTTGTCCTGTTCCATAAAGGCAAGCATTTTTTCTTCCTGCTCTGGCGTGAGAATGACTTTGGGTTCTGAATTATCTTCCAGAACGTCGCTCAATTTGAAGTTAAAAGGATTTTTTCTGATACAGTCGTCCTCAATCGCCATATAGAATGACGCTTTCAGAGAACGCTTGTAGTTGCTAATCGTCTTGTAGGAAAAGCCATTCTCATACATTCGCATAGCCCATTCCTTACCGTCCGATAGCTTCACCGTATCAATGCTCCTTGCACCCAGAGGGTCGTTTTCCAGAATTTTCATAAGGTACTGGCGACCTTTTTCTGTGTTGCGTTTCACATTTTTTCTCTGGCTGTTCTTCTTTGCGTAGAGCTGGCAGACTGTCATTTTCCCACCTATGGTATTGATACCGTCGTCGAGGTCTTTCTTAATCTTTTTCTGCTTTTCCCTCAATGACAAATCTTCACGTTTCCCAGCGGGTGTCTTGTCTGTCGGAACAAGTTTCCAAGCATAGACAAACTGTGGTTGCCCGTACATATCGGTATATTTGTAAACGTATCTTCCGTCTTTTCTCTGGCTCTCTCCAAGTCGTAAATTGCGTCCCTTGCTGTCTTTTCTCTTTACATTAGACATAGTGCGAAGCTCCTTTCCGTCAAGGAATGAGCCGTTGATACGCCATACTTTATTATACCATACCTACGGCTCGCTGACATTAGATTTCGTCTAATGTATCAATGATTTTTTCAAACTGTTTTCGCTTAATCTGCACACGGTTTCCATTTACAATCACCCAGCCAGCGTCAAGATTTTCTTCTGCCAGTTTTCGCAATTTCTTTTCCCCGATACGGAAGTATTTTGACGCTTCCTCAATCGTCAGCGTGTACTTTTCCCAGATAGGCACATCAGTATTGTTCATAATATGCACCCCCTTTACTGTGTGTCTTATGGAAGCAGACAGACGGCTCTGGAAAAGCTCCGCTGGTATCTCAACCAATCTCATTCCTATGAGCAAAACCACCTCTGGGACGTATCATTATCCTGTGAATACAGGTCGTGGCAAAGCGACTTTTCCAACGGTCGCTCTCGGATCACTGCATGGGTCGCTCGCTCTCTTTTGGAAAGGTCATGGCGTACAGTCCCCGTGGCTCGCTGTATCACAAACGTATCTGTCTGCTTTATTCACTTGTCAAAGAACAACAACGGCTGTTTATACGCCTGTCAAAGCCCATATAAATACAAAGATATATAGACTTTGAAAGATGTATAAATCCCAGAGAGGACGCAGGAAAGGGGGTAATGCGTCACTCTGTAATGGGACGTAGCTTTACGCTACTTTAAAATTAAGCACCTGCTCAATCAGCTTTGCTTCCAGACGGCTACGCATATCCTCGTCAACGGTGGTATGAGGATTGCCGTATTCGTCAATGCTTGTTCGCATGGACAAGCGGGCAATATAAGGCTCATAATGGGACAACACAACATTCATAGCCAGAATATCGCCCTGCGAAGCTGAAACGATAACAGGGTAAGGCAGTAAGCCGTTGCCTTTATGTACCGCTTTATTCTTCTTCATGCTGTTTTTCCTCCATTCTTTTTCTGACTTTTTCAAATCCTCTTTGACGCTTATAGTTCACTGTACGGCGTACAATTTTCAGCAGGTCGGCAATCTCGCCGTCATTGAAGCCTAAACCGTAGAGCAACAAGATAAAGCGTTCTTCCTCAGAAAGTTCCTGTAATGCTTCACTCAACAGCTCATTCTTGATTTTCACGTCGTAGCCCATGACTTTGTAAAGGTCATAGTCCGTAGAATAATCATCATAAGTGGCAAGCTCCGCAAGCTGTTCTGGCGTGAGTTCTGAAAAGGAAACCTGTACGTCATTCAAATGCTGGTAATGCTTCTGAATGTTGATAGCTTCATTCTTCAAAATCTTCTTGCAGTAACAGTCAAAGACTTTCTGGACATCTTCTGGAGAAGTGGGTCTGTTCATGTTTTCACCTCCTTTCGTTTGTCAAAAGGTGGTGATTGTAACCGCTCCTTCCCCCTTTCCGTCATTAATACAAATGAGAGGGTACGAGCTGGCAAAGTTTGAAAAAGAAATCCAGAAAAAGCAAAAAAGCCCAAGAAGTTGTGATAACCTCGTTGAGCTTTAATGAATATAATCGACAGATAGTGAGGAAATTCTACACGGAAATAGCTGTAAACTCCCTTAACATGGATTAAAATTTTTTTGATGATTTTCTTTTATGCACTCCTGCTATTCGTAATCCTCCCGTGAAGAAACCGCCTTGCCAGAATAAGGCAAATTTCAACAGGATAAGCATAAAAGATAAATCCGTCCTAATTCCGTCCAAATCCCTGTTTTTTGGCAGGAACGAAAAAAGGTTATCACACCCAGCAGAAATGCCGTGGTTGCGATAACCTGTGTATCAGATAATCTCTGTATTTTCTTTGATAAGCTGGCGTATCTCGTCCCGCTTTGCTGGCGGTGCTTGACTGATGAAGTCCTCTATCCATTCGTCAATCTGTCCATAGACATTTTCATCTTTAAAATATTCTGGGTAGTCTTTCAAAATATCAAACTCCCTGTCTGTGCGTTCCGCTTCCTTACACGCCAGTTCTAAATGCTCACTAATCAATTCCTGTGTGCAGGAAGAATAGCCAAGAGCGGTTGTGATATAAGTGATACGCTCAAAATCAGCCGGTGTCATAGCTTCCTTGCCTGTAAGCAGGTCATAGTCACGCTGTCCGCACAGGGACAGAAACACTTTCTTTTGCTTCTCCGCTTGAACCATAATAGCCACTCCTAAATCTTTAAAATTTTAGCTGTTTGCTGGCAGTACAGATAAATTCCTCTGGGGTAGGGGTACGGTTGCCAAACATACGCTTAAACTCTGCCTGCTGGTCTGGGTCGTCACTGTCCATTACCGCTATGATTTTATCCTGTATCTGCTCACGGACTTCTGAAACAGAAAGCCCGTACAGACGAGCCATTTCTTTAATCATTTTCTTGCTGTCCCTTTTACTGAATTTCATCATATCTTTAATGCACCTCTTTTCTAAGATGTATATTCTATCAAAATCGAATAAAACTATAACTGTTGAAATAGATACCTTTATCAGTCTATTATAAAGCATTTTTGCAAAGGTTACAATGTATAAGAATAGATTTTTTGAAAGGAGTGTGTCAGTTACATGGAGCTTGACTATAAAGCTATCGGCAAGAGAATTAAGATTGCCAGAATTAAAAAGAACCTCACTCAAGAAACTGTTGCTGACAGAATAGGTGTTACTCCACAGCATGTAAGCAATATAGAAACTGGTAATACATCAGTCAGTTTAACAACTTTGGTCGCTATTGCCAATACCTTGACGGTATCAGTTGACGAATTACTATGTGATACAGTTTTAGCTTCAAAGCCTGTCTTTGAGAAAGAAGCAAGGGAGATACTGGAAGATTGCAACGAATATGAAATCCGTGTGCTGGTAGATGTTTTGAAAGCAACCAAAACTTCCATGCGAACCGTAAAAATGTTTGAAGCAAAGTTAAATGAGGACAAATAAAACCGTAGCGTGCAGATCACAATGGATTGTGAAATACAGCTACGGTTTTTCTTCTCCGCTGAATTTATATCCCACACCCCAGACAGTGATGATATATCGTGGGTTGTCTGGGTGTGGTTCGATTTTCAGTCTTAGCTTTCTGATGAACGAGGAAAGGTTGCTTGCGTCTGGTGCATTGTCATATCCCCATACCTTTTCATAAATCTGTTCTTTTGTGAACACCTGTCCTTTGTGGTTGGAGAGGAAGTATAGTAGGTCAAATTCTTTAGCGGTAAGGTGTATTTTATTTCCGCTGGTATCAGTAACAGTACGAGTAAAATAATCTACATCTAAACCGCTACATTTCTTGCTCAGAGAAACAGGTGTAGTACATAAAGTATCTGACAGCCATTCCACTAACTTATTAAAAAGATGTTCTTCTTTATTCGTAAATTCTGCAATTAATATTTTCCCATAGTATCACCTTTACTTTTAATTTTCCTTGTAAATAGTTTGATTACATTTCATCTTGCCGTAATAATTCTATTATGCTTTCATTTTTCGTTTTTCTCAAAATCAATAATGTTGATACAACACAAACCATAATAATGATTAGAAACAAAATAATATTGTTTGCTATCGGAAACGAAAATGGGATTCCATATGTATTAAAATTCTCAAATATAAAATAACTTGCCGGAACTCCTAATATGATTGCGACAACAATAGATAGAATCGCATAACATAAACTTTCAGAAACAACCATCTTTTTTATTTGCTGTCTGGTCATACCAATACTTTCTAAAATGGCAAATTCTTTTGAGCGGTTTTGTATGCTTGCGGACATCATATTCAAATAATTGGAAATTGCAAGCAACATAACAATTAGCCCTATACTTCCTCCTAACACAGTAATCTGATTCTCTGAGTTTTTCATTTCTGAATATCTATTCAATTTTGAATCAGCAGATAAGACTTGACTATCTTTTATCAAATTCATTATTAAATCTTCTGTATTTTTAGAAAATGCTTCTTCGTAATCAATTTTAATCATTTCAATCAATGGCTGTTGTACTATTTTCTCAAAATAATCATCACTGACAATCAAATCTGGACTATAACCGGCAGCATAATAAACTGGATTATCTATCAAGGCTCCTATCTCAACAGTTCCTTCTTTACTTGAATTGTCAGCATTTGATATAGAGAAGTTGACTTTTTTCCCGACCATACCGTTATCTTCTTCAATAAATATTTTAGAAGCAAAGGCTAATTCTCCATTATCAAAAGCTTCTTTATCAAGTGGAGTCTCTAACGTTTGATTTAACCGTTCAAATTCTAAATCATCAATTCCTACAATTCTGCAGCTAAACATATTATTGTTATAATCCGCCTGTTGCTTATACATATTTATGTCTTTATCATAATCACCAGGAGTATATCTGGATTGATACAACTCTTTATAATATTCTCCATACACCTTTTCCTGATATGGCACAGTTGCCGTTGCAGATTCCAGAACTCTAACGTCTTTTACACCATTTACATTCTTTATGCTTTCAATTAAGTCATCTGTAATAACCTGTTCTTCATCATCAGAGAGTAAAGTTTGGTTTAATATTCTCAAATCATAGTCATAGGAATGATTTAAGATATTGGTTGCATTATTTACCTGAATTATAACATTCATAATGAGAAATAATGACAGAGCCAAGCTCAGGGAACACATGATAATTCCAAACTGTTTCTTATCACGGAACAGATTTATCCTTACCATTGAGCGTATATCGCCGCCATTTCTAATTTTATTTTTCATATTTGAAGACGAAGTCCCAATGTATCTTAAGGCTTCAATAGGAGAGCAATTCATAGCTATTTTTGCAGGTTTCTGACTGCTGATTACTGTTGTCGCAAAAGAAAACACAGTAGCTATGATAAATACCCACACCGATACTGCTTCAACATCATTTGGCATAATTGATGGATTAAGGGCATGTAATAACTGTGGTATTACAATCTTTCCTACTACAGCAGAACAAATCAATCCTAAAGGGATTCCAATTACTGTATTCCACAATACCTGCTTATTTATCATTCTTCTAATCTGAATAGAAGTAGTACCGATTGTTTTAAGTTGTCCATAATAACGTATATCTTTATTAACAGAAATATACAACGTATTATAAATAAACAGATATCCACTCATAAAAATAAGTAACAGTAATATGCATAGTCCGATAATTGTTTTACAGAAATTTGAAATAGTATCATAATCCGCTTCAATAATCTGATTCCCTGATATGTTAATCTGGTTCTGCATTTCTGTAATATCACGCTCGGAGTAAAGAGGATTTTTAAGAGAGATTTTTAATTCTCCTTGCGTCAAATCTGTTTGTAAAACTCCCGTTGCTCGATAAAAGTCCTCTGAAACATACCCTTTATCTGTTCCTGAATAATCTAGGAACCAGCCACTCAATATAAACGTCTTTGTTATATCTCCGTAATTACTATTTTCTGCTAAAGTTTGATATACCAAAGGCAGTTCCATGCCTACATTAGGGTTTTTAATCCCCATAGAATTCAAAGCACTCTTAGAAAGCATAATTTCATTTTCTTTTTGTGGGTATTCGCCTTTATAATAATCCAAAGCGGGAATTGTCTGTTTTTCCCAACAAGTATTGTCTAGCCAAAATAATCTTATTTTATCTAATTCTTTATCTTCATATTTAGACAAAACTGCACATTTTACGCTAAGTCCTGCATACTTTACATTTTTCATTTCACGGATGGCAGACACTTGATCGTTCCTAGGCTCCGTTAATTCTATATCATAATCCATGCCCTGCATTCTTTGTTGACGGAGTGCTACCGTATCTCGATAACTCAATCCAATAGATATTACCGTACATATTAAGAAAGTTGTCAGGAAGATAGCCATAATCGTCAAGATATTTCTCTTTTTATGTGCGGAGTATGTTGTTTTTGCAAGGTCGTTTATTACTTTTTTATTGTTGACTTTGAGCATTTTACTCACCGCCTTTCACGATTTTTCCATCTTCCAGACGGATAATCCTGTCTGCCATTTGAGCAATTTCATCATTATGTGTTATCATCACAATTGTTTGCGACAGTTTCTGACTGGATATTTTCATCAATCCTAAAACATCTTGACTTGTCCGGCTGTCAAGATTTCCAGTCGGTTCATCAGCAAGAATAATTGCCGGCTTAGTTGCTAATGCTCTTGCCAATGCTACTCTTTGTTGCTGTCCGCCGGATAATTGATTAGGCATAGAATACTTCTTACTCTCTAACTTTAATAATCGAAGTATTTCTTCAATATAATCTTTGTCCGGCTTAACTCCGTCCAGTTTTATCGGAAGTACAATATTTTCATATACATTCATTAGCGGAAGAAGATTATAATTTTGAAAAACAAATCCAATTTTTCTTCTTCTGTAAATCGTTAATTCGTCACGAGACAATTTGGAAATATCTTTCCCATCAATCAACACTTCGCCAGAAGTAGGATTGTCTAAACCTCCAAGCATATGCAATAATGTGGATTTTCCACTTCCTGACGTTCCTACAATTGCCAGAAATTCACCCTCTTTAATATCCAGGTCTATACCGTCCAATGCCTTTACCGTGTTTTCTCCCATCTGATAATATTTTTTAAGATTTCTAACTGATAGAATATTCATTTTTTATCTCCCTTTCTTTGTTTGTCTAGATAATAACAAAGACTTCTTTCTCAAATCTTTCTCAAAAGTGACACTTCTGACACAATTCAAGATTGAGAAAAAAGCCTTGATTCGTTTGATTAGAAATCTTCACGTGATAAGAAAACCTCGACAGTTGTTCCTCTATTCGGTGTAGATTTTACTTTTATATATCCCTGCTGTTTTCTTAATACTTCTCTGGCTAAATATAACCCAATTCCAAATCCCTGCTTGTCTGTTACATTTGAACCTCTGTAAAATCTTTGGAATATTTTTCCCTGTTCTTCCTCTGGAATACCGATACCATTATCAACAATCTGAACACAAACAAAAGATTCATATAAAATAGATTGAATAGTTACAGTTGCACCATTAGGAGAGTATTTTATCGCATTTTCAAGGATATTTGTAAAAACCTCTTCTGTCCATTTTAAATCAGCATATACTTTGCAGGTATGATATTCTGAAATAAGCTGAATGTCTTTTTTCATTGCGTCTAATTCTACAGATTGACAGCTTTTTTTAATCACAGTATCTAAGTCAACAATTTTAGGAGACACGGAGATAATCTCTTGCTCAGCATAAGAAGATTTAAGCAACTCTTTCATAAAAAAATTTAATTTTCCTGCATTATTTTCTATTTTGTCTGCCAATCGAGTAGAGTTTGAATCACTTATCCGTTCTTTGAGCAGACCTGTATATAAAGTAATATTCGCAAGAGGAGTCCTAATCTGATGGCTGATATTCGTAATCAAAGATTTTATAATATCCCTTTCTTCCTCAGCAATTTCTTTTTGCATATGGGATATTTCCATAATCCGATTGAGACGTTCAGAAATTGCAGAATCAAGTGATTCATCATATGAAAGGTCTATCCTTTTTCCACTTAATATTTCGTCTGTTTTATCAAGAAAATTTTGATATTGCGCAAACAATTTGTTTCTATACCAGCGGATTATCAGATATAAAAGTATAATATTTATAATGACGGCTAAAATCAAGATAGCATATATATTCATTTATAAATTCTCCCACATATAACCCTTTCCGTATACTGTTTTAATATATTGAGGATTGGAAGAATCATCTTCCAGTTTATCTCTTAGCCGTCTTATAGCAACGGATAGAGCATTATCTTCCACATATTCTGTCCCCTCAGGCCATACCCATTCCAATAAACGTTCTCTAGTTATAATTATATTTGGATTTGATGTTAGAAGATATAGTATTCGTTGTTCTGTTTTACTTAATTCTATTGATATACCGTTTTTATAAAATTCCATTGTTTCAAAACGAAACAGGAAAATAGAATCTTTATATTCCGGCTCATTTCTTGCAGGACTTCTTCTAAGCAAAGCTCTGATTCTGGCACGAAGAACCATTAGACTAAAGGGTTTCGTAATGTAATCATCTGCACCACTTTCAAGTCCTTTTACAATATCTAATTCCATATCTTTTGCAGTAAGCAGGGCAATCGGAATTGACACTTTCCGCTTTATTTCACGACAAAATTCTAATCCGTTACCATCAGGAAGATTGATGTCAAAAATCATTAAATCAATTTTTTGTTTAGGTATAACTGTCCTTGCATCTGCAATTGTAGAACATATTACGAAATTTAATTCTTCACTTTGCAAAGATAATTCTATCCCCTCCGCTAAGTCAGTATCATCTTCTAAAATCAAAACTGTTTTTTTCATTGTTCATTTATCTCCTTATATCAGAAAAATTGATTTAATTACAGATTTTATTGGCAACCATTTATACGAGCTATTATAGCAATTATTCTTTTGACCGTAAATGGGTTTACAGAATGTGAAACAAGCTATACTAACAAAAGTTAAGAGGAACGAGCCATATCATACTGGAAAAATGAGCTGTAGCCAGTAAAGCTACAGCTCACAATTTTCATCATAAATTTAAACAATCTTCCAGTTGCTATCCTTATGAAGCGTCAGTTCATACTGTGAAATCTGTGTCGCTTTTGTCTGATTGTCGATAAACTTCACCGCAACACTCACTTTCACACTGTCGCCGTCAACCGTGAATACAGGATTGACAAGCTCGGAATAAAGGTAGTCCCCGTTTATCGGTTCAAGGGCGTTTCCCTCTACATAGTAGGCAAGCTCTTTGTCCGTAGCGGTCGGGTACAGCTTGAAGAATGTTTCCAGAAACGCCGTAGCGTCTGCCGTGGTATCAGCGTCCACGCTGTTATCTGCTTCCTGTGCCTTTGGTTCGTAGCTGGATTTTTCCATAGCAGGAGCAAGGGTCGGGTTCTGGATAATCACCATATCCCCGTCAGCGTCCACATGAACGGTCACGGTATAGGTTTCTGATACATTCCTTGTCTGGTCGCCCTCTTTTATCTGCTGATCTACTTCGTAGGTAACAGTAAAAGCGTTCTCCCCAGACTGTGCCACGTTCCAGATAAGTACGTCCGTGACCGTGGAGCTGGTCGGTATATCCGTCCTCACGGTATCAACATTCAAATCCTGCAATTCCTGTGTCAGATAGGCACTGATAGCCTGTGTCCTTGCTTCGATTGCTTCCTTGCTGTTGCTCCATGTGTAGTAGGATTTACAGAAATTCTTCACGAAATTTTCTACCCCGTTGGTATCGTTAAGTCGTAGCTGTATGGTTTCTACCTCATGGGTGGTGTGCTGGTCGATAGCCGTAAAATTCTTATACACACCAAAGCTCACGCTTGCGATAAGCACCACCCAGAGGGCAATGACGGACTTCTTATGCGTCCCCACTTTCATAGTGCGAATTTTCTTTTCTTTTATCGGTTTTTCTTTCTTCTTGAACATGATATTTCCATTCCTTTCTTTCTATTGCTTAATTCTGCCAGCCCCGATAAGGTGCTGTTGCCAGTAGCTATTGTTCAAATCAGCGTAGCCTATCGGGTCGCCAGCGTGATACATCTGATTGTTTCCTACATATATTCCGACGTGCGTTACATACGTTCCAGCATTGTAGGTGCTGTGGAAGAACACCAAATCCCCAGCCTGTGCCTGTGAAAGCGGGATATGCTGGGTAGCGTCATACTGTGCCTGTGCCGTTCTCGGTAGAGAAATGCCAGCCTTGCCATAGCACCATTGAACCAGCCCCGAACAATCAAAAGAAGTATTAGGATTGCTCCCACCATACACATAGTCCCAGCCTTGATATTTCAGAGCTTCATTCATTATCTTCTGTGCCAGCTCGCCCGACACTTGACTGACCGTAAGATACTGGCTGACAAGCTCCACATAGAACATATTCCCGTAAGCATATCGCCAGCCACCATTGCGGGCGACAGCGATAGGGTTTGTGTAGGTGACTTTCTTCCCGCCAGACTTGTCACGGGCGAAATTCTCTGCCAGCGTGAAGCTGTGCTTTTTCCCGTTCTTAGCCACATAGCCGATATAGCCACCGCCATAGTTATAGGACTGTACCACCACGTTTATATCCTCTATGCCTTGACTTTCTGCTGAAGAAAGTAGGGACGCAAAATACTTGCACCCCTGCTTGATTGAACTTTCCGTATCAAGGGAGTTAGGCGGTAAGCCCATGCTCTCGGAACTCTGCATAACGTCCTCGGCTGTCCCGCCACTTTCCACCTGTATGATTGCCAGCAGATAGGGGACGTACTCGGAAATACCGTACTCTTTAGCGTATTTCTCTACCATAGGCTGATGTTTCAACACCTCTGCGGACAGGTTCATGCCCGTTACCCATGAGGAAGAACCACCGCCCCCGTCGTCGTCCTCGGCACTGATAAGCACGCCAAAGAAAAGCACTATCGCAAGAAGAAAGGGAAACAGACTGCCGATAAGGGCGATATGTCTTAGCTTCATTTCTTACGTCCTTTCTTTCCTGTTATGTTTAGGGTCGCTTTCTTGATGTTTCGCTCCTTTCTGGTGGTCTGCTGGTTCAGCTCCACACCATTGAGCCTTGTTCCGTGTTTCTGCAATACAGGTTCAGCAGATTTTGAAGCAAGCGAACGCTCCTTGACAGGCTGTGCTTTCGTCGGCTCGGTATGTACCTTATCCGTGGTGACAGGACGCTTGATTTCCTGTGCTTTTCCTGTGTCGGTCTTAGAAGCGGTGACAGGTCTGTCATGGGGACGGGTAGCTCCTGTTGTCGCTGATCCGTCCGTCGTTCTGCCAGCTTGTTTTGCTTCCTGTGCTTTTTGAAGCTCCATACGCTTGTCAGCGATATTCTGTCTATGCTGTTGGAGTTTGTCGGCACGCTGGCTCTGTCTGGTTTCCTGTCCCTGCACAATGCCACGCTTGAAGTCGGACACATTTTCCTTTGCCTTTTCCTTTGCGGAGTGCAAGGCATAGGCGGTCTGGGTCGGCATATCCTTGATATTCTCCTTGACAGCCGTTGCCTTGTCCTTGACCTTGTTTTTCGTATCAAGCACCGCACCCACGGCTGAACCCGCTCGGCTTCCGAAAGAAGTATTGTCACGCTTGCGGGTCGTGCCGGCATGGGATTGTTTGCTTCCAGCAGAAGAAAGAACCGCTCCCGCCATAGCTCCCGTTCCAGCACCGACCATACTTCCTTTTCCAACCGCCCTTGCGATACGGTGTTCCATACGCCTAGCCCTGTGTCGCATGAACAGATACGGACGGCGGAATATCCTGCGTCCCATGCTCTGGCTGTCCCCAGCGTTAAGAGAGAACATACTCATAAGGTCGCCCAGCTTCATATAGATACCCGCAAAGCACACTATCTGCAAGAACGCAATCATAAAGAACGGGTAATCGGTGGAGATGTTGTAGAACATACTGGAAATACTGAAAGCCACTGTAACAATGAGCGTTATCCCCGCCCTTGTCATAATCGTATTGAACACCCGCACGATTGCCTGTTTCGCCATGTTCTCATAGCTCGGTATCATACTTAAAAGAAAACTGATAGGCAGGAACATAGCGAAGATGATAAAAAGTATCTGGGAAAATATCATCATGCCCGTAAGCAGGAAAACGAATATCGTTATCCCCAGATTGAAGATGAGCAGGAAGAACACCATTCCCAGACGGTTGATGACCTGTGGTATCGTCAGATTGTCGTTGTCGTTATCCTCGATTTCCGTTTTCACCACGTCCTCACGGGTCGCCCCGTCGTCGGCAGAGGGACTAGCCGATACCAGAGCTTCCACACGGTCAGCCCCGATTTCCTCTATATCGCTGTTTCCGAACTGCAAAAGTAGCCACGGCTGTTGCACCTGTATGGAGAACAGGCTGTCCCTTATCAAGTCCACGCTGTCTTTTCCCGCACTGTCGCTGTCGGGAAGCATTATCTTTGTCCCCAAATCCAGCGAAGCCGTGGAAATATCCGAAGAAAAGTCATTGATTTTCTTGATATAGTCGGGAGCGTAGGCGATAAAGGAAGCGGACAGCACGAACACCAAAACGAAGTTGATAACGGCGTGTAATGCCTTGCTGGTTTCTCGCTTGATAAGTCCCGTGTAGGCTACATAGATACCCACCACAAGGATAATGAGAAGCAGGAAGCCTACATAAAAGCCTGTGCTTCCGAAGCCGTTTTCCGTCACACCCGCTAGGGTCTGTATGCTCTTTCCGATACTGTCTGCCATGTCGTTGATGAAGTCCAGTTTATACGCCTGCTGGACGACGTACCCCGTGGCGTTGCTTAGATACAGGCTGATAGTCCAGATAAAGTTGGTGATACAGTAAAGCCCGTATTGTACGGACTTCCCGATACCGTCCAGCCAGTTCCACGGAAGCCAGCCCCAGCTATTGTCCACATAGAAGTCAAGCTGGTAGTTTTCCAGCGGGTACTGTGAATACAGGTTGTCCGCATTGACCGTATCATCAACCAGCCCCGTGGCATGAGCCACCGTCCCGAACAGGGAGAGGAACACAACAGAGGTAAAAATGACTATCAGAGCAATCTTGAAAAAGCGAAAGAGCTTCTTTTTTGTCAGAAGCCCCTTTATCCTATCTATCATCACTCCACCTCGCTTTTCACTGGCGGTCTGGTATCAAAGGCGTGCAGTAATTCTTCAAAGACAGGGTGTATCTGCACCACGCCCACACGCCCGTACAAGTCTTGAAGCAGGCATTGTCCGTTCTCCAAGTCACGAAGTCGTTTCTGGTTGTTCTCGTCGTCCTTGTCGATACCGAAAAATTCAAGGGTCTGCTTTATCTCGTTGATGTCCGTAGAGCGGAAAGCGAATTTCAGCCCGATATTGTTTTTCAAGCTCTCTTTGGACACGTCCCCAGAGGATTGTGTGACGAAGTACACGCCCGCCTGCATAGCACGTCCCGCTCGCACCAGCTTGTTTGAGAGGGTTTCGCCCTGTGCCACATTCAAAAACGCCCACGCTTCATCTAAATCCACGATTTTAAAAATGCTTCTGTCACTGTGGATAAAGTCAAGGGCAAAGGTACTAATGACAATCAGCATAGCCACGGACAGCAGTTCAATGGTCGTGTATTCCTCAAAGGTCGTGTCCTTGTCGGGAAGTACCAAATCTGCCACCTGTATGATATTGAGCTGGTTGTCCAAGCTGATAGCGTTAGACACCGAACCGTCGGAGAACAGCAGATGTGCAAAGTCATAGTCCGTAAAACTGTCGATATGGTCGGCAATATTGCGGGCTATCGCCGTGTCCTCTCTGCGTAGCTCGTCTATCACATGGAGAAGTCCTCGCTGATCGCTCTGGGTCACGGCTCGCACCGCTTTTCTAAGGACAGGGAATTTCTCGCCGTCCCTAGAGGAAATCCCCGTAAGGAATGTGAGAATATCTATCGCCAGACTTTCAGCGTCCTTTACATTCTTCATAATCACGAACGGGTCAAGAAGCCCAGCATTTTCCTTATCGCTGGTA
>OLRE01002084.1_pt1 | contig 17141 bp, 16 predicted proteins | sample 1672461 | NCBI WGS metagenome assembly OLRE01 (sample SAMEA3136688, study PRJEB25190) | human gut metagenome | biome: human gut; feature: human-associated habitat; material: faeces | place: Austria | collected 2013
AAGTTTCCCGTTTTGCCAAAGCCTCCCTCAATGAGAAAGACTTCCCCCGGCCGGGGGAAGATGTCACGCAAGTGACAAAAAGGGGAGCAGTGGCATTGCCGCAGGCAATGACTGAGAGGGTTGGAGCAAAGGAAAAACCAAATGAGCGATTATAGAGTAACCATTCTGGGCGCGGGTCTTGCGGCGGCGCTTTGCGCCATCGGTTCGGCAAAGGGCACCGGCATGACCGGTGAGGCTGGTGCTGGTCTTCTGTGCGAGGATCCGGCAAAGTTCGGCAAGGTTCTGATTCTTCAGGTCATCCCCGGCACGCAGGGTCTATACGGCCTCGTCGTGTGGTTCTTCGCCATTTTCCGCATGGGCCTGCTGTCCGGTTCTCTGCCCGAGTTGACCGTTACACAGGGTCTGCAGTATTTCGTCGCGTGCCTGCCCATGGCGCTCGGCGGCATGATCTCCGCGTTTGCACAGGGCCGCGTGGCCTGCGCGTCCATCAATCTGCTGGCCAAGAAGCCTGATCATTGGTCCAAGGGCATGGTGCTGTGCGTCACGGTCGAGTTCTATGCGATTCTTTCCCTGCTCGCCTCCATGCTGATGATCATCAATATCAGCAAGTAACCCCACAGGAGAGGGTAAAACAATGAACGGAATTGAGAAAATTTCCGCCCGTATTCTTGCCGATGCCGAGACCGAAGCTGCCGCAATCCGCGCGCAGGCTGAGGAAAAGGCGGCGCAGATCCGCACAGACTATGACCGCAGGATCGAGAGCGAACAGCAGCGTCTGACGGCGGAGGCACAGGCCGAGGCCGAAAAGCAGCTTGCGCGCGATCAGGGCGCGGCCAGAATGGCTGCGCGGCGGCAGCTGCTCGAAACGAAGCAGTCACTCGTTGACGCAGCCTTCCGGCAGGCAGAGCAGCAGCTTCTCTCGCTCCCCGAAGCAGAGTATATCAAACTCTGTGCGCAGCTTGCCGCGCAGGCAAGCGCAACCGGGTACGAAGCGCTGATCTTCTGCGAAGCAGACCGCAAGCGGGTGGGGCAGGCCGTAACGGAGCAGGCGAATGCGCTGCTTCAAAAGGCCGGGAAGCCCGCGGAACTGACGCTTTCCGCCGAAACGCGGCCGATGTGCGGCGGCGTTGTGCTGAAGGACGGGCTGATTGAGACAAACTGCTCGATCGGCACGATGGTAAGCGGCCTGCGGCCCGCGCTTTCCGGTAAGGTCGCGGCCTGCCTGTTTGGCTGAGGCCGGGAGGCTGACGTGACGGAACAAAAAAAGAAAGTAAAGGCGTGTAAGGACACCGACTATCTGTTTATTTCGGCGTATCTGCGCGCAAAGGAGCCGCAGCTGCTCACCGAAGAGAAGGCCGTGCGCATGCTCTCGTCCTCTGTACAGGAGGCGGCGCGAACCTTAGAGGGCTGCGGCTATGCCGACGTACTGACCATCGGGCTCGACAAAGCGCTGAACGACCGGCGCGCCGCCGTATTTTCCGAGGTAGAGGCGCTTGCACCGAAGGACGGCGTCGTGGCGCTGTTCCGCATGCGCTATGACTATCACAACGCCAAGACGATCGTCAAGGCCGAGGCTGTCGGCACAGATCCGGCGCCCCTGCTCTCCGGCGCGGGCCGCGCGGATGCGCAGGCGCTCAAGACCGCCTATGAAACCGGCGAGGCCGGAAGCGTCCCGCAGGCCGTTCTGACCGCGATGCAGACTGCGCGCGATGCACTCTCGAGAAGCGCCGACCCGCAGCTGGCCGATCTAATCCTCGACCGCGCGTATTTCGCCGAGTATCATGAAACAGCTACGCAGGTCGGAAGCGCGTTCCTGATGGGCTATGCACAGCTGCAGGCTGACAGCGCAAACCTGCGCGCCGCCGTGCGCGCGCGTCGTATGCACAAGGACGCCGCGTTTTTAAAGAGCGTCCTCGTTCCCGGTGGGAGCATTCCGGCAGAGGAGATCTGCCAGTCGCTTGCGCAGGACGAGCCGTTTGCGCCGCTGTTTGCGAATACCGCGCTCTTCGCTGCCGCGCAGGCGGGCGACGAGTCGCAGACGGGGTCGCTGACCGCGTTTGAGCGGCTGTGCGACAACACGCTCACGGCATATTTTGCAAAAGCGAAGTCGGTCGTATTCGGTGAGCAGGTCGTGATTGCCTATCTCTGTGCGCTGGAAAATGAAATTTCAGCGGCCCGCATGATCGTAAACGGCCTGCAGGCGGGACTGCCCGCCGACACGATCCGCGCACGGCTGCGGGATCTGTATCAATGAGCGAGGTGAGCGGTATGTATAAAATCGCAGTTCTGGGTGAACGCGAGAGCGTCATGGGCTTTGCGGCTCTGGGCCTCACCGTGTTTCCCGTGAATTCCGCCGAGGAAGCGGCGGAGGTCTTTCACCGCCTCACGAGGCAATCCGACGCATACGCGATCATCTATGTGACCGAGACGTATGCCGAGGCGCTGCACGCGCAGATCGAGAAATACGCCTCCAGCGTCACCCCGGCGGTCATTTTGATCCCCGGTGCGGGCGGCTGCAAGGGACTCGGCATGAATGCGCTGAACGCCGCCGTCGAACGCGCAGTAGGCTCCAATATCCTTTAAACAGCATCCTTGAATTTTAGAAAGGATTCGATGAAATGTCAGGTAGAATTGTAAAGGTATCCGGCCCGCTTGTTGTCGCCGAGGGGATGGAAGACGCCAACATGGCGGATGTCGTCCGCGTCGGCAAACAGCAGCTGATCGGTGAGATCCTGAATATGACAGGCGGCTCGGCCTCCATTCAGGTCTATGAGGAAACGAGCGGCCTCGGCCCCGGCGCCGAGGTCACGACGACCGGCATGCCCCTCTCCGTCGAACTCGGTCCGGGCATGCTCGAAAATATTTACGACGGCATTCAGCGCCCCTTGACCGAGATCCGCGACCGCTGCGGTGAGACCATCGCCCGCGGCGTACAGGTTCCGGCGCTGAACCGTGAAAAGAAGTGGGCCTTCACGCCCACGGTCAAGAAGGGCGACAAGCTCTCCGGCGGCGACGTGATCGGCACCGTGCAGGAGACGAGCGCCGTTCTGCACAAGATCATGGTACCGCCCAAGATGGTGGGCACCGTCAAGGAGATCCAATCCGGTGAATTCACCGTCGAGCAGACGGTCTGCGTGCTGGAAACGGCAAAGGGCGAGGAGAATCTCAGCCTCATGCAGAAGTGGCCCGTACGCGTGGCCCGTCCGTATGACCGGAAGTTCACCCCCTCGCAGCCCCTTATGACCGGCCAGCGCATCATCGACACCATGTTCCCGCTGGCCAAGGGCGGCACAGCCGCCGTCCCCGGCCCGTTCGGCTCGGGCAAGACCGTCGTGCAGCACCAGTTGGCAAAGTGGTCGGACGTCGATATCGTCGTCTACATCGGCTGCGGCGAGCGCGGCAACGAGATGACCGACGTTCTGATGGAGTTCCCGGAGTTGCATGACCCCAACACCGGCGAACCGCTGATGAATCGCACGGTTCTGATTGCAAACACCTCCGACATGCCGGTTGCGGCGCGTGAAGCGTCCATTTACACCGGCATCACCATCGCAGAATATTTCCGTGACATGGGTTATGACGTCGCCGTTATCGCCGACTCTACCTCCCGCTGGGCCGAGGCCCTGCGTGAAATGTCGGGCCGTCTGGAAGAGATGCCCGGCGAAGAAGGCTATCCCGCGTATCTGGCTTCGCGTCTGGCGCAGTTCTACGAACGCGCAGGCTGCGTCGAGTGCCTCGGCGCGGACGAGCGGCGCGGTTCGCTGACCGCCATCGGCGCGGTTTCCCCTCCGGGCGGCGATATTTCGGAGCCCGTTTCGCAGGCAACGATGCGCATCGTCAAGGTCTTCTGGGGTCTGGACGCCTCGCTTGCCTACGCGCGCCATTTCCCGGCCATCAACTGGCTGACGAGTTATTCTCTGTACCTCGACACACTCAAAGGCTGGTGCGACGAGAATCTGGGCCGCGGGTTCATGCAGAACCGTGGCCGCGCCATGGCGCTTTTGCAGAAGGAAGCGGAATTGCAGGAAATCGTCAAGCTGGTCGGTCAGGATGCGCTGTCCCCGGCGGACAACCTGACGCTGGAGTCCGCGAAGATGATCCGCGAAGACTTTTTACAGCAGAACGCTTTCCTCGAAAACGACCAGTATTCGTCGTTCGACCGGCAGGCACGGCTGCTGGAACTGATTCTTCGCTACAAAGACCTCTGCGACGCAGCCATCGAACGCGGTGCGGATATCTGGAAGCTTTATTCCATCGCAGCCCGCGCCGCCATTGGCCGCGCGAAAACCGTTCCGGCTGACCTGTATCGGGACGCCTACGCGAAAATCGCGGCCGACATGGAGCAGCAGATCGAAGAAGTTGCAAAGGAGGCTGAGGCTGAATGATCCGCGAATACCGTACCATCCGTGAGGTCTCCGGGCCTCTGATGATCGTCAAAAACGTCGAGGGCGTCACCTACGACGAACTGGCCGAGCTGGAGTTGCCGAACGGCGAAGTTCGCCACTGCAAGGTTCTGGAATGCAACGGCGATACTGCCGTCGTCCAGCTGTTTGAAAATTCCGCCGGCATCAACCTGAAGGACAGCAAGATCCGCTTCCTAGGCCATCCGCTGGAGTTGGCCGTGTCCGAGGATATGCTTGGCCGCGTCTTCGACGGCATGGGCCACCCGAAGGACGGCGGCCCCGAGGTTCTGGCCGCCGAGATGAAGGACATTAACGGTCTGCCGATGAACCCCGCCGCGCGCGATTACCCGAACGAATTTATCCAGACCGGCATTTCCACGATCGACGGTCTGAACACCCTTGTCCGCGGCCAGAAGCTGCCGATCTTCTCCGGCTCCGGTCTTCCCCATGCACAGCTTGCCGCGCAGATCGCGCGTCAGGCAAAGGTTCTGGGCGACGACGCTTCCAACTTTGCAGTCGTCTTCGCCGCCATCGGTATTACGTTTGAGGAATCGGAGTTCTTCATTCAGGAATTCCGCCGCACAGGCGCCATCGACCGCACCGTCGTTTTCTCGAACCTTGCCAACGACCCGGCGGTTGAGCGTATCGCAACACCGCGTATGGCGCTGACTGCCGCCGAATATCTGGCCTTTGAATGCGGCATGCACGTTCTGGTCATTATGACCGATATCACGAACTACGCCGAGGCGCTGCGCGAGGTTTCCGCTGCGCGCAAGGAAGTCCCCGGCCGCCGCGGCTATCCCGGCTATCTCTATACCGACCTTGCAACGCTCTATGAGCGTGCGGGCCGCCGGATCGGCAAGAAGGGCTCCATCACCCTCATCCCGATCCTGACCATGCCGGAGGACGATAAGACCCACCCCATCCCCGACCTGACCGGCTATATCACCGAGGGCCAGATCATCCTCAGCCGCGATCTGTACCGCAAGGGCGTCATCCCCCCCGTGGACGTGCTGCCTAGCCTGTCTCGACTGAAGGACAAGGGCATTGGCCCCGGCAAGACGCGCGAGGACCATGCAGGCACGATGAACCAGCTGTTCGCCGCCTATTCCGCCGGCAAGGACGCGAAGGAACTTGCGACCATCCTTGGTGAAAGCGCCCTCTCTCCTACCGACCGTCTGTACGCAAAATTTGCCGAAGAATTTGAACAGCGCTACGTCAGTCAGGGCTACGAGGAAAACCGCTCCATTGAGGAAACGCTGAACATCGGCTGGGAACTGCTGTCCATTCTGCCCGAAACGGAACTCAAGCGCATCAAGCCGGAGTTCATCGAAAAATACCTGCCCAAAAAGCAGGCGTAAGGCGGTGTTCGCATGGCCAGTAAAACGATCAATCCGACCCGGATGGAACTCACGCGGCTCAAGGGCCGCCTGCGCACGGCTGTGCGCGGCCACCGGCTGCTCAAGGACAAGCGCGACGAACTGATGCGGCAGTTTTTCCTGATCGTGCGGGAAAATAAGGAACTGCGCGCCAAGGTCGAGAAGGGCATCGAGGAAGCCAACCGCGCCATGACCGTCGCGTCAAGCGTGATGTCCCCCGAAATGCTCCAGCAGGCGCTTTTGTACCCCAAGCAGTCGGCAACACTGGACATGACGTTCCAGAACATCATGTCCGTCTCCGTCCCGGTCTACGCGTTCCACACCAAAAGCGAGGACGCCGCTTCCATCTATCCCTACGGCTTCGCACAGACGTCTGGCGAACTGGACGACGCACTGGGTGCGCTGGCCTCCGTGTTTCAGGATATGCTGGAACTGGCGCAGGCCGAAAAGAAGACGCAGCTGCTCGCCTCCGAAATTGAGAAGACCCGCCGCCGCGTCAACGCGCTGGAATATGTCATGATCCCGGAAATGGAGAAGAACATCAAGTATATCTCCATGAAGCTTGAAGAAAACGACCGCGCCACCAAGGTCCGCCTGATGAAGGTCAAGGATATGGTGCTCAAGGACGCACACGAATTTGAAGCCTAAACCAGCAAAAACCGCCCCAGCCATGCACGCATGGCTGGGGCAGTTCTATTTGTGCAGCATCTAAAACGATTACTGCTTCTTTCCGCCCCAGAGTTCACTGAGAACCGTAGATCCGAGAACAAGGACGGCTCCCGTCAGACCGGCTGGGGACAGCGGCTCATGCAGGACGAGCGCGGAGAGAATCAGGGCTGTAATGGGATCGAGATAACTCATGAGCGCGACCGTCTGCGTCGGCAGGCGAACCATCGCGCCGAAATACATCGCATACGGAATCGCCGTATGCGTCAGCGACACCAGAAGCATCAGTCCGGCGGAGAGCGCCGTCAGATGCAGGTCGGAAAATCCGCCTGTCAGTGCCAGATACGGCACCATGACCAGTCCCGCCGCGCCAAGCTGCACGATGGTTTTGTCGTATGCGTCCATCCGGGAGAGTGTTTTCCGGTTCACGGCGGTGATAGAAGCGTACAAAACTGCCGAGCCGATGACAAGTGCAATACCGGTCAATGTCCCGTCCGGCAGCGTACCGCCGTCCAGGACACCTGAGACGAGCACCATTCCGCACGCCGCCAGCGCCACGCAAACAAGCTGCCGCCATGTGAACTGCTCGCGGAAGACAAGCGGTGAGGCCAGAATCAGCATCACCGGAGCCGTGTAATAGCAGAGCGTGGCAACAGCGATGCTTGTGTAGCGGTACGCCTCAAACAGCAGCATCCAGTTAAAGCCGATCATGCCGCCGGAGATGAGCAGCGGCAGAAGATACCGACGAATAGAGGCCGTGTCCGGTTTTTTGCCGCGCAGCCGCTGTAGAAGCAGCAGCAGAACGCAGCCCAGCAGCCCGCGGAAGCAGGCGATCACGCCGCTCGGCAAATCGATAAACCGGCGCAAAAGGCCAATAGTACCAAAGACGAGCATGCTGACAGCAAACGGCAGGCGGGCAGAGCATTCTGTTTTTTCTTTTCTCACGGCTTACTTCCCGAAAAATGCAAGATTGAGATCCACGTCGCCATCAATGCCATCGACCGTGCCTGTGGCAGAGTACTGCCACAGATCAAAGTGGTAGGCAAACGACGGCGTATCATTATATTCGGCCAGCCAGAATGTATACGTCTGCAGGCTTGGCAGGTGCAGTTCCTCATAGCCAAGCTGCTGGTTGAAATAAAGTCCGGCCTGATAGCCCGCGTTTCGGATTTCGGTGCAGAACGTATCGGTCACAGTGGTCAGCGACGCCAGATCCATGGTGTCGCTGCGCGCTTCGGAACCGATCTTCTCCCAGTCGAAGAAAACCGGGAACGCAAGCTGATAGCCGGAGATCCGGTCCAGCACAAACCGTGCTTCTTCTCGCGCCTCCTGCTCATCGATGGCCTGCGAGAAGAAATACACACCCACGTCAAGCCCGGCGTCGATGGCGCCCTCCAGATTCTGCTCGAAATACGCATCCTCCTGAATAGTGCCCTCCGTATACCCGCGGTAGCCGACACGGAGAATGACAAACTGTATGCCGCTTTCCGCAACGCGCTGCCAGTCGACCTCCTGCTGGTGTGCAGAGACGTCGATGCCGATCTGGCTGGTCACGGTATCGCTTTCATAGTGCAGAAATCCGCCGTCCATATAAAAGCAGGACGGATCATATGTATTTTGCGGAATCTCCTCCGTCTCGTCCACCACGCTGGGTTCGACCGGCGTAAGCTGTTCATGATCTTTTGCGCTGACCGTCGCGTTCGCACCATAGTGAAACAGGCGGCTCAGCAGCGCAGCCAGTCCCCAGAGCACAAGTGCAGTCAGCAGCATGAAAATCAAGATCATCAGCACCCGGGATCGCCGCGCGCGTTTGCTTGTTTGACGCATAATTTGACCCTCTGTTACAAAATATATCGGATTATATCATATTTTCGTCCAAAAGCCAAGCGGCTTGTCTTTTCCCGGAATGTATGCTATATTGTATTAGTTACACGATCAATCAAAAGGAGGCGAACGCGTGGACAATATGGAACGCAGGCAGAACGAGGAACTGCTGGAGGCGCGCAGACTGCGGCGGCAGGAGCAGAAGCGCCGGCTTCTCATGCGGCAGCGGGTACTGGCCGTTGTTTTGCTTGTGATCGTGATCCTGTCTTTGATTCTCATTCTGCGCGGCTGCCGCAACCGGCGTGAACACCCGGAACTCTATGTCAAAAAAGACAGTGCACTGGAATTGCAGACCGAGCCGGACGCGACTGTCAACATTGCCGCCGTCGGCGACATTATGATCACCGACGATCTGCTTGCCGACGCCAAGCAGCCGGACGGCAGCTATCAGTTTGCCGAAAGCTTTGCCGCCGTATCCGGTTACACGCTCTCGGCCGACTTCACCATCGGCAATCTCGAATGCAATTTCTGCGGCGAGCCGTACGCCGGAAAGCCGGACTATCGTGCGCCGGATTCACTTGCCACGACGCTTTCGACCATTGGCTTCGATCTTTTGCAGACAGCCAATACCTGTTCTATTCAGAACGGCCTGTCCGGGCTGCAGAGCACCATTGACACGCTCACAAATGCGGGCATCGACCATGCCGGCACCTATACGAGCGAGGCCGAACGCACGCAGAACGGCGGCGTCGTGCTTAAGACTGTCAGCGGTATGAAGATTGCGATCGTTGCCTATACGAAGGGCCTCGGCGGCCTCCAGCTGCCAGAGGGCGCGGAGTACGCGGTGAACCTGCTCTACAAGGATTACAGCACCGACTACAACAAGCTCGACATGAGCGCCCTTCTGGGCTCGGTAGACGCGGCGAAGTCGCTCAAGCCTGATATCATCCTCGTCATGCTCCACTGGGGCAGCGAAGCGACGCTGGAGCCTACCAAAACGCAGGAATCCATCGCAAAACAGCTGTTCGAGCGCGGCGCAGATGCAATCATCGGTTCGCACAGTCACTTAGTCGGCAGAATGGAGACGATGGATATCACGACAGACGACGGAAAGGAGAAGACCTGCTTCGTGGCCTACAGCCTCGGCAATTTCTTCTCCAGCCAGAACAGCAGCTATGCCAGCGGCTGCGAGGAGTCAGTCATTCTGAATCTGCAATTCACCAAAAACGGCGAGACAGGCGAAACAACGCTGACAAATGCGAGTTATACACCGTTGTACCTGCTCGACAGCGGCAAGGATGCCGACGGCAGCCGCTACGAAATTCTCCCCATCCGTACAGCCATCGCCTCCGGCCTGTTCCCCAAGGAGACAGACCGCCTGACAAACGCCATCAGCCGCCTGCGCACAAGAACAGAATCGGACTTTGATTCCGGTAAATAAACGTTCAACACACCCCTAGTCACTCCGCATGACAAGGGGTGCGTTTTTGCAACGCCATCAGGTTTGGTGCATCTAGGCAGTCAGCTGCGTTAGACGCACAATCTCGGTGGGCAGACGGCATCGGCCCTTACAACGCAGCCGCAAAATCGATAAGCCCAATAAAGAAACCGCCCGCTGCCAAATGGCAGCGGGCGATCTGAACGATTAGAACTTAGTGACCGGCATTCATCTGTGCAGCGACTTCGGCAGCGAAGTCTTCCTGCTTCTTCTCAATGCCCTCGCCCTTCTCGAAGCGAACAGCATCGACGAACGTGACCTTGCCGCCCAGAGCCTTGGCTGCGGAGTCCATGTACTGCTCAACAGACATGGAGCCGTCCTTGACAAAGGCCTGCTGCAGCAAGCAGTTCTCCTCGTAGAACTTGTTCAGCTTGCCGGCAGCGATCTTCTCCTTGACCTGCTGGGGCTTGGTAGCCATCTTCGGGTCGTTGTCCATCTGCGCGACGAGAACCTTCTTCTCCTCGGCGATGACATCCTCGGTGACGAGGCTCTTGTCCCAGAAGCGGGGATTCAGCGCAGCGATCTGCATGGCGACGTCCTTGCCGATGGTGGTGGCGTCGATGCCGCCCTCAACCGCGAGGTTGACCAGCACGCCGATCTTGCCGCCTGCATGGACATAGGACACAGTGGTGTTCTTGTCGAAGCGGGCAAAGCGGCGGATCTGCAGATTTTCGCCGATGGACATAACCTTCTCAGGCAGAACCTCGGAAACCTTCAGTTCGGTGCCGGGATAGGTGCAGTCCTTGATAGCCTCAACGTCGGCGGGATTGTTCTCCAGAACAACCTGGCAGATATCCTTGACGAACTGAACGAACGGAGCGGACTTCGCGCAGAAGTCAGTCTCGCAGTTGACCTCGACCATGGCGCCGACACCGCACTTTTCGCAGACAGTCGCGTAAGCCATGCCCTCAGCCGCGATGCGGCCGGCCTTCTTAGCAGCCTTGGCCAGACCCTTTTCGCGCAGCCATTCAACAGCCTTGTCCATATCGCCGTCGGTCTCGGACAGCGCCTTCTTGCAGTCCATCATGCCGACATTGGTCATTTCACGCAGTTTCTTGACATCAGCAGCAGTAAATGCCATTGTAAATTCCTCCTGTTTTTATCTTTTGAAAAGCGCCCGTCATGCGGCGGGCGCTATAAATATTACGGATTATTCAGCGGCTGCGGGAGTTTCCTCGGCTGCGGGAGCCTCGGTGTTCTCTTCGCCCTGACGGCCTTCGGTCACGGCATTGGCCATGGTGGCTGCGATCAGGCGGATGGCGCGGATAGCGTCATCGTTGCCGGGGATAACATAGTCAACTTCGTCCGGGTCACAGTTGGTGTCAACGATGGCAACAATGGGAATGTGCAGCTTGCGGGCTTCCGCGATGGCGTTGCGCTCCTTGCGCGGGTCAACGATGAACAGCGCGCCGGGCAGCTTCTTCATTTCCTTGACACCGCCGAGGTACTTCTCAAGTTTGGCAATCTCGCCCTGATGCTTGATGACTTCCTTCTTGGGAAGCATTGCAAACGTGCCGTCGGCTTCCATCTTCTTCAGCTGGGCCAGACGGTCGATACGGGTGCGCATGGTGCGGAAATTCGTCAGCATGCCGCCGAGCCAGCGGGCGTTGACGTAGTACTGGCCGACACGTTCAGCCTCTTCCTTGATAGCGTCCTGTGCCTGCTTCTTGGTGCCGACGAACAGGATGGACTGGCCGTTTGCTGCCAGATCACGGACAAAGTTATAGGCCTCTTCCAGCTTCTTGACCGTCTTCTGCAGGTCAATGATGTAGATGCCGTTGCGCTCCGTGTAGATATACGGGGCCATTTTCGGGTTCCAGCGACGGGTCTGATGACCGAAGTGGACGCCAGCTTCGAGAAGCTGCTTCATGGATACGACTGCCATTGTGTGTTCTCCTTTTGTTTTTGACCTCCACTGGGCTGACCGCTTCCATCCCGAAGGACACGAGAAAGCGCCACCGCCCGGTGTGTGGTGTAGTAATGTCGCCGTTTTCGCACAGCGCCTTGACATTATAGCGGAAAAGCGCTCCAAATGCAAGTGTTTTTTCACGAAAACCCCTGCATTTTTTGCGCTTTTTACCGGCTTAAAAGAGGCTCCGCTTCTTGCGCGGCGTCCGCCACTCGGAAAGCGGCCCATCGACCAGGATTAGATCGTCTCCGATGCGTTTGATACACAGCCACGGGATCACATAGTCGTCCTCCCGGCCGAACAGTCCCAGAAACCGGCACGGCCCCGGTACAATCAGCGCCGTCACGCGTCCGCAACAGATATCGACCACCAGATCGTTCACATAGCCCAGCCGCGCTCCCTCGCACACATGGATTACTTCCTTGTCCCGCAGTTCCTGAAACCGGTTCGTCATCGCACAAGCCCCCTTTGCAGGAAGTATATGCGGCAGGCATTCCGAATATGAGGCGTCAGGATGGCAGAATTGCTTTTCGGATGGAGCGGATGGCGCTTTTTTCAAGGCGCGACACCTGTGCCTGCGAGATGCCGATCTGGCCTGCGACCTCCATCTGCGTTCGGCCTGCCTCGAAACGCAAGGCCAGAATGCGCTTTTCGCGCTCCGACAGATGAGAAATGGCCTCGCGCAGCGTGATGGATTCGATCCACTGCTCGTCTGTGTTCTTCCGGTCGCGCACCTGATCCATGACAGTCAGCGCGTCGCCGCCCTCGGAATAGACCGGCTCGTAAAGCGAAACGGGTGCGGTGATGGCGTCGAGCGCGGCGGTGATCTGTGCGGGCGGCAGGTCGAGCGCCTGCGCGATCTCGTCGATCGACGGCTCACGACCGTTTGCATCCGTCAGCTGCTGTCTGCACTGCAAAACACGATAGGCCGTATCTCGAAGCGACCGGCTGACGCGGATGGGACTGTAATCGCGCAGGTACCGCCGCAGTTCGCCCGCGATCATCGGCACGCCGTAGGTCGAAAAGCGGACGTTTTTCGTGGTGTCAAAATTGGCGATGGCCTTCAAAAGCCCGATGCAGCCGACCTGAAACAGATCGTCCGGGTTCTCGCCCCGGCTCAGAAACCTCTGCACCACCGACAGAACCAGCTTGAGATTTCCCTCCACGAGTCGGCTGCGTGCCTCCATATCCCCCTGCTGCGAACGCTCGATCAGCCGCATCATTTCTGCGTTTGAGAGCGTTTGCAGCTTCGATGTATTGATGCCGCAGATCTCGACCTTTCCCTGCATATCTGCTACCTCCGATCTTCCGTTTCCGGATATATCGTCAGTATTTCCCGGCTTTCCCATTTGATACAGAAAACTTCCGGGCAGATTCCGAACTTTTTCGCGGATTTTATCCCCATGCAGTTGACGATAATCCTTTCTGTCCTGTCAACGTAAAAAGGGAACTCCGGTTATCTGAAACCGCATTTGAACAAAAAAAGTTCATAAAACATAGGTGTTGACAACTCTGTTGACAGTGTGAAAAACTTTTGAACACCAATCGTTTTTCCACATTTCCACATCGTTATCAACACCCGTCTGTTTGCCGAAATTTGTTCTACCGGGGACATAATATAGTTTACATAACTATATTTCGACCTTTTACGACAAAAAAGCCGGAATTTCGCCCAGCGACAAGCTGCGGTGCAGCGCCAGATTACAGCCGTAGCCGATGAGTCTGCCCATCTCACGCACACGCGCGTCCACATCCTGCAGTGTAACCATTACGCCCTGCGGCACATCAAGTTCCAGTTCCGCCTGCCGGAACAGACTGAATGCATCCACGACCGTCGGCACGCCCACAGCCACGACCGGGACACCCAGCGTCCGCCGGGAAAACTCGTGCCTGCTGTTTCCTACCCCGGAGCCTGGCACGATGCCGCTGTCCGAAAGCTGGACGGTACGGAACAGCCGTCCCGGCTCCGCTGCTGCCAGCGCATCGATCACGATCACAACATCGGGCTGCGCGGTCTGCATGGCACATTTTACTAGTTCCAGACTCTCGATACCCGTCTGCGCCAATACCCCCGGCTGGCAGGCTGCGACGCGCATGAGCCCCGGCAGCGCCTCACCCTGCCCGGCCTGCAGATGGTGTGTGACAATCAGGTTTTTCACAGCCTCCGGGCCGATTGCATCCGGCGTGATGTCCCGGTTGCCGAGTCCGACGACGAGCGCCTGTCTGCACGGTCCCAGCAGTTCACGCAGCGCTCGCCCTACTGTCCGCGCGGCATTGGAAAAGCTGCCCGGTTCCCGGCGCGTGAGCGCCTCGAGTTCCGCCGTGATATACGTTCCGCGCGGCTTGCCGAGTGCCTGCTCTCCCTCTGCGCTCGTGATCTTTACGACTGTCATGCGCACGCCATGCCGCTCTTGTTCGCGCGCAATGACGCCGGAAAGCTTCGTCTGCTCCTGCGCGGAGCGCTCATACAATGCCTTGGCCTCCATTGCCAGATCTGTTCTTGGCTGCATAGACTCACCTCTCGGCTAGTTTTTCTCCGAAAACGGAGATTATGTGAAAAAAATTTTTTAAAATCTCCGAAAAAAAGATTGATTTTATCGGACTATGCCGCTATAATATATTTCTGCATGAAACGGTATCTGTTTCTATATTCACGCTATTGGAGGAGGTGTAGTTATGCCCAACATTAAGTCTGCGAAGAAGAGAGTTCTGATTGCCAAGGTCAACAACGAGCGCAACAAGGCTGACAAGTCCGCCCTGAAGACCACCCTGAAGAAGTTTGAAGCTGCCGTCACGGAAGGCAATCGTGAGCAGGCCGATAGCGCTTACCAGGCTGCAGTTCAGTCCATCGACAAGGCTGCCGGCAAGGGTATTCTTCATAAGAATGCTGCCGCCCGCAAGAAGAGCCAGATCACACTGAAGATGAACAAGCTGGCCTGATGCCGAATGCTGCGAAATAAATGCCCCTCGAGAGTTTCTCTTCGGGGGGATTTTTCGCGCACTTTTTTAGGGAATGCCTTGCGGAAACACGCGGGGATACTATATAATAATATACCGGTGCGGGAGTTTCTGTAGGGTCCGATGCCGGTCACAGCCGTTCGCGACGAAGGAGCGTTACGGATGTGGGTCTGCCGCTTGCCGGTACACATCGGACCGCGCAGGATGCACTGTTTTTACGGTAATCTTCGGCGAATTTGCGACTGCCCAGCGGGCTGATGTGGGCATCGGCCCCTACAGGATCTGCAGCAATATGTCGGTAAGGAGCGCGAACCCATGGACTTATTTTCCCCCGTGACGGATCTGCGCGGCGTTGGGCCGGCGCGGGCGGCGGCTTTGCAGCGGCTCGGTATTTTCACGCTCTATGATCTGCTGGCCTATTTTCCGCGCGATTATGAGGATCGGACAAACCCGGTCGAGATCGCGCAGCTGCAGCCGGGCGTTCCGGCCTGTTTTGAAGCGATGGTCGTCTCGCAGCCGGTCCTGCGGCGCATCGGAAAAGGGCGCGATGTGACGAACCTTACCGTCGCGGACGAAACAGGGAAGCTAACGCTGCACTATTTCAATCAGGCCTATATCAAAAACCAGCTGCATTACGGCCAGCGGTATTATTTTTACGGAGCACTGCTGGAGCACGGCATGCAGATGGCAAATCCCGCCTTTGAAGAAGCAGACAGGCCCGGCACCGTCACGAACCGTCTACTGCCCGTGTACCCGCTCACAGCGGGGCTTTCCAACCGGACGCTCTGCGCCTGTATCCAACAGGCGCTTTCGGCAGTAGGCGCTCTGCCGGAACTTCTGCCGGAGGCGGTGCGGACGCAATACAGCCTCTGCGGCGTAACGGAGGCATATACCGTCGTCCACGCGCCAGAAAGCTGGGACGCGCTGCAGCGGGCGCGGAAACGGCTCGTTTTTGAGGAATTTTTTATTTTCTCGGCAGGCCTGGCCGTCCTGCGCGCGTCGAGAACGGAACTGCACGCCGCACCGTATGAAACCGGCTGCATGGACGCGTTTTTCCGCGCGCTTCCCTTCCGGCTGACGGGTGCGCAGAACGGCGTGATCGAACAAATCCTGCATGATCTGTCCTCCGGACATGTAATGAATCGGCTCGTGCAGGGTGACGTTGGCAGCGGCAAGACGATGATTGCGGCAGCAGCCTGCTTCTGTGCAGTCAAAAACGGGAAACAGGCTGCGTTCATGGCGCCGACGGAACTTCTGGCCGAGCAGCACAAAAAGACGCTGTCGGCGCTGCTGGGGCCGCTTGGCGTCCATGTCCTGCTGCTGACAGGCTCAAAGACCCCGGCGCAGAAACGTGCCGCACGGGAAAAGATTGCTTCCGGCGAAGCGCAGCTGGTCATCGGAACACACGCGCTGATCAGCACCGGTGTGGAGTTTCAGTCTCTCGGCCTCGTCGTGGCTGACGAACAGCATCGCTTCGGCGTCGCGCAGCGCACAAGGCTCACGGAAAAGGGGGATGCGCCGCATCTGCTCGTCATGTCCGCCACGCCCATCCCGCGCACGCTGGCCCTCATCGCCTACGGCGATCTGGATGTATCTGTGATTTCCGAACTGCCGCCTGGCAGGCAGCCAGTCGAGACATTTCTTGTCAGCGAAGCGCTGCGTGAGCGGCTGAACGTCTTCATTCGGAAGCAGTGCGCGGAAGGGCATCAGGTCTATATCGTCTGCCCCGCCGTGGAAGACGGCGAAGAAAACGCCATAAAATCCGCCGAAAGCTGGGCGCAGACGCTGCGCCAGGAGGTATTCCCCGATCTTCGCGTCGGGCTGGTGCACGGGCGGATGAAGAGCGCGGAAAAGGACGCAGCGCTGAGCGCGTTCCGCGCGGGAGAATCCGACATTCTCGTCTCCACGACGGTCGTGGAGGTCGGCGTGGACGTGCCGAACGCGACACTGATGGTCATTGAAAACGCCGAGCGCTTCGGCCTCAGCCAGCTGCACCAGCTGCGCGGGCGCGTGGGGCGCGGCAGCGCGCAGTCGTACTGTGTGCTGGTCAGCGGGACGAAAAATGAGGAAACAAAAAAGCGATTGCAGGCACTCTGTAAAACGACAGACGGCTTCCAAATTGCCGAGCAGGATCTGGCTCTGCGCGGGCCGGGCGATTTCTTCGGCAGCCGCCAGCACGGACTTCCGCTTTTAAAGGTCGCAAGCCTGCAGATGGATTTGGAGACACTACAGGACGCACAGCAGGCCGCAGCCGCTGTGATTCAAACCGCAGACAGCCTGAACGCCCCGGAACTCGCCCCCCTCAAAGCAAGAGTCGAGGCCCTGTTCACCCGTCAGGAGGTCAGTTTGAACTGACCGATTTTGCGGCCGACGATACTTTTATCAATGTAATAACGCTTTTTGAAATTAGCGACTGCCCATCAGCATTTTCTTTTGCTTCTCCAAAACCCTTCTCCAAAAGAAAACGCTGGCAAAAGAAAACGAGCCCGGAGGGATTTCGATTT
>OLRE01002096.1_pt1 | contig 17074 bp, 17 predicted proteins | sample 1672461 | NCBI WGS metagenome assembly OLRE01 (sample SAMEA3136688, study PRJEB25190) | human gut metagenome | biome: human gut; feature: human-associated habitat; material: faeces | place: Austria | collected 2013
AAGTCCGGCAGGGATAAACGCTGAAGGCATCTAAGCGTGAAGCCCCCCTCAAGATTAGATATCCCATTCTTTAAAGAAATAAGACCCCTTGAAGACTACGAGGTTGATAGGTCTGAGGTGTAAGTGCGGTAACGCATTCAGCTGACAGATACTAATAGGTCGAAGACTTATCCTGAGAGGTTCGAAAGATAAGCGAGAAAGAGATTGGAGAGAATGAAGTCGCAAGACTTTCTGTATGAAATTCTGAAGGTACATGAAATAGTTTAAAAAAAGAAAGCGTCAAAACGCTTTCTTTTTTTGTTTATAAATATTAATTTGAAATATGAAATAATCATTCTGTACCTCATAAAAGATTGTAAAATATAAAAATTAAAAAGCAACGGCATGTTATTCTTAGATAGCCGGATATTGAAGGCTGTTATGGTATATAAAAACTGATATAATGGTAAAAGATTATGTATTTTTATTGCAATTATATACATAAATCTATAAAATAGATATGGTGAATCATACATAAACTGTGTGAAAAAGGGTATTATTCTGATATATTATATCAGATAAATAAGAACAATAATTACAGATGTATTGTAATAGGAAGGAAATATAATAGCAGGCAGCTATTGAAAAAGGTATGGGAATAAAAGAAGAAACAATAAAAATGAAAGCGGCAGCACCTTATCTGGCAGCTTCCTCTGTAGAACAGAGAAATAAAGCACTTCTAATGGTTGCAGAGAATTTAAGGGCAAATGCGGCAAAGATTTTTGAAGAGAATAAACGAGATCTGGCAGCGGCAGAAGAAGATCATATTGCACAGGCAGTGAAGATAGACGTCAGTCAGGTAAATGTAAAGGCAACCACAGAGGAAGGGCTTGGCTTTACCGGAAGCGAAGATGGAATCAGCTCCCAGGCAATCTGTGCTATCTCAAGTATCTATGAAAACAGCATAGCAGTGGGAGGCAGTGAACGAAATTGTGCAGGCTGCCCGGGATGCGGAAAATAACTTTTCTATTGACAAAATGGCAATTCGTGCATAAACTAGTAGCGTAAAAAGAATTTAAAAATGATTCAGAAATGAATTGATAAATGCAGTGAACGGAAAGAGTAGTATACATGCGTGAATAAAAGAGAGAGACTGTCATCGGCTGAAAGCAGTCTTGATTCCAAAGTATATGAAGTGCATCCGGAAGCAGTCCGGTGAAAGCAAGTAGCCAGGAACGAATAGCACACGTTACGTGTATTGAGGGAAAGCAGCAATGCTTTACTTAGAGTGGAACCGCGGAATAACTTCGTCTCTATATTTATATAGAGACGATTTTTTGCTTTATAGGAAATTGCTTTCCTGTAAAGTAAAAAATCGATCCGCGAGAAAAATTGCAGGCTTGCATGCATAAAGGAAAGAATCTATACAGTGAACAGGAGGCTGTAATCATGGGTTTTATAAAAGAATTAAAAGAGGAATTTGAGATTATCAAGGAGCGTGATCCGGCATTAAAATCTCCAATGGAGGTTTTGCTTTATCCGTCATTTCGTGTTATGCTTAGTTATAGGCGTGCACATAAGCATTACCTGAAGGGACATTTCTTCCGGGCGAGATATATTTCACAGAAAGCAGCAAGAAAAACCGGAATTGAGATACATCCGGGCGCAGTAATTGGAAAAGGATTCTTTATCGACCATGGTACCGGCGTTATCATCGGAGAGACATCAATTATCGGAGATAATGTAACCTTATATCAGGGTGTAACCCTGGGCGGAACCGGTAAGGAGACCGGAAAGCGTCATCCGACCTTAGAGGATAATGTAATGGTAAGTGCCGGAGCGAAAATCATCGGCTCCTTTACGGTAGGAGAGAATTCGAAAATCGGTGCCGGAAGTGTGGTAATTGAAGAGGTGCCGCCAAACTGTACGGTAGTAGGTGTTCCGGGACGAATCGTAAAACGTAACAATGTAAAAATTCCGCGCAGTGATATGGATCAGTGCAATCTGCCGGACCCGGTACAGGAAGACATCAATGTATTGCAGCGGGAAAATTCAGAATTATGCAACCGTATCATTGATATGGAAAAAGAGATAAAAGCATTAAAGCAGGAAGTAGAAAAGAATTAAAATAAGTAATTCCAGGAACGATGGAGGATAACATGGAGAACAACGTAAAGATTTTTAATACCCTTACAAGAAAAGTAGAGACCTTTGTGCCAAACGAAGATGGCAAAGTGAAAATGTATACCTGCGGACCAACCGTATATCATTTTGCACATATCGGAAATCTGCGCAGCTATATTATGGAAGATGTATTAGAGAAAACACTTCGCTATGCAGGTTATGATGTAAAGCGTGTCATGAACATAACAGACGTAGGACATCTTTCCAGTGATGCAGATACCGGTGAGGATAAAATGTTAAAGGGCGCAAAGCGTGAGCACAAGACCGTTATGGAGATTGCAAAGTATTATACCGATGCATTCTTTTCCGATTGCTCCAAATTAAATATCAAACGTCCGGATGTGGTAGAGCCGGCAACCAATTGTATCCCGGAATTTATTCATATGATAGAGGTACTTTTAGAGAAAGGCTATGCATATATTGCCGGAGAAAATGTATATTTTGATACATCAAAATTAGATGATTATTATGTATTCTCCAGCCAGAGCGAAAAAGAGCTGATGGTAGGTGTCCGTGATGACGTATCTGAGGATGAAAATAAGCGCAACAAGAGTGATTTTGTATTGTGGTTTACCAAGTCCAAATTCGATAACCAGGAACTGAAATGGGATAGTCCATGGGGCGTTGGTTATCCGGGCTGGCATATCGAGTGCTCCTGCATCAGCATGAAGCATTTAGGCGAATATATGGATATTCACTGTGGTGGTGTGGATAATATTTTCCCACATCATACCAATGAGATTGCACAGAGTGAAGCATATCTTGGACACAAATGGTGTAATTACTGGTTCCATGTGCATCATCTGAATGATAAATCAGGAAAAATGAGTAAATCCAAGGGAGATTTCCTGACCGTTTCCTTGTTGGAAGAAAAAGGTTATCTGCCGCTGGTATATCGTATGTTCTGTCTGCAGTCCCATTACAGAAAGCCATTGGAATTCTCTTATGAAGTAATGGATAATATGGAAAATTCCTATGTAAAGCTTCGTAAGACCATTGCAAAACTGGATGCGTCTACAGAAGTAGAGCAGGATAAATTTGATGCATACAAAGAGAAATTCCTGCAGGCATTAGAGGATGATTTAAATACTTCCATGGCACTGACTGTAGTATATGAAGTATTGAAAGCCGATATGACCGATGCAACCAAGCTTGCACTGGTAAAAGATTTTGATTATGTATTATCTCTTGATTTAGCAGCGGGAGAAGTAGCAAATCCTGCCGATGAGATCGATGCAGATTTAGAAGCATATGTATTAGAAAAAATCGAAGAGCGTAAGGCTGCAAAGAAGGAAAAAGATTTTGCCAAAGCAGACGCAATTCGTAATGAACTTTTGGAAAAAGGAATTGTCTTAGAGGATACCAGAGAGGGTGTAAAATGGAAAAAGGCATAGATTCCCATATCAAAGAATATTTTGACCTGCCAAAGGTGGATGTAGCAACCTACTCCCCTTTGGCACTTGCCTACATAGGAGATGGCATTTATGACCTTGTCATAAGAAGCATTGTAGTTGGAAAAGGCAATACCAAGGCATCCCGTCTGCATCAGACCACCAGCCATCTGGTGAAAGCACATGCGCAGGCAACGATGATGGAGACACTGACTCCGATGCTTACGGAAGACGAAACGGAAATTTACCGTAGAGGCAGAAATGCCAAGTCTCCGACCATGGCAAAAAACGCAACTATGTCAGATTATCGCCGTGCCACCGGCTTTGAAGCATTGATGGGCTATTTATATCTGACGGATCAGTTTGAGCGGATTTTGGAACTGGCGAAAGAAGCAATCAGACACTATAATGTGAAGACCGGAAAGAATGATCTGGCAGGAGGAAAGTAGAATGGAAGAAATGCAGATGGAAAACACACAGGCAGAAAGCACGAAGATAGAAGGAAGAAATGCAGTTTTAGAAGCATTTCGTTCCGGAAAAACCATAGACAAGCTGTTTGTATTAGATGGCTGTAAAGACGGTCCCATTCAGACCATTTTAAGAGAAGCGAAAAAGCATGATACGCTGGTACAGTTTGTGGCAAAAGAGCGTTTAGAGCAGTTGTCAGAGACGAAGAAGCATCAGGGTGTCATTGCCATGGCAGCAGCATTTTCCTATGCAACGGTAGAAGATATTTTAGAAAATGCCAGAAAGAAAAATGAAGCACCATTTGTCATTTTGCTGGATAATATTGAAGATCCGCACAATTTGGGCGCAATTATCCGTACTGCCAATCTGGCAGGTGCCCATGGCGTCATTATTCCAAAGCGCCGTGCAGTGGGACTGACCGCTACCGTAGCAAAGGCATCCGCAGGAGCCATTTATTATACACCGGTAGCAAAGGTAACCAATCTTACCAATACCATCCGGGAATTAAAGGAGCAGGGCATGTGGTTTGTCTGTGCAGATATGGGTGGCACAACCATGTATGATCTGGATTTAAAAGGTTCTATCGGACTGGTTATCGGAAATGAAGGAGAAGGTGTCAGCAAATTAGTAAAAGAAAACTGTGACTTTGTGGCATCGATTCCAATGAAGGGAGATATTGACTCCTTAAATGCATCGGTAGCAACAGGTGTTTTAGCTTATGAAATTGTAAGACAGAGATTAAGTTAACAGGAGAGAGAGATGCAATCTTATCAGAACATGAGTGATGAGGAATTAATTGCAGCACTTCGTAGTGGTGAAAAAGAAATTACAGATTATCTGATGGACAAATACAAGAGTCTGGTTAAGAAAAAAGCAAAAGCACTTTATCTCATTGGTGGTGAGACGGACGATTTGATTCAGGAGGGAATGATTGGTCTGTTTAAAGCTGTCCGGGATTATCAGCCGGATAAAGACAGCAGCTTTTTTCATTTCGCAGACCTTTGTATTGCAAGGCAGATGTATACAGCGGTGGAGGCTTCCAATCGGAAAAAGCATGCACCGCTCAATTCGTATGTACCACTTTATGCAGATAGTGAGGATTCGGAAGGCAGGAATCTGGCGGATGTGTTAGAGACTATAGATGAGGCGAATCCGGAGAATTTATTTATCAGTCAGGAAGACCGGGAAGATTTCAAGCGGAAGGTAAATGAAACTTTAAGCAAAATGGAACAGGAAGTGTTGTCGTATTATCTGCAGGGCTTTCGCTATGAGCAGATTGCAGAAGCTATGGGAAAAGAGCCGAAGGCTGTGGATAATGCGTTACAGCGTTTAAAGAAGAAGTTGAAAGGGAAGTAACAGCATGAAAAATATCATTCACATTTTTCGTAAGGACGTAAGAGGACTTTGCAGGAATTTTTTCGCACTGGTCATTGCAATCGGATTGTGTTTTATTCCATCTTTGTATGCATGGTTTAATATTTATTCCAACGAGGATCCTTATGCCAACACCGGAAATATCTATATTGCAGTGGTATCTGAAGATGAAGGAATGAAATTAGAGGATGGCACAACCGTCAACATGGGTGCTCAGGTGATTGAGCAGTTGAAGGAGAATAAGTCCATAGGCTGGCAGTTTGTAGATAGCTCTGATGAAGCAATCAACGGAGTAGAAAGTGGAAAATATTATGCGGCAGTAGTTATTGGTGACCGCTTTTCCGAGAGCATGTTCAGCATCTTTTCTAAAGGACTGGAGAATCCGACCATTACATATTATGAGAATGAGAAGAAAAATGCCATTGCAACGAAAATTACCGATACTGCAGTGAGCACATTAAAGTCCAGTATCAATGAGACATTTCTTGAGACAGCGGCAAGTGCCATGTTTGCCCAGATGGATAATCTTTCTGAGAAAATAAGTGAAGATGGCGGTGTGGATGGATTCCGCCAGAAATTAGAGCAGCTCAGCCAGAATTTAAAGGACTATGATGCCATGATAGACAGCTTCCTGTCCGGAAATGAAGAACTGAGCGCAGGGATTGATGAAGCCAATTCCAGTGTGTCAAAGGTGGAAGATAAAATTGATTCAGCTGTAAATTCCCTGAATGGAACAAAGACACAATTAGACAGTACGGATACTACACTTTCAGATTTTTCCAAGAATGTGGAGACAACCTTAACGGATATTGAGAATTCTTTGAATAAGATTTCAACGGATATTACCAATGCCGGACTGGGAGATTCTGCCAAGAAGACAACTGAAAGTATTGAGACAACAACGAATGATATCAAGACTTTAAATGACCAGTTGCAGTCGCTTTATGGAGCAATCAGTGGACTCAAGACAGATGAGAGCTTTACGGACGAGCAGAAAACGGATATGGATGATGTGATGTCACAGATTGATGCGTTGAAGCAGGATGCAGAAGAAATGCAGAAGCTTTTAGAGACACTGATGCCGGACAATGCATCAGATGCAGTAAAAGGTGCGGTAGATACTGTGACAGGCGGAATGAATACAGCATTGTCTACCTGCAGCAAGACCATTGAAAATATGAAGAATGTATACACCAATAATCTGGTGCCTGGAGTATCCGGAATATTGGATACGGCATCCCAGATACTGGTCAATGTAACCAATCTTTTGAATAATCTGAATAATACATTAGGTGACATGGAAACCATTTTCGATGGAACCTTAGATATGGTAGATGCTACAGATGAAAGCTTTACACAGATTCAGACATTGCTGCAGACCTGTGATACAAAGATAGAAGAGGCAATCAGCAAGCTGGATGAAGCATCGGAAGATGAACAGATGCAGATTATCATGGAACTTTTGGGCGGCGATCCGGAATCCTATGGTAAATTCTTTGCACAGCCGGTAAAAGTGGAGACAAAGCAGGTTTATGAGATTAAAAATTATGGTTCTGCGGTTGCACCATTTTATACAACACTGGCACTCTGGGTAGGCGGTATTGTACTGGTGGCACTGATTAAGGTAAAGGCATCCGAAAAGGATTTGACGAATCCGAAGCGTTATCAGCTTTTTCTTGGAAGATATCTCATTTTCTTTGTGATGGGACAGATACAGGCATTGATTATTGTGCTGGGTAATATTTATCTGCTGCATTGTCAGGTGAAGAATCCGGTATTGTTCTGGTTTGCGGCGTCGCTGACGAGCTTTACCTTTACCTTATTAATCTATGCGCTGACACTTTCCTTTGGCGATATCGGAAAAGCACTGGTGGTTGTAATGGTCGTTATTCAGATTGCAGGTTCCGGTGGAACATATCCGATTGAGATATTGCCGGAATTTTACCGGCGGGTATATATTTTCTTCCCATTTCCATATGCTATTAATGCCATGCGTGAAACCATTGGCGGCATGTATGGCGGAGCCTATGAGAAGAATCTGGCAGAGCTTCTGATTTTCGCAGCAGCGGCATTGTTAATCGGACTGCTGATTCGCGTACCATTTATGGGTATCAATCATTTCGTAGAAAAGCGAATGAAAGATACGAAGATGATGTAAGAGAGCAGGTGAAGAGCAGATGGAAAAGAAAGAAGATTATGAAAAGCTTTATGACATGCTTTTAGGCTATGAGCAGGAGATTCATAAGAAGAACCAGAAACGTATCCGCATCGGATTGCGGTGTCTTATCATTATTCCACTGATTTTCCTGGCATTGTTATTCTGGACAGAAAGCTCAAAAATTGTATTTTTGATTCTGTGGATTGTATCGCTGTTTATTCTGGCAGGATATTTAATCTTTGTAGAATATTCCGATTATAAATTACAGGAAAAATTAAATGAGATTTCCAACCGGGAGCAGCAGGAGAGAGATGCACTGATTGGCGATGGAATTGCCCAGGTAGAAGAACGGATTCGTACCGCACTTCAGACGGCAGAGCAGGAACTTTTAACGGATAGCACAAAGGAGTAGCAGAGGGATAACACATGAAAAATATTTTTAGAATCTTTTACCGGGATTTTAAGAGAGTCAGCACAAATGTGGTAGCAGTGGTTATTGTAATAGGTCTTTCCATTATTCCATCACTGTACGCATGGTTTAATATATTGTCCAACTGGGACCCGTATGGACCGGAATCTACATCAAATCTTAAGATAGCAGTATATTCCGCAGATGAGGGAATTGACATGGGAGGTCTGCCTTTAAATATCGGAGACAGCGTCATTGATGCCCTGAAAGCCAACCAGACTATGGGCTGGCAGTTTACTGATACCATGGATGAAGCAACCGACGGTGTATACAGCAGTGAATATTATGCGGCACTGATTATTCCGGAGGATTTCTCCGAGAAAATGATAAGCTTCCTTAACGGAGAAGTACAGAATCCGCAGATTATTTATTATGAAAATGAGAAGAAAAATGCCATTGCACCAAAGATTACATCCAAGGCAAAAACGGCAGTACAGGAGCAGGTTAATGCAACCTTTGTCAGCACTCTGGCAGAAGTCATGTTAAAGGTAAATGATGTCATGGTAGAAAATGGAATGGATTCTGGCTCTATGATAAATCTTTTCCTGACACAGCTTAATGATTTAAGCGGAGATTTGGACGGCTATATTGCATTGCTGAATTCTTTTGTCAGCATTACCAATTCGGCATCCAGCCTGATTGATACGACACAGGTTATGCTGCCGAATCTGAATACGATGGTAGATGATGGTTCGAATACGGTAAATACCATGCAGGGAGCATTGAATTCCGGCAGCCTTAATGCCAGTGCTTTGGCTGAGGTTATTTCAGCAAATCTTAATACAGCAGCCGACAGCCTTGACAACATCAATACGCTGATACAGAATGCCTTAGATCAGTTGGATAACTATGGTGATTTATCTTCCGGCGGACTACAGAGCGCAATTAATATGATGCCGCTGATCCGTCAGTTATTTGAAAACAGTGTGGCAGACTGGAAGGATGATGAAAGTGTTTCCGGTCAGATTGCAGAAATCGAAGCACAGTTAGATAAAATTGAAGCAGATTTAAACAGTGTCCAGAATAATGTCACAGATTTAACTACTGCAAAGGATACTTTAAACACTGAAATATCTACCGAAATAACTTCCTGTAAGACCAAAATAAAAGCTTTAAAAGATACGTTTGACTATTCGGTAAAAGGTCAGCTGGAGACAACCATTCAGTCCATGCAGGGGTCACTGAATCAGACACAGGCAATTTTAAATGGTGTCGATGGAGATTTTGATGAAGTATCGGAAGTATTGGATGCTTATAGTGAAACCCTCGATAAGGGAAATGAAAGCTTAAGTGATTCACTGGCAGCAGCACAGGAAATGAAGACCGGACTTGACAGTGTGATTACAAGTCTCAGTGCTCTGGAAATCAGTGACCAGTATCAGGCTTTGATGAAAATCTTAGAGACCGACCCGACTTTGTTAGGAGATTTCTTATCTTCTCCGGTCAATATGGAGACGAAAGAGATTTATCCGATTTCCAATTATGGTTCGGCAATGTCACCGTTCTATACGGTACTGGCATTGTGGGTAGGTGCGTTGATTCTGGTGGCAATCATTCATGTAAAGGTACTTCCGGATGAGAAAATGCCGGATGCAAAACCTTACCAGAAATTCTTTGGAAGATATATTACATTCTTCCTGATTGGACAGGTGCAGGCATTGATTACTGCACTGGGAGATTTGTTTTATATTAAGATACAATGCCATAACCCATTCTTATTCTGGCTTGCCTGCGCATGCTGCAGCTTTGTATTTACCTTATTTATGTACGCATTAACGGTAGCCTTTGAAAATGTCGGAGAGGCTTTGGCGGTAGTCATTATGGTTATCCAGGTAGCAGGAGCAGGCGGTTCCTTCCCAATTGAAGTACTGCCGGCAATCTATCAGCGGATTTACCGTTTCTTCCCATTCCCTTATGGAATGGATGCACTCCGGGAGACCATCGGTGGTATGTATGGAATGACTTATTGGAAATGCCTCGGCATCTTGGGCATCTATATTATAATCTCACTTCTGATTGGACTTGTAATTGCAATTCCGTTCCGGAAGTTAAATATGAAGATTGAGCATAGCAAAGAAAAATCTGACATTATGCTGTAGAAAAGTATTGACAATCATAGCTCTCTATAGTATAGTATTACAAGTCGGGATTAGTTCCGACAGAATTGCTGGCATGGCTCAGTCGGTAGAGCGTCGCATTGGTAGTGCGGAGGTCACGGGTCCGATTCCCGTTGCCAGCTTAGCTAGAAAAAAGGCTGTAATCCTTGATCATAAATCAAGGGTTACAGCCTTTTTGGTTGCAGGCATCCGTAAGAAGCTGCCAGTGGCAGGTTCTGTAGGTAATAGGTACAAGTAGGTGCAAATGAGGTAAAATAAATATCGAGTAAAAAACGGTTCTAAAGAGTAATTCCTGCAACTTTTTGACATATAGTTGACTTTATGGAATCCAGATGGGTATAGATGAGGATTATGCTAATGATATAATAATAAAAGAAGCAGTTTCACGATCAAACTCCCAAGGGTTTAACAACGATAATGAAACTACTTCTAGAAATAGTATATTACAAAATTAGAAGAATACAATAGAAACTTTAATAATGTTGTGGAGGTAATGAAAAGTGAAAGGTTCAAAAGAAATTACAGAAACAGTGAAAGATATGATATTTTATTTGAACGCATGCGGAATCGGAATGGATATAATAGTTGGAATAGTCAATATGATGAAAACGGACGAAGAAGCGGAAGAGATAATTCAGTTCTTGCCGACAATACCAAAGGAAATATATATGGAGAATATGCCAGAAGCGGAAGAACGGGCATTAGCAAAGGCATTGCAGATAACGCAGAACAGAAAAGTAGAGTAATATATACCATCGGATAGCTAATAGATGCTAGTACGCATAAATGAGACTAAGTATCGAATATTATTGAAAAACAGGTGCATTGGGAAAATGAGTCTCCTGTTCCAAAGAACAGTCCCGCACCAAAACCAATGCACCTAAAGATAATATATCACAAAATTCTCAAAAATAGAATATAGAGATTATAAAATTGCTTTATGCGATGTATTTACAGCTTTGCTCTAATTTTTTGAATAAGAGCATCCTGCAGTACCTGTGAAAAATTAATGTTGAGCGAGATAGCCTCTTCATTTAACCATTCCGGAATAGTGAGGGTCTTTTTTACTGCTTTTGAGTTATTGCGTTTTTGATAAGCAAGCATATCGAACTCGATGATAATGCAGTATTCATTTTCGGAAACGGTAATATCTTTTGGCTGGGAAGGAACCGGAATCTCCTGATGTTCCTGCTTACGGCTTATCAGGGCAAGACCTAAGGCATCAACAGCCATTTCATAAGCATTTTGCATATCATCTCCCTGGGTCATACATTCCGGTAAATCTGGAAAAGTAACCCAAAATCCACCTTCTTCTGCAATATGAAAAATGGAAGGATAAAATAATTTGTTCATAAGAACCTCCTTTCGATAGAAGTTGGATTATCGTAGTCCGGCTTCTTTTAAAATTGCCTGTTCTAATCCTTTCTTCAAGTCTTTGTTATGATAAGGAACAATAACGGTTCTATTCGTAACGGGATGAAATAATTTTATATGAGAACCGCTTTGGCTGGTTATGATAAAACCATGTTTCTTAAGGTAGTTTACCATTTCTCTGGAAGTCATTGGCATATACGCAATTCTCCTTTGATCAATATTATATTAACACGTGTTAATACGTGTGTCAAGAGTGGAATAAACTAAAATAAAAAAGATAATAAAAATGCATGGAATAATCTGAAATAGGAAGATTAAAAGAACTACTTAAAATGATATGCACATAATATGTAAAGAAAAAGAACCAATAATGGTTCTAGTAGAAAACTAACATATAAGAAAGAAACTGTCAATCAAAAAGACAATATCTTTACCCAGAAAAAGCTGCCCACCGGCAGCTTTTTTCTGGGTATGCAAATCGCATAAAACATATTAACATCCGAGTCTGAATAATTTGCAGATTGTGTTAAATAACTCGGAACAGCTATTGAAATTAAAACACATAGTTTCGTCCTCCTTATTTTCTTTGAAATCATGTCTTAGCTAAGTACAAATGAATTGTAACAAGTCTGTAACATTTTCACAATAGGAGTACATTGGAAACATGGGAAATATCTGGCCTTAGGATAAGCCGGGAGGAGTTGGCTCTTTCTCAAGCTTTGCAAACCAGCTATTAACGGCCTTGCTTACCTCGTCACGTTTACGAAAAGGAATCTGCACAATGGAGTGGTCTTCCATAATAAGGTCGTGCTGCAGAATTCCAGTGACATGGTTTAGGTTTACCAGATAGCTGCGGCCAACCGGAAGAAAACAGGCAACAGAGGCAAAGTCTTCGGTAAGCTGTGTCAGGTTTCCGGGAATCGTAAAAGTCTCTGATATAGCGTGCAACAGGACATTGTGCTGCCCGGTTTCAAAAAAGAGAATATCTGAGTAAGGAAGAGAATATTCCTTCCTACGGACAGAAAAGGTAAATACTTCATTGGATTCCTCTAAAAGAGTATCGCAGCGGCTCATGGCATTGAGAAAATCTGTGTGTGAGTAAGGCTTTTGCAGATAGTAAAGAGCATTTACCTCATAGCTTGCCATGGCATGTTCCGTAGAAGAAGTGGTGAAAATAATGCCACCCTCATAGCCCAGTGAGCGAAGGATACGTGCTGTTTCCACACCGTCCTGGTTATTCATATAGATATCTAAAAACAGCAGAGCCGGATAACGCTTTTCTTCCTTATAATATTGAATCATCTCTTCGCCCGAAGAAAAAAGTAGAATCTCCATATTACAATGATGTTTCGTGGCATATGTATTCAGATGATGTTTCAGCCGTAAGGCATCGCTTTCAGAATCTTCGCATAAGTAAATCAGCATAATTATTCTCCTGTATATAAAAGGTAAAAAACACCGGATACGAAACAAGTATAACATATTGAAAGAAAATAAAAATCATTTTTTATCGACAATCAGGAAGATAAAATCACAATTTGGAAGAATTGGTTGCAAAATTTTAAGCGTTTTCTTAAGATAGAAACTGTGTGAACAAAAGAAATAGAAATAAAAAAAGGAGAGGAAATATGGGAAAAAACCGAAAAAAACGATGTCTGGCATTTTTGATGGCATTGGCTATGATGACAGGCTTATTTATGGGAGATGCTGCCGGACTACTGGTAAAGGCAGAGGATACGCCGGCATCCGTTAAAATAGGAATTACAACATTAGAGACAGGCTGGTATGTGAAGGCGGTGGATCCTCCTTCTACACCGGGACCATCTGCAACGATTCGTGGCGTCGATAAAGTAGGGGAAGAACCGGAAAGTGGTGGTTATATTTATTTTGATAAAGATACGGCAACCATGACTGTATATAATGATATGGAGATTGCTACTTCCGGACCGAATCCGGTGACAGTAACAGGCGGAAACTTAACAATTTCCGGAGCAGGAAATTTTACTGTAGAAGGAACTTCTCCTGCATTTCTGTTAGCCGGAACCGGTGCTGCCGTTGTCACAAAGGATTTTACCGGAAATTTCAAGGTAACAAGTAATAGTAATGTAATAAACGGTGGCAGCAGATTTGAGATAGATACAACCGGTGATATTACACTGGAAACTGCATCAACGTCTTCAGAGCCAATTGCTTTGAGCAGTGGAGTGGTTGATTTAAGTGGAAAGAAAGTTACGATAACCGCACCATGTGGTATGATTGACAGTGGAGTATCCACACTGAACCTGACACAGACAGAAGGAGACCTTGCATTAAGTTCTGCATCTGATTATTATCCAATTTTCCATGCAGAAAATGTTACCCTGAAAAATACCGGTGGAAAGGTGGAACTGGAAAATACCAGCACAGGGGTGTTGACTGACAGTAATCTTACGATTGAAGCTGCAGGAGATATTTCTTTAAAATCAGCGAAGGGAATAACAAGCAAGAGTAATCCACAGGTGAGCTTAACTTCAACCAATGGGGATGTTACAATTGAACAGACCGCAACCCCTGTCATGGCAAACGGTAAGCTGACGATTCAGGCATTGGCAGGAGCAATAAGCATTTCAACCAATGCGACTGTACCGATGTTTCAGGCAGAACTTGATATAAAGGCAAAGAATGATGTGACACTGAAACAGAATGGAACAACAGATTCATCACTTACATGGATTGGAGCCGGTGGCAGCTATTGTAGATGCCAACGGAAATGTAACAAATTATAACAGTCTGTCCAATGCATTCCACAATGCCAATGAATACAATACCGTAAAATTATTTGTTGATTATAAGAACAGCAGTGAAGCAATTGATTTATCCTCTGTATATAAGGCTGTAAATCTTGATTTGAATGGGAAGAGTTTAACATTAGATGCATTTAATATCATGAATCACTTAAGCGTTTCCAATGGAAAGCTTAACCTGAGTACGCTCAATGATGCAAATACTAGTCTTTCTGATAAATGTACATTAGAAAATGTGGAAGCGGATATCCATGACATAAGTTGGACTGCAAATGGTGGTCTGGAATTAAAGAGCAGTACACTTCATGTAGGTTCACAGGCATCTCCTTGCTCATTCTTTGTAGAAATGATTACAATAGCACCGGATGACGATTCTGTAATTACACTAGAAAACATGATAAGTGGTCTGGCAAACTATAAAAATGTACCAGCAATGGAACAGGCATTGGACAAATTAATTCCTTTCGGATATTCAGTTTTTGTTGATACTGATATTACAGTACTGGATGAATCCGGAAATCGTGCCAAAAATCTGGTGCTTCGTAATAAGAAGCTGGCAGAAGCGGACATTACTTTAAGCCCGGCTGCCTTTGTCTATGATGGCACAGGAAAAGAGCCGGCTGTAACCGTAACGTATGATGGAATGACATTAACTGAAGGAAGGGATTTTACGGTTACTTATATTGATAATATTGAAGTGGGTGATACAGCTGCAGCAATTATCAGTGGTTCCCGCTTTTTAGGCAGTGTAACAAAATACTTCAGCATTACCAAAGCACATCGTGGAGCACCAACAGGACTTACCGCAGTAGCAGAAACCATTGATGGCAAAAATGATGGAAAGATTCGTGGTGTGAATGCGGAGATGGAATACAGTATTGATGGAACTACCTATACCGCAATTACAGAAAATGAATTGAACGGACTTGCCGACGGAACTTATCTGGTACGTTATCAGGAAACACGCAATTATTATGCGTCTTCTGCAACACAGATTGTAGTAGAAAAAGGACTTCCTTCTTCCGACAGCTTAAACCCGTCAAACCCGGGCGGCGGAAATAATCCGGAAAATACACCAGGTGGAAGCACGCCAAATGAAAATAATAATGGAACGACATTAACCGCCGGAAGTAATGTTGTTACAACATTGCCAGGCGCATCTTCGGTACAGACACCGGCAGCAACAACGTCTGATAGCAGCACACAGGTTAAAACCGGAGACGACAATCAGATATTCCTATATCTTCTTGTACTGATTGCTGCGGCAGGAGTGGCTGCGGGAGCATATGGCAGATTAAATGCAGGACGCCGTATGAAATAAGTGAAAAGGGATATATCGGAAATAGAAAAGACATGAAATAAAAAATAAAAATGCTGTACTTTCAGAAATGGGAGTGCAGCATTTTTCTGTTGCAAAGAACATAAGGACGCGGTAAAATGTAGCGTAGTCAAAGAAGAGGAGATAGAAGATGCTGACACAGTTTTCAAGAACCGAACTATTGCTTGGAAAAGAAGCAATGGAAAAATTAAAGAATGCAAAGGTTGCAGTATTCGGAATCGGCGGAGTAGGTGGATATGTCTGCGAAGCACTGGTAAGAAGCGGAGTTGGAGCTTTTGATCTGATTGATGATGACAAGGTATGTCTGACGAATCTCAACCGTCAGATTATTGCAACCAGAAAGACCGTTGGAAAATATAAAACAGACGTCATGAAAGACCGTATTTTAGAGATTAATCCGGATGCCAGGGTAGAAGTGCATAAATGCTTTTTCCTGCCGGAAAATGCGGATGAATTTCCTTTTGAAGAGTATGATTATATCGTAGATGCAGTAGATACGGTAACAGCGAAGATTTCACTGGTTATGAAGGCACAGGAGATGAATGTGCCGATTATCAGCAGTATGGGAGCCGGAAATAAGTTAGATGCCAGTCAGTTCCGTGTGGCAGATATTTATAAGACAAAGGTATGCCCGCTGGCAAAAGTAATGCGCCGTGAGTTAAAGAAACGTGGCGTAAAGAAGCTTAAGGTGGTTTATTCCGAAGAGCAGCCAACCAGACCAGTTGAAGATATGGCAATCAGCTGTAGAACCAACTGTATCTGTCCGCCGGGAGCAGCCCATAAATGTACGGAGCGGCGTGATATTCCGGGCAGTGTGGCATTTGTGCCATCTGTCGCTGGACTGATTATCGCAGGTGAAGTAGTAAAGGATCTGGCAGCAAAATAAGAAACAGATAAAGAAAACCGGATGTGGAATCACATCCGGTTTTCCGTTTCTATTGATTTCCTTATCAGGGAAATTATTTCTGAGGACCTGCAGAAACAAGAGCCTTACCAGCTTCGTTTCCTTCGTATTTAGCAAAGTTCTTGATGAATCTGTCAGCAAGATCTAATGCTTTTGTTTCCCATTCAGAAGCATCTGCATAAGTATCACGAGGATCTAAGATGCCTGAATCAACACCTGGAAGCTCTGTAGGAACTTCAAAGTTGAAGAATGGAATCTGTTTTGTAGGAGCGGTTAAGATAGCTCCGCTTAAGATAGCATCGATGATACCACGGGTATCTTTGATGGAGATACGTTTTCCGGTTCCGTTCCATCCTGTATTTACGAGGTAAGCCTTAGCTCCGCTCTTTTCCATTTTCTTAACAAGCTCTGCAGCGTATTTTGTAGGATGCAGCTCTAAGAAAGCCTGTCCGAAACATGCTGAGAAAGTAGGTGTAGGCTCTGTGATTCCACGCTCTGTACCAGCAAGTTTTGCTGTAAATCCAGACAGGAAGT
>OLRE01002097.1_pt1 | contig 17072 bp, 14 predicted proteins | sample 1672461 | NCBI WGS metagenome assembly OLRE01 (sample SAMEA3136688, study PRJEB25190) | human gut metagenome | biome: human gut; feature: human-associated habitat; material: faeces | place: Austria | collected 2013
CATAGCGTCCCTTATTTGCTTTCACAAATGCTTTCGCACCAGCGTACACTTCATTCTGTACTGCCTGTGAGATTTCATTATAAGAAGCTCTGACGTTATCGCATTGCCAGCCGAGCTGTTCACTCAATCTCTGCCAGACAACACACTGTTCCAGCAAGTATCCCTGTTTGTAATTCAAGTTCGTATGAGAAGCGGTATATTGCTTGACGTACTCTAAGGAAAGAGCAACGTCCGCAATCTGATCGCTACTCATACGGGAGCTTGCGTCAGAGCGTGTTTTATATCCATTCTTGAAATTGGTGTTGATGTCCACGCAGTAGGCAGTTTCGCCCTCAACTTTCATGTGTCCCTCATTGAATGTAGATTTGATAGAACCGTCATTCATAATTTGTTCAATGTAGCCGACACGTTCTGCTGATTCTGTCCAGTATTGATTGCCGGAAGCATGAACCGCCGTCACTGGTAATGCCGTGAGGATAGTTGCAAAAGCAAGCGTTCCTGTCAGCAATCGCTTTACTAGCTTATTCATATTTTCTCTTTCTCCTTTCGATTTTGGGTATGAAAAAAGCCGTCCATTTCTGAACGACTTTGGTAAACTAATTTAACCTAACGGGTATCTTGTTTCTTTGTGATAAATGATTTTAAATACGATTGTAACAAATTATTAGTAAATCCCGAAAAAGTGGTTGGTTTGCTAACAGCCTGCTAACACTCTAAAGGATATAATTGAATATTAGAGTATATTAACAGAGTTGTTGTGCAAGCCCTTTTCCTGCTTTTTTGGGTGTTAAACATCCCTTACGGGATAATCGAACCACTGTATACTAATCGCCACAGGGAACTCCTAAGAGTTAAAAGTGAATGGCCAAAAAATGTAAAAATTGAATAGAAAATATGCCTCCGTAGCTCAGTGGATAGAGCGTCGGTTTCCTAAACCGCAGGTCGAAGGTTCGACTCCTTTCGGGGGCACCATATTGAGTTAAAAATAGCGCTGAAATCGTTTGACTTCAACGCTTTTTTGTATTCTCTTTTAATCAGAATAATACTTTTGATTTTTACTTTTTGGCTTGTCAGGAATTGTCAATTTTAGTTTACCTGCATCAACTAGTGGTTGAATATATTCTTTTGTCACAAAAGATGTTGTTTTAATATCCAAATATTCAGCGATTTCTTTTCTTGATTTTGGTGACTTACAAAAACGTATTAAGTCAATATCTTCATTGTCGTTTGAGGTATGTTGATTATTATATAAAGTAACAACAAATTCATTTCTTTTGTTTTCAAATACAGGTTCAGGTAAATTATATTCCTTCATTTCTCTACGTATTGTTGGGATACCAGAATATCTGTTTTCAGTCTTTAATAAAAATTCAGACATTGTAGCAAGTGCAGGATTTCTTAAATCGGGTCTAGCTTTGCCTAAATCAAAAATTGTCATTCTTCCGTATAGGCTTCCAGGACTATGTATTTCTAAGCGGTTTGTGAAGAAGCAAATTTGGATAGGGGTACCTTCCGTATAAATGCTGTAATCACGATGAATTAACGCATTTAAAATGGCTTCTCTTATAGCGTTGATAGGATATTCTGTTTTATCTTCTCTTTTACCATTGTTTGGATTGATGATTGTTTGAACTTTTATATTTCTTTTACAAAAAGCTATGGCTTCATCCAACATTTCTGATAAAGTGCCTTCAATTCTTTTGTTGTCTAGAAAACGTATTCCATCGCTAGTGATGTCGCCAATCGTTTCTCCTGGAACAACGATTGCGGTAATAGCTAATTGCGGTAATAGTCCTTGTGGATAGATTCCAAAATTTAAAACGGATGCTAGTGTGGGAATATTATTACGTGTGATAGATAGTAATTCATAAATTTGATTTTCGGATAATTTTGAAAATCCAGGCCGATTTAATTTCATTTGTAGAATAAAATTATTGATGTCATTTTCCCTTAATAAAGAAAGAGTAGCTCGATCAATGGGCCTTTCATCATCGTGTACATGTGATTTAAAGGATTCGAAGTTATAGATTTCATAATCTGTCATTGGTAAATCAGCATCTCCAACTCGCACATAAGAACCTTTGACTTTACCTGCACCAGCATAGTAACACGGGCGATTTGTGATATCGATAGAGGGAATTTCTGCACTACAAATATTGACGCCTTCGTATTCAGTAATTGTAAAAATAGCGCGGATTTGAGGAATCATCTGATTGCATTGTTCGGTTACTTTTTTCTGTAGGTCTTGTAAATCATAGACACCTACTGGTTTAAAGTTTTGTGTTTCATCTAATCCAAATACAATAATTCCACCGCCATCTTGATTTGAAAAACTAGAAAGAGTGTCATATAAACGTTTTGGCGTTCCTCCATGAGCTGCTTTTACTTCGATAGTTTGTGATTCTGCTTGTGTGGTAATTATTTGTTTAATTAAATCATTTAATTCGATATTCAGCATTATTTTCCTCCTTTAAATTTGTTTATGCAAATAAATTATAGTAAATAAAATAAGCTAATTCAATAAAATTAGTTAAGTAATTCACTTAAAATGAATAAAAATTGATTTAAATTAATCTAAATTTATTTAAATCACAATTTTAGTTAATTAAAATGCATTTAACTTAATAAAAAAGGACTTTCAGTTAACTTATTTTTTAGAGGAGTTAATAAAAATGATAAAAACTATAAAAATATTATACCTGTATCTCATTTGGATAGAGAGTTTTTCTTCTAAGCGAAAGGTCGTAGCTCGACTCCTATCTGGAATGTCATTTTTTTTGAGTTTTAACAGGATTTTTAATGGATTTTGGCGTGTGAATGATAAAAGAGATTTGTCTGATGGTTTCATCATTCAAATCTCTCAGATTGTTGACAAAAGCCTATACCTTTTCGTAAGGACATAGGCTTTTTATTGTATATAGGCAATTTTCGAAATGAAATTGTCTTTTTTTGTATATTTTGAAGGATATATTGAATTTTTTGATGGCTTTCTTCTATATTTTCCTCTCCAAAGGGACATTTTCTTCAGATTATGGCACGCAAAAATCAACCAAGCATTCTGTTGGTTTTTCTTCAAGCCTTTTAACCTTGTGAAACGTAGTCCATTGTTTTCTTTACAGTCCGCAAATACTCGTTCAATGGTTTCTTTTCTCTGTGGATAAATTTCTTTCCATTCGATAGTATGACGGATCTCATCGGCATATTCTCTAAACTCTTCCCATAGGTGACGTTCGATAACTTTTGTCATATTCTTACTCTTTGTACATTTGTTTCTAAGAGGACAATCCTTGCAGTCTTTTGGATCAGATTTATATTGTCTGTATCCATTTCTTGTAGTAGTTGTATACATTAGGATTTTATCATTTGGACATAGATAACAGTCGTATTCTTCATCATAGACATATTCGTATTTTTTAAAGAAGCCTTTTTTGGTCATTGGTCTTTTATATGGCATATAAGGAATCTGATCATTTTGTACAATGGCTCTGCATATTGCGGGTGTCATGTATCCGGCATCTAACGAAACATTCTTAATCAGGTATCCATATTTTCCATTGATCAATTCTTCATAGGTATCAAAAAAACTAACACTATCATGTACATTTCCAGGAACTGTTGTAATTGCCAGTACGAACGAATTCTTATCGCAGAAAGTTTGATGCGAGTACGCAAAACATTTCTCCTTCTCACCTTTATGGAAGCAGCCACTTTCTGAATCTATAGTGCTTTCTGTAATTGTTTTAGTTGAATTTTTTTTACTTCTTCACCCGTTTCTTCATCATGTACATATTCTGTATGCACCATTGAATCAAAAGCCTCTTTACCTATACATTCTCTATCCTCGTTGATTTCAACCAACAGATCATCTTCGTATTTCTTTTTGAGGATCTCTACTTCTTTTTTGACACTTTTTCTTTTATTGGCATTTGCCTTCTGATGCGTACTGTCTCCAAATACCGTTGTGAAATCGACAAAACCATAATCAACGGCCTGTTCTAATATTTCCATAAAGATCTCTTCAAATATAGTTGAGTCTTTATATCTACGAATATAGTTCTGAGACCATGTAGAAAAGTTTGGAATCTTCTCATCAATACTTAATCCAAGAAACCAGCAATATGCCAAGTTGACTTCGATCTCCTGACATGTCTTGCGCATAGAATTGATTCCAAACACGATATTTATGATAAGCATTTTAAAAAGAACCACAGGATCGATACTCGGTCTACCGTGACGACTGTAAAGATGCTGAACTTTCGAATAAATAAACCGAAAATCAAGAGCCTCCTCCATCTTACGAACCAAATGATCCTGTGGTACTAATTCATCTAATGTATAGTAAATCATGCAATCTAATTTTGCATTGTTTCTGTTAGTCATAGCCATTTTGATATCCTCCATAAACCCTCTATAATTATATCATTTCTGGCATAATAAATGGCAGAAACGTCGACTATTTTTGGGTTTATGAAGTACGTTTCTGCCACTGATATTCTATCAGATTTTAAAAAGACTGTCGACAGTCACTTTGTCAACAGTCTGAGAGATTTGTCTGATGGTTTCATCATTCAAATCTCTTTTTGTTTTGTGATAAGTGAGGAATGGGAAATGTTTTCGTTCCAAGTTAATTTCTTTGTATGAATTCTTGTAGAAAAATTGGGGGTTATTTCTTCTTGTTCTTTTCAATAGCATTAATTGTGCAAGCAAAACCTGTAATCATTGAAAGTAGTATTGCTCCACTCATTGCTTCGTTCATTCCAGCGCCAAAGAAAAAAACAATCAACGTTACAATTACCATAAGAATGATTGAAATCATTGCCTCTCATAATATATCTCCATCAAGTCCAATTTGTAATTTTATTCTTCATTTAAAAGATGTTGTAATTCTTCTTTGCTTGGTAATACTGTTTGGTATTTACTCGCAAATATTTGGTTATTGTCTTCAGCTAATGTCATTTCCACAATAGATTGTTTTTTATCTTTTATAGAACACGCCGATATGAGTCATGACAAATGCTAATGTTTTTACTTTTTTATTTTCCAGTAACCACTATATCCATGACCGATGTACTCAATGTTATCCATTTCCTTAATCTTTCTACGCACAGTACGAATGCTAATCCCAAGCTTTTCTGCTAGCTGTTTTGCTGAAATTTTGTTGTTTCTTTTTATCATTTCTAGAATCAAGGTATAAACATCATCTTGAGTGACATCTTGAGTGACATCTTGAGTGACATCTTGAGTGCCATTGTAATTTAAATTTGGCATAATGACTGTAAATTGATATCTATCCGATCTGAAATATGGTTTCTTTTCTTCTGTATAGTTTATTTGGAAGGCATAATTATCAAGAATCTTGGCAAAACCACTACCTTTGCGTTCCATATATCCTAATCGATTAAATACATCCGCAATGACAGGATTTCTCCTTGTTGATGGTACTGTTGTTGGATCTCTGTCTTGAATAACAGAGCCATCTGGCATTCCACCAGGGGAATAGATTTCCATACGATCGTCATAAATATCAATATGAACTTCACTTCCATTTACCAAATAATCACGATGGGCAATCGCATTAACTAATGCTTCATGGTATGATCTTTCAACATACTCTGGAAGTTCTTCTCTTGAATTAGCAGTCTTTCGCCACATCATTTTTGCATTGCGCTTTATAAATCCTTCACCATTTTCAATCAAGGATATAAGACTGCCAGAATATTCAGCATCATCCAGTGCGTCCATTGTTCCGCCACTTTTTGTTAATCCATTCCATCTAGTGCAAAACACTCTAGAATAATGGATAGGACTTTCATCGACAATTAATGCACCAGCATTAGTAAGATATCCATCTTTTGTTGCTAATCCAAAAGAAATGAGGTCCTTGTCATTAAAACTTTGTCCAGTCCATTTCTTATATCTTTCTCTTAGTTTAGAAAAAGCGTAATCTTCAACTTTATACATGGAGTTTTGAGAATCGAATGTTGTATTACAGCCATGAAGGACTAGTCGTTTTAGTTCTGTGGAACTTGCTTTTACACTTTCGTTTCCTATGCGAACATAGGCTTCCAACACGCCATCACCGGAATAGTAATATGGAGTTTCTTCTCCCTTCAATATGTCTACAATCAATAAAACCTTATCCTCTTCTTTTTGAAATCGAATCTTAAATTCAGGAATAGGATCTAAACGAGATTTAGTCATTTCACTTATTATTTCTGCATCTTTATCTGGGTTTTCTAATCCAATTATTTGATTATCATCAGATATTCCAAAGATTAAAGAACCGCCATAAGTATTTGCAAAGGCGCTTACACTTTTGCACCAGCTCTTTGGCTTTTTCATCTCAAGTTTTAGCTTCTTGTCATATTCAGATGTTTCACCAATTAATTTTGTAATTTCCATTGCCTCATCTCCTTATTATAAAATAGTAAAGCTATTAACTGCTTAAAAGATACCATAGTTTTATCGTCGCTTCAAAAATATCGATATTAAAAACTTTAATAAAATTAATTTTGGTTTTTGTCTTAAATAATTTTGATAATTGATTTCTTCATAGAAAAATATAGCATCTTAAAATATATTCATGAATACTGTAAAATATTTCTTCATAGTCAGATATTTAGATTGTATAAAGATTACATTTTGTGGATAATCGAAAGCATAAAGAACTGTCCAATGATATGGATTCTATGGGGATTTAAAATTTTTTTGGGCTTTGTGTCGCAGAGCTTAGTTGACGGTATCTGAATCATTGTTCGAACCTATTTACGCTATAAAATGGATGATTGATGGTACTCTCTTAAGCGAAAGGTCGTAGTTCGACTCCTATCTGGGATGCCATTTTTTTGAGTTTTAACAGGATTTTTAATGGATTTTAGCCTGTAAATGATAAAAGGGATTTGTCTGATGTGTTCATCATTCAAATCTCTTTTTGTTTTGTGATAAGTGAGGAATGGGAAATGTTTTCGTTCCAAGTTAATTTCTTTGTATGAATTCTTGTAGAAAAATTGGGGGTTATTTCTTCTTGTTCTTTTCAATAGCATTAATTGTGCAAGCAAAACCTGTAATCATTGAAAGTAGTATTGCTCCACTCATTGCTTCGTTCATTCCAGCGCCAAAGAAAAAAACAATCAACGTTACAATTACCATAAGAATGATTGAAATCATTGCCTCTCATAATATATCTCCATCAAGTCCAATTTGTAATTTTATTCTTCATTTAAAAGATGTTGTAATTCTTCTTTGCTTGGTAATACTGTTTGGTATTTACTCGCAAATATTTGATTATTGTTTTCAGGTAAAGTTATTTCCACAATAGATTGTTTTTTATCTTACAAAAGAAGGCCAAAGAATTGAGATTCAAGATAATCAATTGTATCATGTTGTGACAGATCTATATACAGGTCAGATGCTTGGTTCAGTAAATAAAATGTCATATGGACTTTTGTCACTCGAACCTAAAGATAAGGATGGAAATCCAATTGAAAATCTAGAGGATCATATCATTAAAGAAAATGGCAAAGAACTAAAAGCTTGGGATGCAATCGCAAGATATATGCGCTCATTTGATGATACGGATGGTGATGGGATTAGCAATGTTTCAAAGTATTATGCTTCAACACATGATCATAAGGTTGTGGATGATAGTAAGAATATAATTGACTTGATTAAAAAGCCAAATAAATTTAGTGCAATGATTGTGGCAATCGTTTTAGTCATTATTTTACTAATTGTACTTTTAATTTTATTGATTTTTAAAATTGTTCATAAGATTAAAAATAAGAATAGATAAAGATATTTTAGGTGTGACAACCAATAAAAAAGCTGCAACGATTTTGTCGTTACAGCTTTTATTCATGCCTTAAAGCTTCAATTGGATCTAGATTTGCAGCTTTATAGCTAGGTAACAATCCAAAAATAATTCCGATTGCCATAGAGAATAATACGGATAATAGCATGGCTGGAATACTAATGGATACAGGAGTACCATTGAATATTGATATTAATTTAGCTAAACCAATACCTGTTAATACACCTACAATACCTCCAATCGAAGTAAGTACTACAGCTTCAGTCAAAAACTGGAATAGAATGGCTTTTTTTCTAGCACCAATAGCTTTTTTAAGACCAATTTCTTTCGTTCTTTCGGTTACCGTTACAAGCATGATGTTCATAACACCAATACCACCGACTAGTAAGGAAATACCGGCAATCCAGATCAACATCGCATTTGTAGATTTAGAAAGATTTTGAATATCTTTAGCCTGCTTTAATAAATCTTGTGCTTTATATTGAACACTGGAAGAAGAAACATTTGTATTTAAGATAGTAGCTGCTTCTTTTCCAACACGAGTCATATTCGAAGTGGCATCCACCTTTAGTAATGCATTTTGCGGTTCATCAAACTGATAGAAGATTGGCCAAGATTCACTTGGAACATAGACTTTAGAACCCGTAGACTGATTATATGTATGATAATCATCAATGCTTTCCATTGTAGGCTCAAAAGTTTCTTTATCTGCACAAACACCAACGATTGTGAATGGTGTTGAAGAAATCTCAATCGTTTTACCAATCGGATTTTCTTCACCAAATAAAAGTTTTGCGCTTGTTTCATCTAAGACGGCAACTTGCCTAAATTTCTTGTTGTCATCTTCTGTAATGCCTCTTCCTTGTTTGATGGTGAGTCCAGCAATTGAGAAGTAGTCTTGATTCACACCCATGATGTATCCACCATCTAAAGAAGTGTTATTACGAAATATAGCTTGATAACTTTGTCTTGAACGATAAAGCGTAGCACCTTGGACATGCTCAATATTTTTTAAAGATTCAAGTGTATCTTTTGAAACGGTAGGTACACCATTTGGAATGCCTGCATCGAAAGCATATTCCAAATCTTCTTGATATAAAGCTACTTTTACCGTGTTATTTCCGGAACCAATTAAATTCTTTTCAATTTGATCATTTGTTCCCTTAATTGTAGAAACAATCGCAATGATGGAGGCAATGCCAATGATAATTCCAAGCATTGTTAAGAAGGATCGCATTTTATGGGCAAAAATGCCTCGAAAGGATAATCTTATATTTTCAATCATGATGCATCCTCCGACATATTCTTTGTCTTAACGCCTTCTTTGGCATTTTTACTATACGCAAACGCAATATAATCCGTATCCGAAAGCCCATCTTTGATTTCGACTGTATCGCCCCAAACGATCTTTCCAACTGTTACATATTGCTTCTTCAATCTTCCATGATTGTCTTTAAGAACATAATATTTATTTCCTTCTTGTTTGACATAAGCTTTTGAAAGCCAAATCGAACTCGTTGTATCTGTATTTGAATGGAAGGTTAATTCTAAATATTCACCAACCGCAATATTTGAGGCATCTTTGGCATAAGCTTCAAAACCATAGTAACTCACATTTGGATTTCCCGAACCATTGTAGTTGCTGCTAGAAGAAGGAACTGTATCAATACTTTGGATTTTGGCATCGAATGTTTCCCCACTTGTCCAGCAATAAGCTGAAATGGTATCGCCGACCTTAACTTGGTTTAACATCAATTCACTAATGCTTCCTTTAATATAAGTGCCTTGGCCGGTTGCCACTTCTAAAAAGGCACTGCCATCTTGAATAGGATTTGATAGATCTTTTATATTACGCACAATACCACTGCGCTTTGCACGAACGATGCCGTCATTTAATAAAGCTTTATTTTCACTTAAGGAAAGCTTTGCCTTTCTTAAATCTAAATCTAACGTCTTCAATTCCTGCTTCTTATCACGAATGGCTTTCGCAAGTTCTATTTCTGTATAACCTGATGTATTATCTGGACTTTGATTTTGTTCGGCCTCTATATACTTTTGTTCTTCTTTCGTATGTGAAATCACCGAATACATATCGCCTTCATTCATAGATTGTTTAGTGGCAAACTTGTCACAACGAACAAGCCATGAAGAACTGATTTCACCATCATTTGTATACACATCAAATCGAAAATATGAATTCAGATTCTTGTTGTCTAAAAATAGTTTTCCGTACACAAATCCCTGGTCTTCACTTAACTTAAACACATAAGGATTTTTTTGGGCTCCAACTGTAGAAATGTCTTCATAAGGAATCTTTTGTTTGTCACTATAATACTCTACAACATCCTTTGAATCATACGCATTGTTTGAACCATCTGTATATGTATATTCAATCCAATACCAACATGTATTATCTGATGTTTTTTTAATTCTTTCTTCTTTCCATGCATTTACATCTTCTTTAGGTCCTTTTTCAGGGGCTTCACTTTCTGTATTTGTATAATAAATCTTATAGTCTGTAAAATTCTTTTCGGCTTGGGATAAAGAAAGAATATATGGATATAAGCCATTTCCATTTTTTGTAGGAACACTAGGCAACGGTGCAGGTGTAGGATCTTGAATTTCTGGTTTTTCAACAACATCTGGAACAGGCGTTGTATTTAATAATTTCTTTAATTCATGATTGGCAAGTGTAATCGCATTTTGTGCTTTTTCCACTTCCAATTGACTTGTATCCACTGCACTTTGAAGTGTAGTTAAATCATAAGATAACAATGGATCACCTACACTTACTTGTTGCCCTTCTTTGACAAAGACTTGTGTGATTGTTTTAGAAGAATCATATAGTACGGATTGCGTATCACTATTAGATACAAGACCTGTTGAAGTAGCTGGATTATCCCAATAGCCTGTATTTAAGCTGGATACAGAATGAACCTCAACCGTATTGGATGAGCTTAAGTAAAACTTAATTCCAACTAAAGTAAATGCACATACAGAAGTAATAATAATTCCTTTTTTTATAGAAGGCTTCATGCTGTACCTCCTTGTTTATTTTCAATGATTTCTCCATCAATGATATGAAGAATTTTTTTGGCATGACTTGCCACACTTGCATCATGCGTAATCATAATGATTGTCACACCTTCTTCATTTAAAGCTTTAAACAATTCCATAACTTGTTTACCACTCGCCTGATCAAGTGCTCCTGTAGGCTCATCGGCAAGTAGAATTCTAGGATGATTGATAAGGGCGCGGGCAATTGCAACACGTTGTTTTTGTCCACCGGACAATTGGCTTGGTTTAAAAGTTGTACGATCTTGTAAACCAACTTTACTTAATGCAACATCCGCCCTATGATTTCTTTCTTCTTTATGGATTCCTGCATAAATTAAAGGTAAAGCTACATTTTCTTGAGCGGTTTCAGAACTTAATAAATTGAAGTTTTGAAAGACAAAACCGATTTTATTTAATCTTAAATCACTTAATGCATCATCATTCATTTCAGAAATATCTTCATCTTCAAATAGGTATGTACCCGTACTTGCTCGATCTAAACATCCAATGATATTCATAAGTGTTGTTTTACCAGAACCACTTGGTCCCATAATCGCAACATAGTCGCCTTGTACAACTTCAAGACTCACATCTTTTAAAACTGGAACGATCAATGGTTCTTTTCCATAATTTTTATAAATGTTTTTAAGGTTAAGAAGCATTCGCATCACCATCCGTTTCCGTTTGATATTCCGTCGTTGTCTTCATACCTTCCTTATATGTATCATCAGCCCATGCGATATAGTCATCCTCGCTTAGTCCTGACTTGATTTTTGTGGTAGATGTTTCTTCATCTGTTTTACCAAGTTCTACTTTTCTTTTCTTTAATTTACCTTTTTCAGAAACCCATACATATGAATTTCCATTGTCATCCGAAACAATAAAACTCGCATCTAACCAAATTCCTTTTTTCTTTGTGGATTGTCCATTATCCACTTCAATATAGACGTGTTGTCCAAGTTTTAAGCCTTTATTATTGTCTAAAGTGACATAGAAAGGATATTTGGATGCAGATTCATTTGAATCATTTCCATAAACGTTATTGTTAGAATTGGATTGAGGGTCTGTTTCCACTTTGGTAACTGTACCTTTATAAATTTGATCTTCATTTATACGACTTCTTACAATAACATTTGTTCCTTCAGAAATAGATCCCATTTCACTAATAGAGCCTTTTACTCTAAAATCAGAAGTTTGTGTAATTGACACCAATGGCTTTTGGTTTCCATTTTCACTCGTTCCACCATCTCTATTGACTTCTTTAATAATTCCATCAATTGTCGAAAGAACGGTCGAATTTTCGATTTGTTTGTTCAACTGATCAATTTCAGTCTGTGTGGCCTTGATTGTATTTTGAGCCTGGCGAATCGCATAACTCGCATCGTTGATTCGAGCTTGAATCTCAACTTTATCTGCACCTTTATTAAGTTCAGCCTTATAATCTTCAATTGTATTATTTTGAGCAGCGATTTCATTGTTCTGTGCTTCAATATCCAATTTCTTTTGGGCGATGGAATTGGATGCTTCAGTCGTATCATAAGAAAATAATTTATCGCCTTTTCTTACTTTTTGACCAGCTTCAACATACATTTCAGTAATGGATTTATTTCCATCAGAATTGATATCTACAGTTTCTGAGGATTCTACTACACCTGAATATCGGTTTTCCGTATAAGAAGAACCAATGATTGTAGATACTTTTTGAACATAGATGTTTTGAGTGTTGCTTCCTTTTGGAAATAAGAAATAGATGCCTATAATGGCAATTAAAATACATAATGAGATTAAAATTATAATTTTAGTCTTTTTGTTCATAGATTATTCTCCTGATTTATTATCGTTATATATTCAGTATATCAAATAGTATTATAGAAATATCCTTAAAAATCCTTAAATTATGGTATACTTTAAAGGTTGTTAAAAAGAGAGGGATATTAACAAATGAATTCACTAAAACCGATGTTACTTTCATCACTTAAAAGCTATGATAAGTCTCAGTTTTTCAAAGATGTAACGGCTGGAATTATTGTAGCTATTATCGCATTACCATTATCGATTGCATTAGCACTTGCTTCTGGCGTTGGACCGGAAGCCGGAATCTTTACTGCAATCGTAGCAGGTTTTGTCATTTCAGCACTAGGCGGAAGCAGTGTACAAATTGCAGGACCGACTGCTGCATTTGCGACGATTGTTGCTGGAATTGTAGCGCATGATGGAATGGATGGCCTTATCGTTGCCACGATTCTTGCGGGTATTTTTTTGATTTTGATGGGTCTATGTCATTTTGGAAGTCTAATCAAGTTTATTCCATTTACCATTACGACAGGTTTTACTTCGGGTATTGCCGTTACGATTGTGATTGGGCAATTAAAAGATTTTTTTGGATTAACCTATCCAACGGGAATAAAGCCTATTGAGACGGTTGAAAAATTTGAGGCTGTAATCCATAATTTTTCTACAATGAATATGGATGCCGTGATTGTAGGTGTGGTATCTTTAGTTATCTTGATTATTGCTCCATATATCTTTAAAAGAATTCCAGGCTCACTTTTAGCCGTTATTACAGGAATTTTGATGGTTCAATTCTTGCCTTTAAAGGTAAATACAATTGGAAATCTGTATACAATCAGCAATGCATTACCATCTTTACATTTTCCAAACTTATCATTAAATGTCATTCAAAATGCACTGCCGAATGCATTAACTATAGCTGTATTAGCGGCCATTGAATCATTGCTTTCTTGTGTTGTTGCCGATGGTATGATCAATGGAAAACATCGTTCGGATATGGAACTTGTTGCACAGGGTGCTGGAAATATTGCGTCAGCTTTATTTGGAGGAATTCCTGCCACGGGTGCTATCGCAAGAACGGCTGCCAATATTAAAAATGGAGGAAGAACACCAATTGCCGGCATGGTCCACTCCATCACATTAGTCATTGTATTAGTTGTTTTAATGCCATATGCCGGAATGATTCCGATGCCTACCATTGCGGCTATTCTATTTATCGTCGCATACAATATGTGCCAATGGCGTACCTTTGTGAACTTAGTTAAAACAGCACCTAAGAGTGATATTATTGTTTTAGTCACTTCATTTGTGCTAACTGTAATCTTTGATTTGGTTGTAGCCATTGAAGTAGGAATGGTACTTGCTTGTTTATTATTCATTAAACGTATGAGTGAAGAAACAAAAGTCAATGGCTGGACATATGTAGATGAGGATACACCCGATGTTGATGAACACCTTCAAAAGCTTCCTCTTCAAATTCGTGTTTATGAGATTTCAGGACCCTTGTTCTTTGGAGCAGCTAGTGTAATTGAAGAAATTGTAGTCAAAGATTTTACAACATGTCTAGTTCTTCGTATGCGCAGTGTTCCTGCATTAGATAGTACGGCACTAAACGCATTAAAGGATTTAGTTCAGGTTTGCAAGTCCAAAGGAATCACGATTGTATTTTCACATGTGAATGATCAACCAATGAAGGTCATGGAAAAGGCAGGCTTTATTGAGCTTGTTGGAGAAGAAAATTTCCAGCCTAGTATCAGTGCTGCACTAGATCGTGCAGAAGAAGTTATTCATAGTAAATAAAAAAACGCGTTTGCGTTTTTTTATTTTGTTTCAAACAATTTCATCATTTCACATACAAATTCATTGTCATTGATCTTTTGATCCACAGGGTACTGTTTTTCAATAGCTTCACGAGTAATTGTGTAGCTACTTCCACTAAAATTAAATGTGATGGATTCAAGGTTATCAATCAATTTGAATAGAGATACAGAATTGTACACTAGGGCTTTATGTATATATAAGTTTTCGTTGTTGTACCAATCTGTACAATGATAATCTATTATAAGTCCACAGCCTTTTGAATCAATTTCAAACACATAGCCATATTCCGATAGGGGTAAGACATTTAGTAAATGGGATGTATTACTATTATCACTAATATATTGGCTTTTGTAGTGCTGAAGTTGTTCAAATGAACTTTTATCCATATTAAAAGGACTTGTTGGAACGGTATCAATCGTATATTGTTTCTTGTTGTCAATTCGATAATATTCATTGGGTGTATCGGCATTGATGCGAAATACATTATAGAATGGATTTTGGTATTCAATTATTTTATTGCCATCCTCACTAAATACAGTCGTTGTGGTCAATCTGTAGATGGGTGGTTGTTTAAATTGGGTTACACTGACATGGTCCAAAATAAAGAAAACTCCTAAAAGTAAAACGAATAGAAGTATTGAAGCCAATCCTTTCTTAAGTAGGGAAGTGATCTTTAGTTCTCTAAATATGCCAACTACAAATAAGAACAAGCCAATCATAGAATAAATGCTTCCCCAGCTGCTTTCAGAAGGGAAAACAGTAAATGCACAAAGGGATGTAAAAATACCAAGCCCTATAATAAATAAAGATATTTTTTTGTGTTCATCCTTGATTTTCTTATCTGTATAATCAATGGTTTGAATCAGGTTTTGTTCAGAATATTCCACAACTTCTTCTTTAACAATTTCTTCTCCAGCTAATAGTTCATTTAATGTGATATCTAATTCTTTACTTAAAGGTTCAAGTAAAGATAAGTCAGGCATATAATGCCCGTTTTCCCATCTTGAAATTGTTTTATTTGTCACCCCTAATTTTTCAGCTAACTGTTCTTGTGTATATCCTTTTTTCTTGCGATTGAATGCGATAAAGGCTCCTATCTTTTTAGTGTCCATAATTAGCCTCCTTTCATCTAAAACATTACTATTTATATTATAAATTGAACATCCCACAAATGGCGAATTAGCTGATTCTTCTTGACTTTAATGGTTATGTCCCATACAATAATCGAGTACATTAAAATAGCGTTCACTCTTCACCGGATGAGTGGTTAAAGCGTCTAGGATCAAATCGTAGGTGCAGTGATTTCACTGTAAGATTTGGTCTTAGGCGCTTCTTTTTTTTGGAGGTAAGTATGAATAAGACAAAAGAATTATTGGTACAAATGATGTGGGAACTTGTTGGCAGTATTTTTGTAGCGATTGGTATCTATAACTTTGCCGTACAAGCTAAATTTCCTATGACAGGATTTTCAGGAATTTCAATTATCTTGTATCGTTTGTTTAATATTCCCATTGGTTTTTCAACCATTTTATTAAATATTCCGGTTGCGATATTATGCTACAAATTATTAGGAAAGAAGTTTTTTATTAGTTCGATTCGCTGTATGATTTTATCTTCATTGATCATTGACTATGTGGCACCATTATTTCCAGTCTACCAAGGAGATCGATTATTAGCTGCCCTATGCACAGGTGTGTTTGGTGGAATTGGCTATGCGATAATCTATACAAGAAATTCATCTACAGGAGGATCTGATTTTATCATCATGGCTGTAAAGGCATTGAGGCCTCATTTATCTTTAGGAAATATTGCCTTTTTGTCGGATGTTGGCATTATTCTAGTGGGTGGTATTTTATTTAAAGATGTAGATGGAATGATTTATGGTATGATTGTAAATTTATTATTCGCGGTTGTAGTGGATAAAATGATTTATGGTTTGAACTCAGGTAAAGTGGCTTTTATTGTCACAAAACAGGGAAAAAGAATTTGTCAGGTGATTGATGAAACAAGTCAAAGGGGAAGTACGATTTTAAATGCCCAAGGTGGATATAAACAAGATGATATGCAAGTGGTAATGTGTGCATGTAACAGTAAAGAAATGTATCAAGTAAGAAAGGCTGTACAAGAAGCGGATCCAGAATCTTTCTTTGTGGTTGTAGAGTCTCATGAAGTGCATGGAGAGGGGTTTAAAATGACAAATATTGGAGAAGCACAAAGCTAAATTCATGTCCATGGTGTAGTAGTTACGCATGAAAAATAAAATGGCTTAAATAAACAAAATCGGAAACTCTATTAAAGAATTTCCGATTTTTTTTATGGGTTGAGAAGGCAATATTAAAAACATCGACAGATTAGCGTTTCTTTCTTCTTAGGTTTGATTTGATCTGTTTAATAATTTCTGTATCTTTCATAATCAGTTGAACTTTACTGATACATTCAACTGGGAAGGCTTTAAATTCTTTTTTCGCAATTCTCATTTCATTTGTAGATATACTTCCATATATTTTTGCCAGTGACAATGCCAGATTGTTCAAAATGACGATATTATTGATAGATGTCTTATTTGTAAAATGTATATCATCTTCATTCAGAT
>OLRE01002119.1_pt1 | contig 16935 bp, 10 predicted proteins | sample 1672461 | NCBI WGS metagenome assembly OLRE01 (sample SAMEA3136688, study PRJEB25190) | human gut metagenome | biome: human gut; feature: human-associated habitat; material: faeces | place: Austria | collected 2013
TGCAAGCATTTTACACCTGTTTTATGAAATTTTGCTTGGCTCTGAACAGTTACATCATATTATAATATCCGGCATAAATACCATTTTTCTCAAGCAGAGTCTCATGTGTTCCGCGCTCTGCGATACCATTTTCTGTAATAACAATAATCTCGTCTGCATTTTTGATCGTGGACAGACGGTGTGCAATCGTGATAGTTGTTCTGTTCTTGGATAGTTCTTCCAGACTGTGCTGGATCCAGCGTTCACTCTCGTTATCAAGAGCACTGGTTGCTTCATCAAGGATCAGGATCGGTGGATTCTTTAAGAAGACACGGGCAATCGAGATACGCTGTTTCTGACCACCGGAAAGTCTTGCGCCGCGCTCGCCGACGAATGTATCGTACTGATCAGGCAGTTCCATGATAAAGTCGTGGATGTTCGCACATTTTGCTGCTTCGATGATTTCTTCTTCTGTCGCATCCGGCTTGCCATAGGCAATGTTGTCGCGGATGGAACCGGAGAAGAGGTAAACATCCTGCTGAACGACACCGATCTGGCTTCTAAGACTCTTCAATGTAAGAGAGCGGATATCCTGTCCGTCTACGGTGACGCGTCCGCCAGTTACGTCGTAGAAGCGAGGCAACAGGGAACAGATTGTTGTCTTTCCACCGCCGGATGGACCGACCAATGCAACTGACTTCCCAGCAGGAATTTCGATCGATACGTGAGAGAGAACAGTCGTTTCATCGTCGCTGTAATGGAAGGAGACATCTTCGTAGCAGACACGACCTTTCACATCTTTGAGTTCTACTGCATCCGGTGCATCTTTAATCTCAGGTTCAGTTTCCATAACATCAAGGAAACGGCGGAAACCGGAAAGTCCTTTCTGCATCATTTCCATCAGCTCTACAAGAATCTGGATCGGGCTGATGAAGATTCCGATATAAAGTGCGTACATCGCAAGATCAGCAGCTGACATTTCATTATTTGCAATCAGATAGCCGCCATATACAAGTGTGACCAGATACATCATTCCCTGGAAAAACAGGTTCGAGCTCATGAATTCGCCCATACACCTGTAATTGTCTTTCTTGGAGACAAGGAATGCGTGGTTACTCTTCTGGAACTTGTTCTTCTCAATCTCTTCATTTGTAAAAGACTGGACAACACGGATTCCGGATAATGTATCCTGAAGGCTTGCGTTGACATCACCGATTTTCTTTCTGTTTTCCATAAAGGTGCGCTGCATCTTCTGGTTCTGACGGAAAGAGAAGAGAAACATCAGGATCACAAGTACGATCAGCGGAAGAGCCAATTTCTTATTAATTAAGAAAAGGAAAATAAAGGATCCTACGATCTTAACTAACGAGATAAATAAGTTCTCCGGGCCGTGGTGTGCAAATTCGGAAATGTCGAACAGGTCACTGACCAGTTTGCTCATCATCTGACCGGAATTGTTCTGACTGTAATAGGAAAAGGATAGTTCTTCATAGTGTTCGAAGAGTTCCTGGCGCATATCCCTCTCCATCTTGGCTCCCATGATATGTCCCTGACAGCTGACATAATATTTGCAGAAACTTTGGATGACATACATCATAAAGAGTCCGATTGCAATCCACGGAAGTGCCTGCAGGATGATTGCTTTATCCTGAGTAAAAAGTGTCTTGGTCGCACTTCGCAGAATCTGCGGATACGCAAGATCCACAAGACTGATAATGGCTGCACAGAGAAGGTCAATAAAAAAGACCGTTTTGTACGGGCCATAGTAGTGGATGAATTTTTTTAGTGTATTCATAAACAAATCCTCCCAGTTTTTTCTTATATACATTAGTTTAGCACAAGTGAATATTCTTGACAAGAAAGTCGGGGTATGATAAAAATGTTATTACTGTTAAAAACAATGCAAAGAAGTGGAAAAAGTCAGGAGAACGATCAATGAATTTATATCTTGCCCCATTGGGATTACAGGACATATTTATAGAAATGCACTGCATCAGTGCTTTGATGGATTTGATAAGTATTTTATTCCATTTATCAGTCCGAATCAGAAAGGACATTTCAGCACAAGAGAGAAGAAGGATGTGATGCCGGAGCATAATCAGGGAATGTATGCCGTGCCGCAGATCCTTACAAATAATGTGGAAGATTTCTTATGCACAGCAAAGAAGCTTGGAGATTATGGATATAAGGAAGTGAATCTGAATCTTGGATGTCCGTCTAGAACTGTTGTGACGAAGGGAAGAGGAGCGGGATTTTTGGATGAGCCACAGAAGTTGGATCGATTTCTGGATGCGGTTTTTGAGAAATGTAATCTGGAAATCTCAATCAAAACAAGAATCGGAATGGAAGATCCGGAGGAATTCGAGACAATCCTTCCTATCTATAATAAATATCCGCTGAAGGAGCTGATCATTCATCCGCGCGTGCAGAAAGAGTTCTATAAGAACACACCCAAGCTTGATACATATGCATGGGCAGTGGAACATAGTCAACATCCGCTTTGTTACAATGGGGATATCTGTACCGTGGAAGATATGGAACAGTTGAAAACAAGATTTCCGCAGACGGATACGGTGATGATGGGACGCGGTGTGCTGGCTGATCCGGCACTGGGAAGAAAGCTAAAAGGCGGAAGTGCCGCAACGATAGAAGAACTAAAGAAATTCCATGATCTTCTCTATGCGGCATATTGTGAAGAAATGTCAGGAGACCGGACGGTTCTTTATAAGATGAAAGAAATGTGGTTCTATCTTCACCCAATCTTTACAGATGGAAGAAAGTATTTCAAGAAGATCAAGAAATGTGAGAAATGTGTAGTATATGAATCTGTAGTGAAGGAATTGTTTTTGAGAAGCTACAAATGATTTGAATGAGGTGACAAAAAGAAATGGACGCTATTTTACAATTAGATCAGAACATTCTGCTTTTTATTCAAGAATATATCCGTCATGACTGGATGGACTGGTTCTGGAAAGGGATCACGCATCTTGGAGATTTTGGAATCTTCTGGATTCTTCTAACGATTGTTCTACTGATTCCTAAGAAGACAAGGAAGGCCGGGCTTGCATCAGCGTTGGCACTTATTATAGGAACACTGATCACAAATGTGGCGATAAAGAATGTGGTTGCCAGAATAAGGCCGTATGAAGTGATACAGGAATTAGAACTTATGATTGAGAAACAGAAGGATTTTTCTTTCCCTTCCGGTCATACATGTGCATCCTTTGCATCAGCATTTGCAATCTACAAGTGCAAGGAAGTGTTTCCGAAGAAATGGAGAACTGCGGCAATGGTATTGGCTACTTTGATCGCATTATCGAGATTATATGTAGGGGTACATTATCCGACCGACGTTCTCGGAGGATTGATCGTCGGACTATTCTCGGGCTGGGCAGGATGTAAGATTGAAGAGCTGATCATGAAAAAGAGAGCAGAGAAAAAGAAATCTGCTGATAATAAGTGAAGGACAGGAATTTAAGAACCTGTCAGATAGAAAAAGGATTTGATTCATCTGGGTTTTGCCAGATACGATCAAATCCTTTTTTGAGTCCACTTTAGAGTGTGACTTTTAAAATTTGCTATTTATTTTTCTCTTTCTGATTCTCCAGTGCAGCTTCAACGAATCCCTTGAACAGTGGATGCGGTCTGTTTGGTCTGGATTTCAGCTCCGGATGCGCCTGAGTTGCGATAAACCATGGATGAGAAGGAATCTCAACCATCTCTACAATACGGCTGTCCGGTGAAAGTCCGCAAAGGGACATTCCATTTTCTTCAAGAACTTCACGGTAGTCATTGTTTACTTCATAGCGATGACGGTGACGCTCTTCGATCTCTTTCTTTCCATACAGTTTATAAGCAAGAGAGTTGTCTTTCAGCACACAAGGATAAGAACCAAGTCTTAAAGTACCACCAATATCTTCAATACCAATCTGATCGGACATGATGTGGATGACCGGATGTGTTGTATCCGGATTGAGCTCCATGCTGTGTGCATCTTTGTAACCGATGACATTTCTTGCAAATTCAACGATAGACAGCTGCATACCAAGGCAGAGACCAAGGAACGGAACGTTGTGTGTACGGGCGTATTTGATCGCTGTGATTTTTCCCTCTACACCGCGGTGGCCAAATCCACCTGGAACAAGGATACCGCTTACGTCAGAGAAGAGTTCTTCAGCATTTTCTTCTGTTACAGTTTCGGAATCGATCCATTTGATATTCACTGTTGTGTGTGAGTAGATTCCGCCGTGCTTTAATGCCTCTACAACACTGATGTATGCGTCATGAAGTTGGATATATTTTCCAACCAGTGCGACAGTAACTTCCTGAGTTGGATGACGAAGGTTTTCAACCATATCAGTCCAGTCAGCAAGATCTGGTTCCGGGCAGTCAAGATGCAGAGATTCACATACAACCTGTGCAAGATGCTCTTTCTCCATGGCAAGTGGTGCCTCATAGAGATATTCTACATCCAGGTTCTGAAGTACATGCTCAGCCGGGAGATTACAGAACAGAGAAATCTTGTTCTTCATCGCATCATCCAGTGGATATTCGGAACGGCAGACAATGATATCCGGCTGGATTCCCATTCCCTGAAGTTCTTTTACACTTGCCTGTGTCGGTTTTGTTTTCATTTCCTGAGATGCTCTTAAATAAGGAATCAGAGTAACATGGATCAGAATAACATTTTCTGCTCCGCGCTCATGCTGAAACTGACGGATGGATTCAAGGAAAGGCTGGCTTTCAATATCACCTACTGTACCGCCGACCTCGATGATAGCAATCTCAGTATCTGTTGCAGCCGGATTACGGTAAAAACGGCTCTTGATCTCATTTGTAATATGAGGGATTACCTGAACAGTTCCTCCGCCGAAATCTCCGCGGCGTTCTTTCTGAAGAACGGACCAGTAGATCTTTCCTGTTGTAACATTGGAATTCTTTGTCAGGCTTTCATCGATAAATCTTTCGTAATGACCAAGGTCAAGGTCAGTTTCTGCACCGTCATCCGTAACGAAAACCTCTCCGTGCTGTACCGGGTTCATTGTACCTGGGTCGATATTGATGTAAGGATCGAATTTCTGCATAGTTACAGTGTAACCACGCGCTTTCAAAAGTCGTCCCAAAGATGCAGCTGTAATTCCTTTTCCAAGACCGGATACAACTCCGCCTGTAACAAATACATATTTTACTGCCATAGTGTCTTTCCTCCTCCGTGAATAGTTGTTATCAAAAAAAATACTTTCCAAGTATACACCTATTCAGAAAAAAATTACAATACTTTTTTGATAAAAACATAGAAAAAAGATGGGATGAAGTGATTTTAACGAAGCAATGTAAAGAAGGAAGGCGAAAAAGCTTTGTAAAATGGGAGCAATGCAGAAAAAAACCTCTCAGACAGCAGGTGGTTATACCTGAAACCGCAGAGAGGTTTTTGTGATATCTTTCTGTATTGGTAAGGATTTGTCTTTAGCTTAAAATCTGACGTTCGTTCACAGCTTCACTTGTGAGCTGTACACCAAGTTTTTTAAATGTCTTGATATCAACACTTGAAAGCATTACGGAAGTATGAGCCTGGCATCCTTTCAGTTTTGGAAGCTGGGAGAGTGCAAGCTCAGCGATCGGATTGACAGCAGCACTTGCGGAAAGTGCAATCAGGATCTCGTCTGTGTGAAGACGAGGATTCTTGCTGTTCAGGTAATCCACTTTCAATTTCTGAATCGGTTCAATTGCTTCCGGAGAGATGATATGGACATTGTGGTCGATGCCGGCAAGTTCCTTCAGTACGTTTACAAGAAGGGCAGCGCTCGCACCGAGCAGGTTGGAAGTTTTTCCGGTAATGATGCGTCCGTCTTCAAGTTCCAGTGCGGCGGCAGGTCCACCTGTTTCCTGAGCACGCTCCAGTGCCTTGACAGCAACTTTTCGGTCAGAAACAGTGATTCCTTCCATATTCATAAGAAGCTCGATCTTCTCGGCTTCCTTCTCAGAAGCATCACCTTTCAGAAGCGCATTGAGTGCTGCATAGTAGCGTCGGATGATCTCCTGGCGGGAAGCTTCACGGCAGGCTTCATCATCACAGATACAATTTCCGGCCATATTTACCCCCATGTCTGTAGGTGATTTGTATGGGCTGGAACCATAGATCTTCTCGAAGATTGTATTTAAAACAGGGAAGATCTCTACGTCACGGTTGTAGTTTACAGTTGTTACACCATAAGCTTCAAGATGATATGGGTCGATCATATTTACATCGTTAAGGTCAGCTGTAGCAGCCTCATAAGCGAGGTTTACCGGGTGCTTCAGCGGCAGATTCCAGATAGGGAATGTCTCGAACTTCGCATATCCAGCTTCGATTCCGCGCTGGTGCTCCTGATATAACTGAGACAGGCAGACAGCCATCTTTCCACTTCCAGGTCCCGGAGCTGTTACAATAACAAGCGGATGTGAAGTCTCGATATAATCGTTCTTTCCGTAACCATTCTCACTGACGATCAGTGGAATGTTGGACGGATATCCCGGAATGTTGTAATGAATGTATACAGAGATTCCAAGGTTCTCAAGACGGTTCTTGAACAGAAGTGCACTTTCCTGTCCGGAGAACTGTGTGATTACTACACTTCCAACGAAAAGTCCCTGCTCACGGTAAGTACCGATCAGGCGGATCACGTCTGAATCATAAGTGATACCAAGATCCCCACGAATCTTATTCTTTTCAATGTCTTTTGCACTGATTGCAAAGACGATCTCAGCCTGGTCGCTGAGCTCCTTTAAGAGACGCAGCTTGCTGTCAGGTTCAAATCCCGGAAGTACACGGGAAGCATGATAGTCATCAAAAAGCTTTCCACCGAATTCAAGATAGAGCTTTCCACCGAATTTTCCGATACGCTCGCGGATATGTTCGGACTGCATTTTCAGATATTTGTCATTATCAAATCCAATTTTCATCGTTTTATCTTCCTTACTATAAATTTTGCCGAACTGTTATTACTATTATTAACAGATAAATCTGTTATAAACAGGCATTACTTTTCTAGTATACTATGAAACGGCACGTTTTTACAATATTTTCATAATCTTTTTATTGATTTATGGAAAACCACTATTTATAATGGTAGGAAGTAGTTGTTTTTTTACAAATAAGGTAAAAGATTTGCTGGAAAATAACCACTATTTAAGTTTTGGAGGAAAAAAATGGAGAATAACAATAAAAACAAAGGCCCGAACAAGAACCGACAGGGTTGGGGAATTATTTTGTTCACTACCTTGTTGGTTACTTTTGTTGTTATGGGCCTATATTCTATGATGCAGGGCGGAAGCGCTTCTGAGATCAGCTATGATAAATTTCTGAAATTAGTTGATAATGGAAAAGTAGAGTCTGTCACATTTACCAATTCAAGGATCAATATCGTTTTGACAGATGACGCCAGAAAGGAAAAGGCAGAGGGAAAACTTACAGAAGTAAAGGATAATAAGAAAGCTTCTGCAGACCAGAGTGATAGTTCAGATTCTACTAAGGGAAGCGAAGATCAGGAAAACGCAATGGGCAGTCTGCTTGGCCAGATCAGTCAGATGCAGGGAAGTTCTAAGAGCAAGGATCCGGATTATTATACGGGAAATGTATCAGATGACACACTTGTAAAGCGTCTGGATAAGGCAGGTGTAGAGTTTAAAGCTCAGATCCCGGATACGGCAAGTTCACTGATCATGGATATTTTCATCACAGTGATCCTTCCAATCGTACTTCTTGTATTCATGTTTAATTTCCTTATGAAGAAGATGTCCAAGGGCGGCGGCATGATGGGAATCGGCAAGAGCAATGCCAAGATGTATATGGAGAAGCAGACAGGTGTGACATTCTTAGATGTTGCAGGTGAAGATGAAGCGAAGGAGTCCTTACAGGAAGTTGTTGATTTCCTGCATAATCCTGGAAAATATACAGGTATCGGAGCGAAGCTTCCGAAGGGAGCACTTCTTGTAGGACCTCCGGGAACAGGTAAGACACTTCTTGCGAAAGCAGTTGCAGGAGAGGCGAAGGTTCCGTTCTTCTCCTTGTCAGGATCTGCATTCGTAGAGATGTATGTCGGTGTAGGTGCTTCCCGTGTGCGTGACCTGTTCAAACAGGCACAGCAGATGGCTCCATGTATTGTATTTATCGATGAGATCGATGCAATCGGTAAGAGCCGTGACAGCGCACTTGGCGGTGGCGGTAATGACGAGCGTGAGCAGACATTAAACCAGCTTCTTGCAGAGATGGATGGATTCGATACGAATAAGGGACTACTTGTTCTTGCAGCAACAAACCGTCCGGAGGTACTTGATCCGGCGCTGTTGAGACCGGGACGTTTCGATCGCCGTATCATAGTAGATAAGCCGGATCTGAAAGGTCGTGTCGAGATTCTTAAGGTTCATGCGAAGGATGTTAAGATGGATGAGACAGTCAATCTGGAAGAGATCGCGCTTGCAACTTCAGGAGCAGTTGGATCAGATCTTGCCAATATGATCAATGAGGCTGCAATCACTGCAGTTAAGCATGGCAGACAGGTTGTCAGCCAGAAAGACCTCTTTGAGGCAGTGGAAGTTGTACTTGTAGGTAAAGAGAAGAAAGACCGTATCATGAGTGCAGAAGAGCGAAGAATCGTATCTTACCATGAGGTTGGACATGCGCTTGTCACAGCACTTCAGAAGAATACAGAACCGGTACAGAAGATCACAATCGTTCCTAGAACAATGGGAGCACTCGGTTATGTAATGCAGACACCGGAGGAAGAGAAGTTCTTAAATACGAAGAAAGAGCTTGAAGCAATGATCGTTGTTGCACTCGGTGGACGTGCAGCAGAAGAGATTGTATTTGACACTGTTACGACAGGTGCATCGAATGATATCGAGCAGGCAACGAAGATCGCCAGAGCGATGATCACACAGTATGGTATGTCAGAGCGCTTTGGTCTGATGGGACTTGAATCTGTTCAGAGCCGATACTTAGACGGTCGTGCAGTTCGTAACTGTGGAGAAGCGACAGCAGCGGAGATCGATGAAGAGATCATGAAGATGCTCAAAGCTTCCTATGAAGAAGCAAAACGCCTCTTGAGTGCGAACAGAGATGCTCTTGATAAGATTGCAGCCTTCCTGATCGAGAAAGAGACGATCACAGGTAAGGAATTCATGAAGATCTTCCGTGAAGTGAAGGGAATCCCTGAACCGGAAGAAGCAGATGGAGAAAAGAAAGAAGAGCAGGAGTCCGGAAGAATCCTGATGAAGCCGACAGAGACACAAGCAGCAGAGCCAGAAACAGTGAAAGAACCGGAAACACAGGCAACAGAAATACAGCCACAAGAAACGGTGGAAGAAGAAAAGTCAGAGTAAGAGCTGATTATCAGTATTAAGAGTTTCGCAGATGAATAGGAAAAGTCATTTGCGAAACTCTTTTTCTTTGATGAAAACATGTTATAATGAAATGAGGCAAAATGTGCCAGGGTATATCAGCTGGGAGATGACTCCCACCTCTATAGGTGGTGAGAAACAAGCTAGTATCAGTGGTGGGAGTCAATCCCCCAGCTGATATAGCCTCCGGCAGGATTGCAGAGGTGCGCAGTAGAAGTATGTCATGCAATTGCATGACGCGCACCTCGCAGCAAGAATGCCGAGGCATTCTTGAATGCAAGGCACAGAAGATGCAAAACATCAATCAAGACAGTAGCAAAAAAACAGGAGACATTGGGATGACAAAAGCAGTATTTTTTGATATAGATGACACCATTTATGATTATATTGGAGCGCATAATAATACGATGCCGGTGATGAAAGAATGGGCATATGAGAACTTAGGCATAGCAAAAGAAGACTTGGAGAAATATGTTGCCGAGGCAAGAGTGAAGGCAGATGACAGAGCCGGAAGAGATTATGCGGTGAACCATAATCGCCTGGTGAGATTTCAGTGTATGCTGGAGACACTTGGAAAGCCAGTTTTCCCATATGCGTATGAGATGTATAATCTGTACTGGGACACATTGATCGATCAGATTATTCCATCTCCTGGGATTGAAGAGTTGATGAAAGAACTGAAGCAGCGAGGCATTTATATCGGTATAGGATCTAATATGACTTCTGATGTCCAGTATCGGAAGATATTAAAGCTTGGATTAGGTAAGTATATTGATGGAATCGTGACAAGTGAAGAGGCGGGCGCGGAGAAGCCGCATCGAAAGATTTTTGATCTTTGTGTTGAAAAAGCTGGAGTAGCAATGGAAGAAAGTGTTTTTATCGGAGACAGCATTGCACATGATGTGAATGGAGCGCAGAATGTAGGAATGCCAGTGATCTTGTATCGGCCAAAAGAGGACACAAAAGAAGTCAGCTGGCTTCAGACAGAGAAAGGAAGATGTCCGGTTATAACACATTTCTCTCAGTTTTTTGAGGCTGAAAAAATGTTGAAAGAAATAAAATAGCTATAAAAAACTTGATAAGATATTAAAAGGAGACATAAGAAAAAACATGAAACTGGTCGAAAAAGTTCCAAAGGATCTATATAAAATATTTGGAAGTAAATATATGGAATTCTATATGCAGTTTCTGGTAGCGCTTTATGAGGAGAGCAGTCAGTCTTATTCTCTTCTCGGGCTTACGGAACGAGAGTGTCAGATGATCATGAATGAACGACTGGCGAAGATGGCACTGGACTGGAGTGAGGCAAGAGTCGATGAGGAAGGAGAACTGATCACCAGAGCCAACATGGCATCAGTCAGTCTGAAGCATTTTGAAGACTGGGGATGGCTTAGAAGGGATTATGATGAAACGTTGAATAGTTATGTCGTTTCATTTCCGGAATACAGCCAGCTGTTTGTAGAATTATTTCAGAAATTATACAGTGAAAATGACGGTAAGGAACGAGAGAGTGTGCTTACGGTATACAGTCATCTCTATACCTACAGCTTAGACAAAGAGAAGAATAATGAGATTTTAAAAAGTGCGCTTCATACATCAAGAGCACTTCTGCAGATGCTCGCGAACATGCAGGAGGGAATGCGAGGATATTTCGATGAACTGTCAAAGCAGAGAAGTTTCCGAGGAATCCAAGAAGTACTTGTGAAAGAGATCAATAACAGCGATAGCAAAAAATATGCGATATTGACTACAACAGACAGCTTTTACCGATACAAAGAAGCCGTAAAGGAATTGATCGAAGAGAATCTGGAAAAGACAGAAGCAAGAAAATACTCATTTGAAACAGAACTCTTAAGCGAAGAGGAAAATACGAGGAAATCTTATCGTCTGCGAAGAATGATTGAGATCTGTGAAGAGGCGACAGATATGCTCTATAAGATTTCGAGAGAGTTTGATGCGATTGAGCGAAGATATAATAAGCTGATTGAACAAAAGACAGTATTTGCAAGTCGTGCCGCAGCAAGAATCCGGTACATTATGATGGAAGGTGTAATGGAAGAAGATCAGACAGTCGCACTGATTAATCTGATCAATGAAAGTGTCAAGTCGGAAGAGATTCTGGATAAGTTGTCTTCAAAACTTAGGTTTTCGGAGCCATATAAGATTATGACAGAGAAGAGTCTGTATCAAAGACGTGAAAATCAGAAGGAAAAGTTCACTCCACAGGCGGTAACACCTGAGAAATCACAGGAAGAGAATATGACAGAATTTGTCCTGGAACCACTGTATACGCAGAAAGAGATCAGAGATTTCCGAAAGAAAAATGAACAGAATGGAAAATTCACAGTGACAAAAGATACTGTAAAATCAATAGAAGATTTGGAGAAGTTATTTATGGTATGGCAGCATGCAACAGAATCTGCGGACAGTAAGGCACAGATTGAAGTGGCGCAGGAGATGGAGAATGAGGCTGGTTTCCGATTTTCAAAACTTACGATAGAGGGAGTAGAATCAGATGGTTAATTATATGGAAGAATTGTCAGTGACAGAAGCTGATAACCTGAAGAAAACAATTGCTGCATTATTCAGACAGACATGTATTTTACAGATGAAATATGATCCTGTAACACTTGTCCCAAGAGACAATCTGCATTATGAGATCTGTACAAGACACAGAAAGTTTATTGAAGACTATCTGTCTGTTTTAAGCTGTGAATTAGTGCATGACCCACAGGAACACATTTACCGTTTACATGGAGATGGAATCGCGCTGGAAAAGATAAATGCCACCGTTACAAAAGTAATCTTACTTGTTAAATTAATTTACAGAGATAAGATTTTAGGAGAAGGCTTGAAAGCTACAGTGACGAATCTGGCGGAGATTCGTGAATATGGAAAGAATACGAATCTGATTAATTATAAGCTTACGATGGGTGAGTGGAAAGAAGCTTTATATGTGATGAGTAAGCATCAGATCATTGAAGTGCCGGGAGCAATCCAGAATGTTGAGGATGAGACTCCGATTTATATCTACAGCACGATCAATCTATATTGTGGAAGTATGGATATTACTGCGTTGATCAAAGAATATCAGGAAGATCAGTACGCGGAGGAAGAGATTACAGAAGAAGTTTTTGAACAGGAAATCCAGGAAGAAGCAGAGGGAGGTGTGGAAGATGAAAGAGAAACAATCGAAGAAAATATTTACTAGAATGTTAATGAATAACTGGGGCGGTATCAGTCACAAAGTGATGGAGTTCCATGAGTATGTGAATCTTTTCAGTGGGAAAAGTGGATCTGGTAAGTCTACTGTTATGGATGCAATCCAGGTTGTTTTATATGGAAGTATCTCTTCCACATTTTTAAATAAAGCTGCAGATGATGCGAAAAACCGACGTAGTGTCCTCAGCTATCTTAGAGGAGCACAGAAGGATGGTTCATTCAACAGAGAGAATCAGGATTTCTGTTCACAGATTGTATTGGAGATCAAGGACACCGGGAAGAATACACACACTTGTATCGGTGTGGCATTTGAGGTTGGAAAGGCAGATACAGATATTAGAAAATATTGTTTCTTCAGTCATTCCGGAAAGATACCGGAGGATGAATATTTGACAGAAGAAGGTGTCCCGTATACAATCGCGAAACTTAAAAAATTGGTAGAAGCAAGGATAGAATCTGCTGACAACAGAGGTCGCGGAGATGTGAACCGTGTATATCCATCAAAAGAAGCGTATTTGAAAACGGTTTATGATGCAATCTTTGGTTATGTAGAGCCGGGCCGTATGATGACAATGGAGAAAAGCGCGATTGCACTTCGTATGACGAACGGAACGGGACAGTTTATCAAAGATTATATGTTCCCAAAGAGCAAGGAAGACACAGTTGCAACAATCAGTGATCAGCTTGGCGCTTACCGTGAGATCAAGGAACGCGTAGAAGATCTGGAACAGAGAATTAAAATGCTTGACGAGATCAGTCAGCATAATCTAGCCTTGCAGAAAGCAAGAGCTGATAAGATCTATGTGGAACAGATCTTAAAATATATTGAAATAGAAAATTGTAAGGCACATTTGCAATCGAAAGAGGATGATCTGCAGGATATTCTCAAGAAGATTGAGGAAAAAGAAGAAAAGAGAAAATCTTATTTGGCAGAGAAAGATGCTTATACGAAAGAACAGGTAGAAGTCGAGGCAGAACTCAAAGCCAGCGATTATGGACAGAAAGAGAAGGAGCTAAAGGAGATTGAGAATACGATCCAGCTCCTGGCAACGAATTCAGAACAATGGAGAGATATCGTAAAAGGTCTTTCAGCCTGGGAGGAAGACGATGAAGTCAGTGCTTATGTGAGCAATCAGGCGCTGCATAGAATTGATGATATCCGAGATGGTGTTGTGAGTGAAGATTCGATTGAAAAGCTAAAGCAATATTTAAGTGATGCGCTTGACAATATTAATACAGAATTAGGCGATGTTCGCGAAAGAATTCGTGAGAATCAGAAAGAACTTCAAGAGAAGCGGGAGATGGTAGAAGACCTCAAAAATGACAGAAAACCATATCGTGCGGAATTGAAGCGTGCAAGACAGGAATTGCAGAATATACTTAGTACTCAGTATGGAAGAACGATCCATGTAAATATCTTTGCGGACTTGTTTGATATTACGGATGAAGAGTGGAAAAATGCAATCGAAGGACGTATGGGACGTGTGAAACACAGTCTGGTGACAGCACCTGAATATACGTTAGATGCTGCGAAAGCATTTCGCAAAATGAAGCAGATGAAGGGGATCGAGGATGTCGAACTCATGGATACTGCGGCAATCGTGAGAGACAAGCCGAAGGTAGATGAGAATACACTGTACGAGTGTGTGCGCGCAGAGGAAGCTTATATAGATACTTGTCTGAAGCGATACTTAGGCCGCATTAAGAAATGTGAGACGGTGGAAGAACTTCATGAGACGAGAGATGGTGTCACAAAGGACTGTTATTCCTACAGCAATTACATTTTCAGACATTTAAGAAAGAATGATTATGAGAAATATGCTTGTATCGGAACGAAAGTGTCAAAAGCGAAACTTCTTGAGTTGGAAGAAGAAGCAGCGAAGCTGAAACAGGAAGTGGAAGAGGACTGCCGCGTTGAGATGGCACTGCGTGCAGCACAGAAATTCGAGTGTCTGAATCAGAGCACAGAACAGATCTTACATCTTTCAAAAGCAGCGGAACAGCTTCAGGATTATTACGAGAAACAGGAAAAATTGCGTCTGGAAGTAGAAGAATTGAAACGAGGCGACCGGACAGTCGAACTGAAGAAGAAAAAGCAGGAATTACTGGAGTTGCTTAAGAAAAATGCGGAGATTCTTGATAGCATTCAAAGTGAAGTAGTACAGTATGCGAAGACACAGGGACAAATCGAGAGTAATATCAAATCATTTTCAGAAAAGATAAACTTCCTGACAGAGGGATTTGTTGTCAACGAACAGCTTCAGAATGAAGTAACAGATGCGTTAAAAGTACAGAGCGAAGCAGCTTATAAGAGAGACAAGACAAAAGAAAAGGATGTTTTGGAAACGTTGGAAGAGACGGAGAAAGAAGAACTGCAAAGAAGTAGAAATAAGTTCAATAATGCTTATCCGGCCTATGGTTTTACAGGAATAGAACATGAAAATAATGTGTATGACAAAGTGCTGAATCAGTGCAGGAAAGATTTCGAACCGAAGTACAAGGAAGAATTCGATAAGCAGTATAATCTGGTTTACTATACATTGCGTGAAAATGTGATTGCTTCCATTCATGGTGAAATCAAGGCAGCTTACAGACATAAAAAAGAGATCAACCGTCTGCTTGCGAAGATCAAGTTCTCAGATAGTATCTACCAGATTGATATCATACCGGCTCAGAATGAAAATGGACAGTTCTATGAGATGCTTACAGCACCTGAACTAGACAGCAAAGTGTTCGATGACTACGGATTTGAAGGTCAGTTAAGTCTTGGTGAGGATGAGTTCTATCAGAAGTATGAAGAAGATATCAAGCGTCTGACTGAGAAGTTCATGCCTCCAAAAGAGGAAGATGCAAGATCCTTAAGCCAGTATCGTCAGCAGATGGAGCAGTATGTAGATTACCGTAATTATCTGACTTTCAGTATGTATGAAAAGGTGGAAGATGAGAATGGAAATATCCGCAAAAATGCAGTCGATGATATGGCAGGCCGTGACTCCGGAGGAGAGGGACAGAACCCGAAATATGTCGCACTGCTTGCAGGTTTTGCGATGCTCTATATGCAGCAGACAAACCGTGATTCTAAGATCCGTCTGGTGCTTCTTGATGAAGCATTTTCCAAGATGGATAAGGAGCGAAGCGAAGTGTGTCTTCATTATGCGAGAGAGCTGGAGCTTCAGCTGATCGTATGTGTACCGGATGAACGTCTGCAGTCGTTGATTCGAAATGTAGACTGTGTATACGGTTTCCGAAGACATCAGAATCAGGTATCTATGATGCACATTGATAAAGGTGATTACCTGGATATGGTTGAGGGAAATAAGGAATAGAATCGCATGCTATAAAAAGAAATGTAAGGTTATGATGAAAATAGAAGAATAGAGGTTTAAAATGAATGATCAATTTATACACGGAGTAATATTCGATTGGGATAGAATTGATAATGACAGCTATTTAAAGAAAATTGAGGCTTTTAAAGGTGTTGAGAAACTTGATTTTAATAAAGCGATAACTTTTTTTGTAGGAGAAAATGGCAGTGGTAAATCGACTTTGTTGGAGGCACTTGCTGTGGCACATGGTTTTAATCCGGAGGGTGGAACAAAGAATTATATTTTTTCTACTCATGATACACATTCAGAACTATGTGATGCAATAAGAATTTCAAAAGGTTATCGTAAAGAAAAGTGGGGATATTTTCTTAGGGCTGAAAGTTTTTATAATGTTGCAACGCAGGAAGAAGAATATGCAGATTCAAAACATCCTTCTGCTAAATATCATGAAAAGTCACATGGAGAAAGTTTTCTTGCATTAGCACAGAATAATTTGCATTCAAATGGCTTGTATCTTTTTGACGAACCAGAAGCTGCATTATCACCCCAAAGACAGCTTACATTGTTAATGCAAATATATCGATTTGCAAAAGAAGGAGCACAGTTTTTTATAGTTACCCATTCGCCTATTCTATTAGGTATACCAGATGCAGACATCTATTGTTTTGACAATGGGCGAATTCATTTATGTGAATATGAAGAAACAGAGAGTTATCAAATAACGGAAATGTTCATAAATAATAGGCAGATGTTGCTTGATAGACTGCTCACAGATTAGTGCTGATGAAAATCGAAGGATAAAATATGGAATTGAATGAAAAGAATCTGCCGTTGGCAAAATGGCTGATCGATAAGACGAATACAAAGGACTATCGTATAGGAAATCTCTCAGGAATGAAACATCCAAAGGTGGATGGGAATCTTTTGAAAACAGTGGGAGGCAGAGATGAACTGGTCAGACAGGCAAAAGTTTTGGAAAGAATTCCAGCATTAGGCGGAGAAGAATATCTGCATTTTGACTGGAGAGAAA